>Ga0224511_10003937_pt1 | contig 10987 bp, 8 predicted proteins | sample SF_May12_sed_USG_2_FD_169988 | JGI IMG/M metagenome (GOLD analysis project Ga0224511, IMG submission 169988) | Sediment microbial communities from San Francisco Bay, California, United States - SF_May12_sed_USGS_8_1 | ecosystem: Environmental > Aquatic > Marine > Sediment | place: USA...
GTACGCTATGCACTGCGATACCATGCTTGTTTGGTCAATAGAGTTAATAGCCATATAAATAAGTGCTTAGATATGAATTGGCTACCTCACTGACGCTAAATATAGAAAAATACTGCTACTCCTGTGTGAATGGACTAGCCGATCTTTGGTGTCTCAGAGGTCGTTGTTTACCTACATGTATATAGCATGTTAAGCTTTTGCGGCAAAGATAAATATCGCATTAATTTACGCATATTAAATCAGATAAAAACAAATTAATGCCTTACCATAACCCTAGACTAAAGGTATAGAAAAGAGTGTTTCCTGGGAAAACCCTATCTGACGTAATCATTCCGGAAGTTAGTATTGGTGGTTCTCACCATTTACAATATGTACGGTGCATACTTATAATACAAAGAAATCGGGAACCATCACAGGAAAAGCGGCCATATTGGAACCCCAAATCCAAACGAATATATGGGTTGCGTCTGTGGACGCAACCCAAAAAGTGTAGAATCACTCGACGACCTTCCAGACATCGTATGCATGTCGCCGGTGACATAGGACAATTAAAATTGTCTTTAAAAAGCGTCTGGTGCCCGTCTCTTGTGTGGATGTTACTTTGTCTTTAGTTACCCTACATCACATCGTTCGAGTGCTGGCGATTTTAAACTAGAACCTCAACTTCAACGGGCACCGTACGATGTGTAAAAATGAACTTTTTGTCGTACGATTGTTCCTGTCGCTGGACGGGCACATTACGGATCTGTAAAAATGTACGATTATGAGATAATATAGACATCTTACTTCGTGCTATATGCAAATGTCTATAAATTTCTGAACTGAAAAAACTAGCCTCTGTATACCCGGTTGTTATTGGCTGATACAAGTTCACGGTTGTGTTATAATTTGGTTTATTCTGTATTGACATCCTACCTCATGGTGGTGTCCTCACAGTTGCAGATAGCGCTGTGCAGTCGCCAGCAACGCTGTGGAAACGTTTTGAAGACGCTGTGGAATCGCCTAGAACGCCATTCGGCGGCGTTTATTTTGAACATGCTCAAAACAAACACAGCGGCTTGGCGTTGGCACAGCGTGTTAGCCAGCGCGCTATGGGCACGTTGTGGCAACGCTGTATGGTCTTTTAGAGCGCCGTGCGCGCGTTGTGGGCGGTATTCATTAATGTATTCAAATATACGTATTATAATAAATGCAAATAGAACCGTCATTTAAGTTTCATTAGACTGACAACACTTAGAGCTCGGCCATAGTTTGCCATTATTTAAATAATAAGTTGTTTAACAAAAATAAAGCTCAGCTAAACACATCATTTTTCATCACAGGCTATTCGATGTAAACTACTTAAAGTATATGGGTGTTACTAAACATGTTGCAAGTTCTACGTGACTTAAAACATTTTAACAATTGTTAAATACTTTGACTGACGAATTGCTTCGAAAAGTCAAAAAAGATAATTATAATTTGAAAATGGAGTTCCGCTCATGCGCTTAGGGGCGTCAGTGGTGTGGCATCATTCATTACTACTGATGCACAGCTTCAATAAAACCGAGGCTGCTGTTTTCTCGTGCTGGCTATGCTTCCTGAGGGCATTCCCTTTCATCAGTTTAAACATGCAGGAAGAAACCTTTTTTACAATAACACGATACTGTAGTTTTATCATCACAACTTCCAACAATCCTTGCATATTTGGCAAAAACTATTAAACGAGGTGTTTTACATAAACATTAACAAGGTCTCATAATTATGTGCTAAAAATTATTTTTGAATTTGTACGACAATATGGCACTACAATATAAACAGCTGATGCTTTACTTTTTCCGCTTCGCTATTGAGGCTAATGCTTTAATACTGTTAATATAAAATGCGTTTTTCTAAAATCTCGTCAGGTACTCATATCGCTTTGTAATACCACATATATCCATAGTCCTTTGTTTTCTTTAAAAATTCATTTATTAGTCACCCCGTACTACATCATTTTGTAGTCATATTTTTTGGTCCTCAGGGATCATGGAGTGTACATGTATGTTGTTTACATTTGAAAATGGAGTTCCGCTCATGCGCTTGGGGGCGTCAGTGGTGTGGCATTACACATTACTACTGATGAACAGCTTCAATAAAACCAAGGCTGCTGTTTTCTCGTGCAAGCTATGCTTCCTAGGGGCTTTCCCTTTCATCAGTTCAAAAACGTTTAGTTGAAGACAAGAAATTTGACATAATATTTCTTCAAGTTACTGATAAATTATCTTGCGAAACTTGGAAGAATGAATAGGAAGGTGATGCCTACTGTAGTGGTTTAAAATCAAACAAAGAAGGTGTTGGCTTCCTGATTAATAAAATGTCTAATATACTTTGCTCAAAATTTAAGGAAGTAGTTGTAGGACGATTAATCAAATTAAATATACAAAATAACAATAAAGACATTACTTTACTAAATGTGTATGGGCCAAACAATGACAATATAAATATCTTCAACGTCCTAGAAACATTTGTAAGTGAAAATAACTAACAAAATATTATTATCGGTGGAGATTTTAATACCGTACTAAATCCATTGGTTGACAAACGAAATGGAAGGTGTGATACCAATAAAAAATGTCAATCACTATGAAACAATATAATACTCAATTATAGTCTTACCGACATTTGGCGCGAAAACAACCTTTCTTTAAAATAATATACCTGGCACTCCAATACCAAACCTGTATTTTTTCACGCCTTGACTACTTTCTTGTCTCTGAATATCTTTTAAATACACTACCTAAATGCCAGATCAAACCAGGTTTTAAAACAGATCGTTCAGTTGTAGTTTTAACCCTTGATATTGCTAATCATAAATGAGGTCCAGGGTACTTGAAAGTAAATAACATGTATTTAAATGACAATGATTATATAAACGTTATAAAAGCTACTATCACGGAAACTATAGATATTAATAAAACTTGTAATCCTAACACTAATTGGGAATTAATCTAAGGTTCAATTCGTAATACTTCAATTAAATATGCTAGTCGTTCCAAAAAACAAAAGGAAAAGCGAAAACAAGAAACAAATACAAAACATACAGAGTAATTCAAAGAATAATGATGCCGACCTCGAAATGCTTAATACATTAAAACAGGAACTAGATGCTATAACAACTGAAAGCATTAATGGTATCATTTTAATATCAAAAGCACACTATGTAGGAAACAACGAACAAAAAAAACAGTAAATATTTCGCTAAACTTGACAAAAAAGACACTATGAGCAAAAATCTATAACAAAACAAACTAATCAAAGAACAATTATTGATTTGGAAGATATTATTTCAGAGCAAAGAAACTTTTACAAACAATTGTCAAAGACACGACCTACAATAGAAAGTGAAATAAACCTCTTTGACATACCAATTAAGCAGTTAAATAATGACGAAACAAATCTTTGTGAAGTACTTTTAACTGAACATGAATGTACAGAATCACTAAATGAAATGGGTCTTAACAAAAGCCCTGGATCTGATGGTATCACTGTGGAATTCGACAAAGCTTTCTGGGATATTTTAAAAAAAAGCATTATGTAAACTCTATCAATTTCTCTTTCCAAAATCAGTCCTTAACTGTATTACAAAATAAGGTCTCATCTCTTTTATACCGAAGTCGTGTAAAGATCTTGAGTAACTTACAAACTGGTGCCCTATAAGCTTATCAAATATTGACTACAAAATTGCAACCAAAACTATTGCAAATAGGCTAAAGAAAATAATAAATAAAACAATATCCCCAAATCAAACAGGTTTCATCAAAGGCAGGTATATAGGTGAAAATATAAGGCTTATACAAGAAGTAATCGAATATCTCATAAATAATAACAAACCTGGCCTTCTCATTTTTGTAGATTTTAACTTTGGAAATGATTTAATTAGCTGGGTGAAATTGTTTTACACCGACACAAAAACGGTCATCATAAATAATGGTCACTTGTTTAAATCTTTTTCAATTGAACGAGGGGCTAGGCAAGGATGCCCCTTATCTTCATTTTTATTTCTGATTTGTATTGAAATAATGTCTAATTGTATTGCAAAATGCCAGGATATAACTGGTCTTAATATAACAAATAATACCATTAAACAAACACTATTTGCAGATAATGCAACATTCTTTAATAACGGAAACGAAACATCCTTTAATAAACTCATATCAACAATAGAACAATTTGGAAAATCATCAGGTTTAAAAATTTATTATTCAAAAACCTTAATATTCCAGGTAGGCAGCCCAAAAACAAACATATCAAATTCAGTGAAAATAGTCGCTTTACATGGACTTCTTCGTCGGCAAACACATTGGGCATTACATTTACTAACAACAGTACACAATATATTTTAGACAATTATATTCCTAAGGTACTTGAATTTAAAAACACATGTTTAAGACAATGGCAACATAGAAAATTAACACTAAATGGGAAAAGTAACAGTTATAAAATCCGTTGCACTCCCAAAATTAGTTTTTCAATTTACTGTTCTTCCAAACCCACCAAATGAAATAATAACTGATATAACAAAAAGTATTTCTCCTTCATATGAAACAAAAAGCAAGACAAAATTAAAAGAGAACAGATTTATAATTTAAAGGAATATATTGGATTAGGCCTCTCAAACCTAAGTTATTTTATTAACGCTATAAAAGCAGGATGGGTTAAAAGATATTTACATGAAAACAATCGAGGTCAATGGAAAATTTTGTTTAGCAATATCCTTGTAAAAAGAGGTGGAACCATAGATTTTGATAGCAACCTTGAGGAAAATGATATAAAAAGATATGTAAAAATAACCAATTTGCTAAAGATAGCCTTACTTCTTGGAATCTATTTAGAAAGAATCATGAACAAAATGATATTCAAAAAATGATCATATGAAATAACTCTGAAAATAAAATCAACAACGAAACCTTATACTATAAAGAATGGCATGGAAAGGGAATTTTATATCTTGAATATAATATATTCGATTTTAGACTTGGTAAACTCTATTCTTTTGACACATGCAATTTCTCTATCAAATACCTAATTGGCATTATTTAAAATATTTACAATTAGTAAATACCGGTAGTGTACCTAAAGCCATACAATCTAAACTTAATTCTATTGACATTTCACAGCCATCAGAATTTAAATCTCTGACAGAAACAATTATCACTAAAACAAAAAATTCTAAATACCTCTATACAACCCTCTTAAGAAAAAAAATGTTAATGAACAAACCATGTACAAAAATGGGAGAACCAATGTCAAGATACAATATTTAATTGGAATGAAAATACAATATGCCCTATAACGCATCAATTGACACCACTATTCAATCCTTTCAATACAAATTAATAAATATAATAATTCATACAAATAAGTTCTTACACAAATGTAAACTAGTTAGTTCATCTCTATGTGATCTGTGTTCATATAATGAAGAAACAATAACTCATATCTTTTGGGAGTGCCCTATAATACAAGATATTTGGAATAATCTAAAATCCTTTTTTCAACACAACGGAATAACAATTGAACTTAATGTATAGGATGTATTATTTGGAATAAGTTCAAAACATCATTATAAAAGCATTAATAATACCATTATGTTGATGAAGTATTATATCTTTAGATCAAAGTATAGAAAAAAAGTACCTAACTTGCTTTTCATCAATACATACAAACTAGAATAACTATTGAACGTGAAATAGCCAAAACAAACAACAAAGTCAACCAGCATTTACAAAAATGGGCCTTTTTGACTTAATACAACCAATACTTCTTTCCACACAACCAACAACATGAGATGACCGACAACATTCCCTCTTGTTTTTCTAGTGTTTACTTAGTTTTGTTACCACCCCCACCATTTTTCTCCTTAACATAAACACATTTGATTTTTCTCTCCAGTGTTTTCCCTTTTCTATCCTTTTTTTACAAAAAACAACAACAGCAAAGCAGAACATAATATACAACACACACTACATTGAAATAACACATATAGTTTTCTCTATAAAAAGTATGGATAAATGATTTAAAAACGTTTACTGCAACATTGTTATTTTGTCATCATATGTTGTTTTTTTGTTTCTGTCTTTTGTTTCATTTGAATAAAAAAAGTAAAAAAAATATCTTAACCGCTATGTTTGCCGTGAGAACGCTGTATGCGCGCTGCGTACGCGCCGTGAACACGCTAGGCGCCGTAGAAGCGTCATGGAGTATATAAAGACGTTGTGTGAACGTCGTGTGGACGCTGTGAGGACGCTGTTGTAAATTTTATATATTTAGAGATATTTCGCGGCAACCCCACAGCGCGCTGACAGTATTTCAGAACGCTGTACATCGCCGTTTGTTGTGAGTAAACATGCAAATAATTGAGACTTTTAAGTTTTATGATGTTGAATTAAACAAAACGTTAGTATATACAAAATAAGCGTACGTTTTTTTAATACAGAAATGAACAGACAATCGAGTGGTATATGTGGATCAAATGTACTCAGTTAAGTTACTAAAGACTACATATAAAGTTTTATAGAATTTGCTTTCGGCTAGTTAATCGTTCATCACATTTATAGTGTTCCGTTTGTCACAACGACGTTCGACGGCAACCTCTTGTAGAAGACGTATCCTGGCACCAACGACCCACGAAGATGGCGGGCACCTGTTGAGTACAGGCGGCAGTTGTCTGAAAAAATAGTTTTATTCAAATCGCAAACCAACAACAGTGTGTGGCCAAAGGTAATACAATGTACTTTATAAACCGCATATGTCTGAATAGCAATCATCTAGCATATCAACTGTCACATGACCGCGTTTATAGTCAAAGATTTCTAATTACATTTCGATCAATGTATCGTTTGAGCTTGAGATCGCAAAACACTTCGGATTGTGTATAAATGTAAATAAGCATGACACACACGTATATAGAATAACAACTACGTATTTATTTTAGTTATGTTTATACCGTTCTTCTCGAAGCATTTCCATATGTTGCAATCGTCAAATTCGACAGATGGGTCCGTCGTGTAACACCAAAACGTTGTCCAAAGACCACCTGGATTCCTGCAGTAGTTCTCCACCGAAGCAAGATCGCCCTCGACGAACAGATTATCTTGCACATATGCTGGATCGCGTGCATGCGGTGTGTCAACGTCCCAGCGCTGACATTGCTTTCCTTTGCTGGTTGTGTTGAGGCGGCCAATGTAACTCTGGTCCCCTAGTGTGGCGTTGTAGCAGTGGTCAGCGTCGGCAGCATCTGATAGAAACAGTCATTTACCCGTGCGAATGTTTTTATGAACATAAGTGTAAAGGTGAGGTGAATTCTGTTAATCTTACCAACAACTGAAACTAGTTCGTGACAGGCATGTACTAGTAGCTGCAAAAATTGCATATAATGGGTGCATAACATTGAAAGTGAATATATATTTATATTTTATACCTGACTCTTGGTACAAAAACGATTTACAACCAGGCGTTCGCTCACACAGGAGAAGACACCGCGTCTTTGTTTTCGTATACGCGTTCGTCAAAATGTTCTGCAATGATAGCAAATCATGCCGAAAGATAAAAGACATACATATTTTAAGGTTTTTATTTAATATAGTTTTCAGTTTGAAAATTATCTTTCAACTAGATCTCGGCACGTCGGAGCATTATATGTCGGAAGGATGAGCCATTCGATAAATAAGTGGTGAAAAATTTACACGAATTTAACCTCTGCATTCATATGTTCATCTACTGACCGTGACCAGTCTTCCTACCAAGTACAGTGACTGTCACTCATAAACCTTTTAAGATATTGAGTGGACACGGATTTTGCATAAAATGCTACTGTGACCTTGACCTTTGGCCTAAAAATGTATAGGAGTCATCTACTGAGTATGACCAATCTTCCTTCCAAGTGTCAAAATACCATGACTGTCACTCAAAATCTTTTCAAAATATTAAGCCGACATGGTTTTTGCATAAAATGCTACTGTGACCTTGACCTTTGACCTAAAAATGTATAGGAGTCATCTACTGAGTATGACCAATCTTCCTACCAAGTGTCAAAGTACCATAACTGTCACACAAAATCTTTTCAAGATATTAAGCGGACATGTTTTTTGCATACAATGCTACTGTGACCTTGACATTTGACCTACTGACCTCAAAATTTAAAGGGGTCATTTACTGACCATAACCAATTTTCCGACCAAGTATCATGACTGTCACTTAGAAACTTCTCAAGATATTGAGCAGAAATGTTTTTTGCATAAAATAATATCGTGACCTTGACTTTTGACATAGTGACCTCAAAATTCATAGGGTTTATCTACTGACCATGACCAATTTTTCCACGAAGTAGAAGGAATGTAACTCATAAACTTTTCAAGATATTGAACTGACATTTCTTTTGCATTAACTGCTTCTGTGACCTTTGACATAGTGACCTCAAAATTGATAAGGGTCATCTACTGACCAATAGAAAGGCATGACCAATCTTCCTACTAAGTAGAGTGACTGTCACCTATAAACTTTTCAAGATATTGAGCGGACACAGTTTTTTGCATTAAAGGCTATTGTGATCTTGACCTTTGACTTAGTGACCTCAAAATTTATAGAGGTCATTTACTGACCATGACCAATTTTCCTACTAAAAACCATGACTGTCACTTATAAACTTTTTAAGATATTGAGCGGACATGATGTGGCTAACGGACGGACGGACGGACGGACGGACGGACGGATGGAGACTATACATGTACCATTATACGTCCGAAGTTTCACTTCGGGCGTATAAAATGAGCACGGCCTGGTTATCATGTCAGTTACTTTAAACAAAAAAGCTTAAGAAGTGGAATAATATTATTCAAAACAAAAGGATAAGAAATTATAAGTATATTTTATGTGTTCCGGGTGTGAATATGAAAGTCTGTCCTGGGGACGTAGTGCAGCATATTTTATATAACACTGTTTGTGTATATTTGCACGGCCATGCAAAAATGCATTTTTATATCTTTTTTAATATGTTGTCATAATATATTTAAGAGTCTGACATTTAACAACGCATTTATTCACTAAGACTCATGTCTGAATTATATTTTAATGAAGTTCTTTCCAACACAAAATTTTGTGCTCTAGTCCCTTTAGCTGCGTTGAACATTTTATCCGATGAAACCATGGAATGTATTCAAATATGAAATTTTAATGAAAGCAAGCTGCCCAAAGACAAAGTCTGCCAAATGGGTATCATTATACATAGTGTATAATGAAAGCAGATCATTTTCGATTTTCCGACGAGAAACATAAATTCCCAGGATGTCACTTGAGTCCAAGCGGATGTGTTTTCAGTTAAATAACTATTTCAAGAGCACTAAAGAGGGTTTAATACATTCAGTGGTGATAATGGTCTTGCTGTGAAATTTTTCACAATCAATTAAAAAAACTATAAGCATGTGTACTATCAACATAACAATAAATCGTGTAAAACCATTATCAAACAGTAGTGTTAAAATAGATTTATTTGTTTCAAACCCTGAGGCAGACATTTTCTGAAATGAAACTATTGAACCATTTGTCGGAGCCCCAGTCTCACAATCGGAACACCTCGGCCATTCTATGGAAAAATCAACATTTTTATCAAAAGCGCGCAAATGGCTGAGTTTTTACGATTGCCTGCCTCATGTTCGTCAACAGTTATACCGAAGTTTCAGTTTTCTCAGGCTTAAGCTGTGGTCACAAAATATTACGGTTAACCACGTAGTTACACGTAGTTTATTTCAAATGTACACTTTAAATACACGTAGTGGCACGTATTCAACCTAGACTCACTACGGTTAGCTAGGTTCGAAGTACGTGAAGAACTGACCTTATTATGTGTTTACAGTTTATATAAATAACCTTTAATTAAGTGACTTTCCTGCGAACTTATCTAGCGTTTACATAATGCACGTGGTCGGTTTGTATTTTGCACATTTAATACACATTTGACCTAACGTTAACCGTAGTTTGACCGTAGTTGACCCTAGTAAGCCGTAGCCTTACCTGTAGATCAGCCGTAGGAACTATTGTTTGCATGTAAACCGCAATTAACTACGGAAACAGTACGTTGATACGTTGATGCAAAGTGCGGTCATTTACGGTGAATGTCTTTCAATCTACGTTAACACAAAAATTGACGTATATTTTTTTAGTATAAGTATTTTATCATCCTGGTATGTTCTTGTTAACATTATGCTACACTACTTTTTAATGGTTTAAGGTCTGTAGAATTTTTTTAATACATACTTTGTTCTTAGACTGAGATAAAACTAACTTCCCAGTTATTTATGTAAATATCTACTGTACAGAGAATTACTAATTTTAGTAAAATGCACTTTCACCTTCAAGTAAACCATCTTCTTAGTAAAGGTACTCAATTATACAATTATTTTTTCGTAATTTGAATTTAATCTTAAATTTCCCAGTTGCTTATAAGAAGAAACAATTTTTTTAACCTAAAACTGTATATTGATACCTTGAAAAAATATTTTCAACTGACACATGCATCGGAAATGTCACAAGAAGGTCGTATTCTGAATATTAAAAAAAATCCGCATTTTAAGGCGTAAAAAAGTTGTTTGTTTCCACTACTTTTTTCTGCCAATACGAGAAAGGTATATTTCACACTCTAACCTACTTATTTTAACTTTACATTTATATGGTGTCATATATTCCACATGAATATGTGTTAGTAGCTAGAGCACAGAAAATTTGGTTGAAAAGTACTTATTTTAAAATATGATTAAGGTAAGAGTCTTAGCAAAGAAATGTGATGAAATATTGCCGACACTAAAACATTTCTTGACTACATATTTAAAAAGATGAAAATGCATTTAATATGAGGTAAATCCTTTTTGTGTCCGTGGACAAGAAAAGGATTTCCCCTCATAATGAATGGTATATTGGAAATGTCCTGGTTTGTGCACATTTTTCTTCAAAACTAGCACATGGTACCTATTGT
>Ga0224511_10003938_pt1 | contig 10987 bp, 8 predicted proteins | sample SF_May12_sed_USG_2_FD_169988 | JGI IMG/M metagenome (GOLD analysis project Ga0224511, IMG submission 169988) | Sediment microbial communities from San Francisco Bay, California, United States - SF_May12_sed_USGS_8_1 | ecosystem: Environmental > Aquatic > Marine > Sediment | place: USA...
CGTGCAGGCTATGCTTCCTGAGGGCTTTCCCTTTCATCAGTTTAATATTACTTACTACAGCTGGTGTTTAGTGCCTGTGTGGCGGCTGTAAAAAGTCGCCCCGTACTACATCATTGTGTAGTCATATATTTCTGGTCCTCAGGGATCATAGAGTGTACATGTATTTTGTTTACATTTGAAAATGGAGTTCCGCTCATGCGCTAGGGGGCGTCAGTGGTGTGGCATCATTCATTACTACTGATGAACAGCTTCAATAATAAACTGATGAAACCGAGGCTGCTGTTTTTCCTGTGCAGGCTATGCTTCCTGAGGGCTTTCCCTTTCATCAGTTTAATGATAATCATATCATATATTACACTTTCGGCAAGAAATGTGATTAAAGAACATCATAATAATAAACAGATAAAAGATCTTTTGTCCAAGGTCAACGTTGTATGCAAATATATACGGGTAAAACGATTGTAACCTTCAAGATGCTATGCCTGTATCTTTTGACCAGAATTGTTTGCATCTTACAAACGAACAATTTTTAAGCAGTGAATCCTACTCCCGTAAGTATGAGAAACTGCCAAATATTGTTATCCCTGCATGTTAAAATATTACAGAAAAAACGACTTTGTTGAAAATGTGTGGTCCGCAAATTTGGCTTTGTTTATTTATGTTTCTACGCATTACGCTGAAACACTTAAAAAGCTTGACCTTATTTGATATGTTCAGTTGATTCGGTGGTCAATAGATAACGCATCCGACTGGGTGCAAGAGGTCTCGGTACGATTCCCGGCTCTGGCAATGATTTTATGTTTGCTTTCTTGTTTTGTTGTTGTAGTGCTATTACTTTTTTGTCCAAAATTTGTCATGAAATTGTACGATTCTTTTTGTAACTCATTTCGTATACTTAACATGCTACATGATTTGTGACCAATTATAAGGGTATCAAGATACAGACCGAGCGTCTTTAATATTAATCTAGATGTGTAGAGGAGTGTTTTCTATGGTTCTATTTTTGTACGGTCCATCTTGTCACGGTGTCATTAAACTTTACCTGTCTACAGTGTTTACATTTTTTCCTTTGAACATCTCTTCAATGTCACCAATGTGTAGGCTTTGTTTGAAAGTGATCTCTACTTGATCTGTCCCATGTGAACTATGCGGAACAAACAATGTCACCAATGTATAGGCTTTGTTTGAAAAAGATCTCTACTTGATTTGTCCCATGTGAACTATCCGGAACAAACTGTTAATTGCAGTATATATGGATAGCCATTTCAGTACTGATCTACTCTCATACCATGCATTATGATTATTAGTAAATATATTCTTAGATTTAAGTAGTTGAAAGGTGTGAGTGATACTCAAAAGCAATATGTACTTCATTTATCCATAAATTGGCCTAAACTATCAGACACCTTTATAATACCTACAATGTGTCATTTTACAGCTCAGTGTATAATAGTTGGATTCCTATGTTTCTTTATTTATTAAAGGACCATTGAGTAATCCCTTAAAACACATTGTTCGAAGGTGATCTCTAGATGATTTGTTTAATGTAATGCATGAGAAAAAACTGTATACTAGACAGGACATGTGTGCTCTTTTCTTCTAGCATGTGTTAGGATTATTTGTAAATTTAATCTTAGCTTTACTCGCATAGCTTGTGTCACTTCAAGGCTCAGTGGGCAAATAGTAGGGTTTCTTAATTTGTATACATGTACATGAAGAGGGACCCCATACAGTGCCTCTAAAGCATACAACAAGAGCCGTTTTGTTTAGAGGGACCCAACTGCGAAAACAATCGTAGCCATGATCTGACGCAAGTGGCAAATACCTAAAATTCAACCAAAGGTAATGTCAAGTCTTACTCTTTCTTGGACAGATACGATCAATGACCTCTTACTAGTATACGCTATGTTATCAAAGTAGGCAATCTTAGAAATGTAAACAAACGTTCAAATAATATATCGACTAAAATCACGATCGATGTCTATTTGGACGACTGTGTATCTTTTGTGACAATATTGAACGAAATCACTTTATTCTGAAGTTTTGAATTTAGAAAAATAATGTTGACCGACATTAGAACAATTGGTAAAACATTGGGCCGCAAAGGTTTATAAATAAAAACTCCATGATATATCACTTTTGCATGAGGATAAGAAGTGCTAAAACAAAAATCTTAAAATATCGTACTGGACCATCATGGACCCTTTAAAACGGTCTCTTTGTATAGAGAATAAATCCGTCTACAAACGCAAATACTCGTATAACAGAAACAAGAGAACCATTTAAACATGGTTTATTTTTATGTGTTCAAGAGAAACTTGTATTGCGTCTGAAACGAAATATAAGCAAACCGTTTATTTTCATAAATATATTAAACATAATAATATGTCTAATTTTTATGTTTGCTCTTATTGCACAAGAAGCCATTTGGAGACGTTTCTAGTTTATTTCTAGTGCTAAAACGTGACACAATTCAAGAAAGCTTGTAACTTTTATAAATACATGTACGACAGCAAACGGTACACAAGTGATACAACTGAAAAGTAGGGATTTCCACTATATACCACATGCATTATTTCCTCGCATACGATGTGTACATATATACAAATTACTTGTTCTTGTGGACAAAGGCCGAAGCGACCCGCGTTTAAAGGTTGGTTTTTATGTGATGCAGAAGAAGAAGAAGAAGAAGAAGAAGAAGAAGAAGAAGAAGAAGAAGAAGAAGAGCAACAACAACAACAGCTGCAGCAGCAGCACCAGCAACAACAACAACAACAGCAACAACAACAACAACAACCAGTATTTATGATCCGAAATATTTCACTTAAAGTCACCAGAGCACGGTTTGGGCATTAACATGGGAAAAAAATCTAAACTATTCCTAAAAGTCTAAATAGCGTAATAGAGCATCACCAATGGGTACCATGTGCTAGTTTTGAAGAAAAATGTGCACAAACCAGGACATTTCCAATATACCATTTATTATGAGGAGAAATCATTTTCTTGTCCACGGACACAAAAAGAATTTACCTCATATTACATGCATTTTTCATCTTTTAAAATATGAAGTCAAAATGTTTTCAGTGTCAGTCATTTTACATCACATTTCTTTGCTAAGATTCTTACCTAAATCATATTTTAAGATGAGTACTTTTCAACCCAATTTTCTGTGCTCTAGCTCCTTAAAGAGACATTTTAATACATTGTGTTATCAAACTAGAAATTTCTATCAATTGGAAGAGGGCCCTGACAAAGACATTGCAAAACTCATTCTGTTTGTACATGTATAAACTTAGCTTTCTAGCCACAAACAAGCAAACCAAATTTGCTTGATCGATAAAACTGGGAATATACTGAGTATAAAAAGTCACCAAATCCTTCTGTTGGAGGAAAATGGGCCAGTATGCGGCTACGCAAATTAGCAACTTCCAATAAAATACACATTAAATTTGTATCAGCGTTGTTAAATTTGTTGTACATGTAAGTGAAACTTTGCCAACGTTCCTTCCAATAACTTAAACAGTTGCCATATTGAACGCTTTTGGGTTTACCGGCATCCGCAAAGTATTCTACCATGTATTTTATTCGTTAAGGTTTACAAATATGTGATTGAATTCATTAACTCTATTCACACTTTTATAATTCATAGATTATATTTTATTTATAAAATAGATTTCTTAATAACAAACTAAAGTAAAGTATTGAAAACAAGAACACAAAACAACATATCACTTGTCGTTTGAAAAAGCCTGAAATGACCAGCTTTTAAAGGCTTGTTTGAAAAAGATATTGATCAACTTTTCCCCAATTTTACTTCCGCATAGATTTAGTGAACCATTTCGCTTGTAACTAACCGCTTTGGCTGCAACGGCCCGGGTTCGATACTTGGGTATGGCATGTCTTGTCTTCTGATCAATTTCTTATCACTGTACTTGTACAATCGTCTTAAGCGTTTTCAAGAACAACAACAACAACAACAACAACAACAACAACAACAACAACAACAACAACAACAACAACAACAACAACAAGGAACCATCCAAACGTTCTTACGCACCTGAACGAAAAATAAAGTAGCAATATTGCGTTCGATACAATTCGTTTGCGTTATTACCTTATTCCATTTCCATATACATGTATGTATTTTTTATTTTAAGGATCATTTCAAGAAATAAAGAAAACAAGACTGACATAAATGTAAATTTCTTAATAGTAAAACTCTTCATAATTACGATATAAATCTGAAATTTCAAAAAATCGAAATCAAGTCAAATCGTCTGCTGAATCTGTTACTGTGTTACAAATACGTGTTACCAATATTTTTTAAGTTGCCAGTGTTTGTTTAAAATTAGAGATTTGGTGGTTCGCGCAACATCATCCGTGCATGTGACTTGTGACCCTTTTTAGTCATATTTGTAGCAAATGTGTCAACATGTACCCTTTTTTCAATAAATACCATTCAAAGTTTCAAACATACTGAGCATTTTTACTATTCCATTGGGATGGAGACATACTTGTGAACATTGTAAGCTGCTGTGTGCCATGGTTTCGCGTTGTATAAACACATGAACGCATTTTTACTTTAAATTGTCGTCGGCACCCACAGTACTTTAGTCCGTTACACTCTATACATAACGCAGAATACTGTTTTTAATAATTATTCAAACAACGTATACTGTGTATGTAACATGTACTATACACGTTCTTAAGATAATGATGATCAGTGAACAACATATGTGTTTAGTGAATGTGTTTCCTTTGAAAAAGAGCTCATTTAAATAATATAAGTAATTAAATACTAAATAATTCATACAACAACACAATTACAACAATAACATGACGAAAATAGGAACCAATAAGGCTGCTTGGTGCAATATTTTCATTTAGAAGGAAAGGAGACCCTATTCAATTGTAAAGGTTGAACCTTTTACGCTGATAATGAATCATTTGATTGTGACATGTATTTTTCTTGTAAGATGTCAACATTTTGTATTTTATATTTTTATTTCATCACAAGTCTTTTCCCTGTCACACATGTTCTTATGGAATAAATAACGTTTTTTTTTGGAAATAAAAACCTACCAGCTTTAAAGTTACCACGAGATGTATATACATTGTATAAAATCGCCCATAAAGTGTTCATCATCAACAACAACAACAACAACAACAACAACAACAACAACAACAACAACAACAACAACAACAAGATGAAGAAGAAGAACAACAACAACAAGAACGAGAACAACAAATAACATATTTTTTAAGAGTAGAGACTTTTCCTTAGATCCTCGGAAAATCAGCTTTTGTTGTACTAAACTCATTCTATGATTATTTTCGATAAAACTGTTTAAAATTTGTGAAACGACATTTAATGTCAAAGGCATGCAATTGCATTATTGTTTTACTACACGCCCTCCGTTGATATTAGTTATAATAAAAAACCCACAAAAACTAGACGACAAGAAAATTGTATACATCACATAAGAAGATAAGAGTCTTTTTTGCATGTATACGAAAATGTCATAATAACAAGCATCTGGGGACATACTTTAATTTGAAGACATTGGAAGAATTTTAACTTTTAAAGGCATACCCAAAACTAATAAGGTTTGTTTGTAACATAAATGGTCGATATCGGTGATATCGGTAAATAATACACTTCTATGTAAGTCCAAATAATTAAAGTGAATAGCTTGTACTTCACGCTTTGGCTGCAATGCCCCAGGTCCGATGCTTGTTGGTGTTTGGTGTTTTCTTCTGGTGAGTTGCAATCCTAATAGAGCTGTACCATTTGTCTTACGAGTCTTCATAATCAACATCAACATTGAAGTTGCTACCCAATTGGGCACCCAAGATACTCAAGCCTCATGCTTGGGTATTCAAACCACGTCACTGGGTACAGACGGAAGCATAATGCGTCGATTGGCGTTGGTAAGTCGTTCGTAACAACAGTTGATACGTCGGCGTTTGCTTGGAAAATCTGTTGTTAGTAATAATACATTTTACAATGGTTGTTTTATACGCACTTTTTGTTGTTAAGTATGATTGCCAACTAATACAACAGTTAAATATGTTCCATATAATTCACGTGCGTGTTTAGTATAATACTAATGTACCGAGGATGTAACTAAGATAACAGCTTTTAAAGTACCCAACAGACGTAGGTTGCGAATGAACATCTAAGAATAACGAAGTACCTGGTTATTGCCAACTCCATAGAAAGTAGTGCAGTCGGCGCTATATTCGAGGCGGAAAGTTTTGACCCAATCGACGTAACTCACAAGGCCTGCGATTTGAACGGAAACAACCCTGCTAAGGACCATGAACTGTACCTTGAAACAAAAATATACTATATATATTAAGGATGTGAAGGCACCTTTAGCAAATAATAAAAAAGTAAATTAACATAATGTGTAACAGATAAGGATGTATATGCACAATAAGCTCATAATTAAATACGTAAGTTAACACAATCTGTAACTGTACAGATAATGAAGAAATACAACCAGTATTGCTTCATATAAACGAGTTTAACAAGCTGTGCACGCAAAGCGGAAATGGTTTACAATAAAATACAAATATTTTGCAAGAACATGTATGTATAATTGCCATATTAAGTAACAGTGTCCTACTTAGTCCATCAATGTATTTGTTCTTATAATAATGTTTTACAAAGGTCATGAAATAGTTTCACACCCCAAAGCCAATAAAATGCATTCCCTTATTTACTAACCTGAATGTAAAAGTCATCAACCCCAGCATTGCGAGCCGCCTTGGAAGCGCTCCAGGCTGATTCAGAATTCATACGTGCCTTGGGTGCAGTAAATCGTGAATCAAAATCACTGGTTGACGTCATATGCTCGTCAGGTATTGGACACATCCCGAGAATTAAAGGTCCTGGTGCTGGACACTCTGTGTTTTCCCAAATGGAATTATGAAAAAATACCGCATTCATGAACTTTTGTGAATGACAAATAAGATACGTCTTAAAATTAGAGGTGGGTTTAAAAGCAAATTGCAGGTAGTAAACTGTGCATACATGTTTTATTGTATTAGGAAGTATTTACAAAAATACACAGGCGACAATGTTATTATTGCCCTTAGATTGGCTTAGATTGTATATATATTTTATTGTCATGTTTAAATATGCAATGCTGTATTACAATAACATTAATTCGGACATAAATTAAAACCAATTGAGTATTATAAAGAAAGTTTTTTTCGAGGAGAACAACCCCCTAAACTACTACACACATGTGTTTGCCCTAAGAATTACCATATTAACCGTAGAATGCTGAGACAAACGAGTTTGAGTTTTATAGTCCCAATGCACTGAGCGCTGAATTAAAGAATGAATACATTGAACAAGATAAATTGAAGTTATATGTTTGCATTGAAACTGGGCCCGTACTACATCATTAAAGAGTTCAATTTGTTTGGTCACGGGGATTATAGATTGTATGTGGTTTACATTTGAAAAATGTTCATGCGCTAGGCAGCGTCAGTGGTGCGTCATCTTTCATTACCAGCTTGAAGAAAAACTTAAATAAAATCGACTCTGCTATTTCCTCATGTTGGCTATCTTAAGGACGTCCCCCCTTTTCCCAGATTAATATACCTTTTATTTCACATGTAGGCGTTGAGTCGAAACTACCATCTTCATTGCACTGAATGTTTGTGGTGACAACTGCGTTTGACCCAGATCCATTTAGTCTAAAGCAAGGTTTGCATTCCACATCTAGGGGTATACCAAACGTAGACAGAGTTCCGTTTTGTTGCACAATATTACTGTCTGGCGGCACACTCAGCGTACACACTGAAACATACAAATGTACCTGACGTATTCCATAACCATGTAATATAAATTCAATACAACCGAGGCTGCTACTCTCCTAATGCAAGCTAAGCTTCATAGAGACTTGAACTTTTGTCTAAATATGGTAAGTGTAATAAAATAGAATTGTTTAACAAAAAAGCAAAAGTCTCCCATTAACTTTAACGCCTGCCTTAAATTGCCTAGGCTGTCCAAGAGAATTTCGTTAATGTTGCATTTTCTTAAATTTATACACGCACACTAAAGATATACTTAAACTAACATTTCAAAACATTATTTTTCATTTATTTAACGACAAATTGGATCGTGATTTGTATTTGGTTATCGAAAAGGTACTTCAACATCGTTCCATTCTTACTGATTCAAAGGTTAAAAAACATATAACAAAAATATTCAATTGCTAACTTTTGAGTTGAAAGTGTGAACACCCTTTTATTATAAATGAGCGAACGGACAGACAGGCGGACTGGCAGATGGAGTACAACAACAAAAATGTTTTGACAAGTGACATGCAGATTCCTTAAAACGCATTAAGTACATTAATAAACATTATTCTTTACCTTTTGGTTCGCAAGTAGGAGTTGGGTCGAAAATACCATTTTCATTGCATTGAATGCTTGTGGTGACATTTTCGTTTGACTCAGATCCACTTATTCTATAACCAAGTATGCATTCCACCACTATGGGTATACCAAACGTGGACTGAATTTCGACCTGCTGCACAATATTGTTGCTCGGTAATACACTCAGAGTACACACTGAAACACACACAAATTATTATTAGGTAATTTGTTTGGGTTTGGATGATACAGGTCAGCACAAGTGTTATGATGCGTATGATGTACAGTTTAAATAAAAACAAGACTGTTAGTTTTCTTTCGCAAGCTTTGGTTATCAAGAGTGTTCATGTGTTCGCAGATGTAGGTACTGATGTTGTAGCCTGAACTCAAAAGTAAGCGTGTTTTTATGAACTTTACACGTATAACTCCAAATTTTAGTTGTATGGCCTTATTAACAGAAATGATAGAACTTAAGAAGAACTAACATATCTTCGTCAATCCAACACATCCTTTATATAATATACGGATTTCTTTTATGCTTAACGGTGGAATAAACACTTCAATAAACACAACGTAACGTTTATAAAGCTGGGAACAAACGACGTCAATATGATGACGTCATGGCATATTGTTTCCCGCGCTATAACGTTTTTTGGCTGTTAAAGCCTAAAAGAAACAGAACATTTGTTGTATATTTGGTGTAAGATTAAAATTTATGTCACTCGTGATCATAGAAAATCATATTTTCACTCGTGCCTTCGCCACTTGTGAAAATATTGCTTTTACTGATTAGTCGTTAAATAAATTTCTATCTTACACCGACATTCAACAAATATCTATATCATAAACGTATTGGAATAATCCCTTTGAAGATCCTTATTAATTTTCTAAACGCTAATTTTTTACTTATTTGTCATTCATAATTTGTTGTGTAGGTGGGTGCGGTTGTGGGTGAGTGGGTTATTGGTTTTGGCTGAGTGGATGTATTAGTGCGTGGGATGTTTTTGAGTGGGTCTTGGGTTGGTGTGGGCGTTTTTTTTGTGACCGGTTGATGTTTAGTGTGTAAATTAAGTTATGAGTGGAAGGATATTGATTGGATTGATGGATTAACTGACCAACGAACGGACGGAGGGACGGAATGTGGGACTGGTGTTTTAGAAGGAGGAGGCGAAGGAGAGTTTGAACGGAAGAATGGAAGGAATGAAGGGATAAATGAATACAAATTCATATCGACAGAAAGATACACCAGAAATAAATTCCATAATGTTTCTTTACCTTTTGGTTCGCATGTAGGCGTTTCTTCAAAATTGCCATCTGCATTACATTGAATGCTTGTGGTGACATTTTCGTTTGATTCAGATCCACTTTTTCTATGGCCAGGTATGCATTCAACCACTAAGGGTATACCATACAAGGACATATGTCCTGTTTCCTGCGTAACATTACTGTTAGGCGGTACACTCAGTGTACACACTGAAACATATGAAGACATTATCTATTAATTAGTTAATAATTTCAACTGTTCTGGTCATTGATTTTATTTAAATATGTCGTCAGCGTATCACTGTCCTAAACTCGTACACGAACAAAGTTTCAAACGTAATTTCCACATTTTGTTGTTGTTGTGAATATACCAATAATAATTACATGTAAAAGCAACATTTAACTGATAATAGTTTCACATCTCAAGCTGTCAAAGCTTTGGAGAGGGACGCGACACAAATCCAAAAAAGGCTACTTTTCAATAAATCATGACCAATAACTATGTAAATCAATTTCAAGTATGCATCAAAACATCAAGGTGTACAATATTTTATGCCTACACATTTTCATAGAAAGTTTCACAGCTCTAGCAGTCATAGATTTGGAGATGGACATGACACAAGTAAAAAAAAGTTATTTTTCGGCAAATCAGGGCCAATAACTCTGCAGTTATTGCATCGATACTTCTCAAGTCTATGTTTTAAACAACCATTGATATATACATAATTATGTGAAATTTTATGAAAGTCTTCTAAAAAATCAAAGAATGGTCATATATCCCCCAAAGTAGTTAGCACTTTTTTCCTCGATTTTTGGTGAGCATTTGATAATGAAAATATCTCGACAATCAAGTATCCTATGCTATTGATTATTATTCCTTCCATTATGTTTGTTGTGGTATGGCACATAACAAAAAGCAGTATCCATATCAATTTGTTGACCACACACAAAAGTTGTAAGGAATTAAAATTGTGGTGAATTTATCCCACCCACTTTAAACATCAATTAAAAATTAACTAATTGTTTCCATTCAGATTTTGTAGCATTTTTCGACTTCCCAGACATGAATTTAGATATGTTAAAAGTATAAAGAAAAAACAAAGACATGAATGCCTACCCAAAAATTGGGACCCCACCTTTAACTCAATCTATATAATGTACATACATAATTATAATGATGTAATGCTATTAGGAGATTGTTTATAGGCACTCAACTTTTTTAACAAATATTTCAACATCTTTGAGAGAGTTATATCTGCACAAAAGTGGAATGCTTACATTGTACTTAATATTGGTTGGTCCCAATATAAAACATGTATTTTCTATTCCT
>Ga0224511_10003939_pt1 | contig 10986 bp, 6 predicted proteins | sample SF_May12_sed_USG_2_FD_169988 | JGI IMG/M metagenome (GOLD analysis project Ga0224511, IMG submission 169988) | Sediment microbial communities from San Francisco Bay, California, United States - SF_May12_sed_USGS_8_1 | ecosystem: Environmental > Aquatic > Marine > Sediment | place: USA...
TTTTAGTATCTTCTTGTGTGGGGGGGGGGGTCTTCAGAATAATGTGTTTAAAAAATGCGGTGGTTTCGAATGCTCTCAATCGCCAATGTGTGAATTTCGCGAAAATTAGACCATTGACATAAGTTGCGGTTTCACAGTAGACATTTAATAGAAATTTATAATTACATATTCTTCTTGGAATTTCAATAAATACCGAGTCATATTTAATAAGAGGACTTTTGTTATAGAAATACGAACAAAGATAATGAAAAGAAACTTCTTGAAATCTATTTCCACGATGACTTACATTTATTTTTTAATGTCAATTATACCAATTGAAAGGCTTTGTGACCTTTTTGACCAATCATTTAATACCTCCAATCCCACTTTCACCAATTTACAATAGAATGCCAGCAAATTAAAGCTATATATATACTGAAACAAAAAGTCAGAATTTTGATATATCGATTTTTATCCCTAAACATGAAGTAACATGAACAATAAATGAACATAATGTGTGTATATCAACTTTATTTAATAAACTCGTAAGCACAGAGGTATACACTTTGACATTCAGGCGCCTTTTTAAATTTCCATTATTTTTCGTTCTCAAAACAACACGCATATTTAGACGTTAACTGACTTAACAATTTTGTTTCAGTATATAATTCTTTACACACGCACGGCCAGTTAGGATTAACAAAATAATAAGTGCGTTTCTGGCAAACACTTGAAAATATATTAGGACGTAGAATCGAGATTTATTTTATTTTCTCATATTTTTACTATTATGCCGAAAATACATCTTTTTGGATTGAAATGTTCTGAACAAATTTGAAAGCCCCAAAAGGCCACATCAATTTCTAATAAACACGTTTTATTGTTTAGGCCATATGGAGGCTAGTCATGTGTGTACTCACGCCTCTGTAGATGAATCGTTGATGTCCCTGACTGCCATGACACGGAAACGTCTTAATCGCCGTGCCGTTAGTGACGTCAAGACATGTCTCGTCACGTCGTATCTCGCCGTTCTTGCTCATCTCCCAGTACTGACATAGGTAAAAATGAGAACAATGTCTTATCACAAAACATAATAATAATACTTTAACAGTTGTGTATACACCTTTAAATGATGTTATGAATAAGGTGTTCTTTCTCTTTAGCTGTACTAAGTATCACTTAGAACAATATAAATGGAAAAGATGTTCAAACAAAAAATGTTGTAAACAATGTGCACAAGTCAAGTTTAAGGGCACCATGGCAAAATGGCCCGTACAAAAACACACAGAACATAACCAAAAACCTACTATAGATATGTTTACTTAACGTAACTGTACATGTATTTATCTGATTACAAAATCTGGTTACTTTGGTTAGTTCTCAATACTTCTAATACACTCAAAATCGTCTTTATAACTAGAAAAACAATCCCACGTATATCAACCTAGTTTTTAAAACGGACATTGTGAACTTATTTTTCAACATTTTATATACTATCTTTAAAACACTTGTTATAAATGAGTGCAACCAGCAAAACTTGTTTTTCGAGCGTCCGTTTTTTTAACGTTATTGTTAATATTGTTCAATGCCTTTAATTCTGCAGCAAAAACAATGCTTGTTCTTATCTGGGGTCTATTTTATTGGGCCGCCAAACAGTTGAAATTAAACATAAATATGACCAACAGCAAAGTAACCACAACACAAAACGACGTGGCGTGCAGCAGCAAAGAATTAAGAGAGTGAACAGCTTGTTTAAAATTATTTGAAATGTCCAAATTGACATACACTTAAAGATTTACCTGGTTACCGGCTTTCCCATGACACGGGTAAAGAGCTACTACTTCGTCTTCTTTAAGATTGGAATCAATGCATATAGATTTCACATAATTTCTGATCTGAAACAAATCAAACACACATGCATAAGTGTCTTCTCTTTAAGATAAAATATAGAGTTTGCTCAAGTATGTTCATACAAACACAAACAAGGTGAAACCACAAGGCATTAATGCGTAAAGTACTTGACAATGTTAACATTCAAAATGATATAATCTATGTGTAAGTATTTGACTAGAAGGCCTGTAACAGATAATCTCTTTTAGCGTATATTAAAACAAAACACACTTAAGAGCACCAAAATATTTGTTTTAACGATGACAATATTGAAACAAGTTGCTATGTGCATGACAAACTGCTTTAAACAGACTCGTCACAAATCTGTCTGGTATTTCTTCAAAACTTAATGAAACATATCATTTTAAAGTGCTTCTGAAAGTGATTGAACAAAAATAATGTATCGTGACGTTCAACGCAGCTATTATCTGACGGTGACATTCAATTTTGACGACACTCCTTGTACTATGTCTGATTCTGTCAATTATACAATACTAAAGCATAATGACATTAGGAAACTAAATAATCTTATATTTAACATAAAAGTAAGAAAACAATTAAAACATGTAAGCCTGAATGTCGTATCAAGCGAGATAATTAATTTGGAAATAGAATTTTACTTAGAACACCTTTAATTGCCCGAGATTCTGGGGTTCGTTATGCTGTTGAACGTTTCCAAACTGATTTATTTTCACTTTACTTAAGATAATTCTCTCTCATCTTTTGGCTTTGGCCAGTATTATTTTGGAAAGGTATTTTCGGTTCGAAATTTCCCTGCTTTCTATTTTATGCATGCTAATTGCCCGAATGGAGATGGGAACCAGTCGAGTTTCGGGCGATTCCAATATTATTACGTAAACTACCGAACATTGCTAAACGGTAATGGCCGAGTTGTTCCGATTATAATGATATAATTCTATTTTAGCGGAATGTATTCGCATCTTCACAACATGGCAAGCCATTCCTTTTTAAATGGAAATTTTATTTATTTCAGAATATAATGCAAACATGTAACTCTCAATGCTAACAGGTACAACACAATTGAATGCACGGACCTCGCCGGAAGCGACAGCATCCCCAGGAATAAACAGCTCCGGATATACATTGTTGAGATACCACTTGAAACTCTTACACTGCAATCTCTCCCTCAAAGCCAGACGGTCGGTGATGTTGCCAAAATCGCCCTACAGAACAAAAACGTCTGTTTTAACAGTAAATATAATATGTACAGTAACGTCCGCTTATAAGGAACTTCCAGTGATATGGGAACTGATTTTCATTCCCTAATATTAACCAAGGAACTGGGTCACTATACATATATAACGAACCCCTCTTATAAGGAACACATTCTAAATGGTCTCGGTGAGTTCCGGATATAACTGTATTATAAGAAACGGAAGACTGGCCTCATCAACAAGCACTGTACACACTCATGCCAGCAACCTCTAGAGAGGTGTATGCCTACTCAAAAATATATCGGGGGAGGTTAGCTTTTATAGCAAATATTATAAATATCCCGAGGTTACATGTTTATACTGAACCTAAATAAAAATCGCGTATATACTGAACTTAAATGAATAACACCATCTTTAAAAGACAAGAAACTAGGTTTATGTTTTAGGATAACCTAACTATATTGATTACTATGATTGATCACTGTCATGGCCTACGCATGTCTTATCAGTCTGTTGTCGTTGGTGGCCTACTAATTGTAATTACCTTATTATGCCCAATCCTCCGATAATAGTATTCCTTGTATTCATCAAGCCAGACCTCAGCCAATCTCACCAAGTTCCGTTTCAATGAGAACCCCTTATTACCCCATTTGTATGGACTGTGTTTTCGAAAAATGTGACCCACATGTGAGCAAGGGATCGTCTCAAGTGTGCCACCGCACATCCAGGTTTTAAAGGACAACTCGAGATTTTCCCCGCCCCAGATGTCGAAGCCGCTGTCATAAGTGCCGAGTTTGCGGAAGTAGCTGCTGGCTATAGCAAACAGCCCGCCTGCCATAGTTGGAGTTCTAAACAAAATATATATAAACAACATCTTTAAACTTTAATGCAATTTTATTAATTCAATCGCTTTATGTATTCGCGTGCATAGAACGTTCATAGTGGTTTGTTTTTCGAATACGGAAAAGTATTGTCTTATTTGTAAAATTATAGTATTTAAAATTACAAGATCACAGTGAAAGCAACTGGGGAATTCAAAATAAATATCGCACAAGAGAACGTACCGAATTGGCCAATGCGCTCTATGGCCAACTAGATATTGATCCCGCTCAGGTACTTTATGCCAATTTAGTTCCAAATTCCAACTAAAGCCACCTACATTGATATCCGACACCTTTACATGTTTGGTAGAAGCATTTAAAGCGAATGTTTCCTCATCGATGTCATCTACTATAGGGACTACGACGTTTGATGAATTAGTTTTAATGCGATGGAGAAGCGGCTGCAACCATCCTGTCGAGGTATATATAGACGATATACGAGTAAATACAAAAGTTACAAACGAAAACATATTTTAACAAATAATATGAGGACTGGTTTTGGGTCAACCTTTAATAAACACTGGAAACCCAAACAAACAAACAAAAACAAATAGTACTGCTTGTTTTGGTAGGCACGTATCAGAAAATTGAACAAAATGACAACAAAAACGTTAGTGAACGGTTGAATATAGTACGAGAGAAATATACAAGTTGCAAAAAAGCTGAATGTCAAAAAGGTACAACAGCGAATTAGACTGAAATAAAACGGGAATAGGACATCGTTGCTATAAAGTAAAGTGTCTACAAATATGTAATGCTATAAACAAATATAACAAGAAAGTCAGCTGTCTGCAAAAGAAGGAAATATATAAATATATATAGGACAATAACTAATATAATTTGACTGCGTGGTATCATTCAAAATCGGGAAGCTATGCAAATTCAAATAAGCTAGCTAAAGCAAGTCCAGCACATGATATAAAATAAGGCCATACTACTTAATATACTTTCTATTGTAAGTACCATCCACAACAAAAAAGACTATATAAAGAGGAATAACCGCAAAAACAGCTGTCGCGAAAGGAATAATATATAGCTATACAGAATAGTAAAAAACTACGTCTGTTGATGATGAATGTACCTAAATGGTAAATGATATTTGTATTTTCTCCTTATATGTTCTCGCATTGGAACATTATGCCAATCGAACGTCAGGGAACTCAGTCGAAAACCACCCATCTGAGTATTCTTAGCAGGCCCATGCAATATACGGAGGTTGTCGTCATCTATGCTGTCGATTACCGGAACAACAACATTGGACTCATTCAACGAAATCTCGTGTAGCAGTGGCTCGATCCAGCCTTTGTGGATAAGACGAATATACAATGTATGCTTAAAGGAATGAAAAAAGTTACACCATCTCCTAAATTTATATAAACACAAACATATAAAAAATAATTCTAAATGTCTGTTGCGTCTTTGTGGTCAACGTGTTTTTGTGTTGTTCTGTGTGTGGCGGCTGTAAAAAGTCGCCCCGTACTACATCATTGTGTAGTCATATTTTTCTGGTCCTCAGAGATCATGGAATGTACATGTATGTTGTTTACATTTAAAAATGGAGTTCCGCTCATGCGCTAGGGGGCGTCAGTGGTGTCGCATCATTCATTACTACTGATGAACACCTTCAATAAAACCGAGGCTGCTGTTTTCTCGTGCAGGCTATGCTTCCTGAGGGCTTTCCCTTTCATCAGTTTTGTACTGGCCATTTTGTCATGGTGTCATGGTGCCCTTAAACTTGACATATCTACATTGTTTACAACACTCTTTCTTTTAACATCACTTCAATTTATATTTAGATAAAACAAGGTCAACAGTTTCCTTTTACCGTCGCATCATTTAACCATACATCACGGGGCGTATTTTAATATAGATTCACGAAAAGTGAAATAAAATCTATCAACCAGTTTTGAAGTAATTATTTCAATTCTCGTTTTATTTTAAAACTGGTTGTCATCGAAAAACGAAAAGTGAAAAAGAATCTATCAACCAGTTTTGAAGTAGTTATTTCAATTCTCGTTTTATTTCAAAACTGGTTGTCATCGAAAAACGAAAAGTGAAATAGAATCTATCAACCAGTTTTGAAGTAGTTATTTCAATTCTCGTTTTATTTCAAAACTGGTTGTCATCGAACAACGAAAAATGAAATAGAATCTATCAACCAGTTTCGAAGAAGTTATTTCAATTCTCGTTTTATTTCAAAACTGGTTGTCATTGAACAACGAACAATGAAATAGAATCTATCAACCAGTTTCGAAGTAGTTATTTCAATTCTCGTTTTATTTCAAAACTGGTTGTCATCGAAAAACGAAAAGTGAAATAGAATCTATCAACTAGTTTTGAAGAAGTTATTTCAATTCTCGTTTTATTTCAAAACTGGTTGTCATCGAACAACGAAAAATGAAATAGAATCTATCAACCAGTTTTGAAGTAATTATTTCAATTCTCGTTTTATTTCAAAACTGGTTGTCATCGAAAAACGAAAAGTGAAATAGAATCTATCAACCAGTTTTGAAGTAGTTATTTCAATTCTCGTTTTATTTCAAAACTGGTTGTTACAGTGCACGTTTACATAACATTCGTAACGCATCTGACATAGTATGTTGCAACTTCTTGCGATGATATAACTTCATTGAACTTTTTTTATAGTGTACTTAATGGCAATGAGAAATTATTTAACATAAATGGAAGAGATGTTCAAAGCAAAATGTTGTAAACAATGTGGACAAGTCAAGTTTATGGGCACCATGACAAAATGGCCTGTACAAAAACACACAGAACATAACAAAACACGGAGTATACAAAGACGCAACAGACTTTAAGAAATAACTATTTTTGTGTTTTTTTAATTCTATTTTATGAGTGCTAACCTTTAGTAACCTCACAGTGCGAGTCGAGAAAGATAGCCACCTCCGCAGTACATTTTTCAAACCCCATGAGCCGCGCCCTGATCAGACCGGACCGTTCTGTGGCCCGGATGAGCCTCACCTTATCCAGTTTGTCTATGTACGTCTGAAGAGGTTCCTTAAGGTGATCTGAAATAAGCAATTGGTGCAGTAGTATATTGATAAATATTATCAGTTTTGTTGTTCTAAAAAGCTTTACGCGAATCTCAATAATTTTAGAAATTAAGACATCTCCACTGTGTCGGCAAAGCTATTATTTGTTGTGAGATTTTGCAACAATTTGAAATGACTAAGCAATGTTTGTTGCCACGAACAGTCGCGTTGTTTTAATTCTAACTCTTCTAATTCTTAATTTAAAATCCCTGATTACGTCATCATGGAACACCGCCACGGAAGCGCTACGGTTTCGTTCCGGCATCGCCCGTAACTATTCATAATGGTCAGTAGCTTACCGTATTGTAATCGTAATCATTCATAGTAGTCACTGTTTATACCCCACCAAATTTAACATCAATGAAAAATAACTAATAGTTGCCAAGCAGATTTTTTAGCATTTCTTCTTTCCCATACATGAATTTAACTAACCGTTTAAACAGCAATGCCCTTTACATATGTTTAAGGTTTACGACGCATAAATGAAACACACATACATGTATGCAGCAATGCAATAGAATAACAAACCTATTAACATTTAATAATATGACGTTATAAGATAAATCACTAGGCCGCTTTCTACCATTCTTTATTATTTTAATTTAGAAACAAGATTTAACAGTTTACACTCTATTCATATTAAGGGGAGGTAAAAATATGAGAAATCACGTTTCTTTATATTTTAAAGGGAAAAAAACTGATGAATGGGAAATCCTTTAGGAAGCATAGCCTGCACGAGAAAACAGCAGCCTCGGTTTTATTGAAGCTGTTCATCAGTAGTAATGAATGATGCTACACCACTGACGCCCACAAGCGCATCAGCGCCATTTTCAAATGTAAACAACATACATGTACACTCCATGATCCCTGAGGACCAGAAAAATATGACTACACAATGATGTAGTACGGGGCGACTTTTTACGGCCGCCACACAGACACTTAAGAGGTATATATAGTTTCTGCAATAGTGTTTAAAATACTACACGGGTTAAAAGACCAAATAAAATATCGAACATATCATTTTTGTTATTTTAACTAAATGATATAACAAACTTATGCATTTTAAATTTAACGCCAGTTATGCGTCATAAGCCTTAGACCATGTGAGACATTCCCTTTCATCAATTTAATAAAGAATTTATAACATTGGGTTAGTTGTGCATGCAACGAAGTGACTGTTTCGAAATAAATCATAACGTTGTCAACAGGAAACGTTCTATAATGGTATTGCTATATCAATAATCGGGCGCATAAATGCTGGCGATTTTAATGCGTTATTGTCAGAAAGCAACCGCTGTGTGGCTGCGTTAAGTAATGGTAATGGTAATGGATACAGACGCATGCGTACAAATGCAAAAATACGTGTGAAAGAAGCCAAACTTTTTGCATTTAACAAAGTTCCATACTTTGTACGTAAGAAAGAAACCCACTATCGTATCTTTAATTTGAAATGTCTAGACTCGATATGTTTACGCGTTATAGTGCTATTTGATTACAAATCAGGCACAACAAGGGTGCACAGACCTCACAATAATATGAATTCAAAAGTTGACGCTCGGTATATGGTTGCCCAATTATTTGATATTCAAACTCTGCACTATTGACGTCGCATGCATTCAATTAATTTCGTGTGTTAAATATTGTAACGTTTCAGACGTTTGTGCTAGTTGTTGACAATAAAACGATATTTAGATAACTGTAATACTTCTGAAACAACAATACATTGCCATGTTTATCTATACGACAAAAGACCTGCATCAGTTTAGGAAATCAAAATAGTATAATTCAATTTACCAAAGTTGGAGAAATCGTCCACCAGTATGATTTCCTTTAGAAATTTCGCTTCAGACCGGTCCAACACGCTATGTACAGTACGGAGTAGGACACTCCAAGCCTCGTTGTGAAATATCACTATAACGCATGCGCTTGGTAGGTTTTCCCCGTATTTGATTGTTTTGCAACTGTGAGGAATAAAAACGTACACTTATTTCATGGGCAATATGTAATCGATAGAACAAAAGAGCTCATTAAGAAACGTGAATTTATATATCATTCACGTATAAAAATGTTCAAATGAGTTGCATTGATAAGACAAACACCATGTTTCATTTATCATCATTCATCAACAAAATATTGATATCGGCAGTTATGACACCCACTACACAGCTGTTACATGTTGATATCGGAGTTTAATAATGTTGGGTACTTGTACTTGTCTTTGAAACGGCTTTTATATCTAAAATGAGTATAATTAATAACCGATAAATGTGTTCGCTGGTTTATTTAGTCTATATGATTTTTAAAGAAAAGTTACTTAACAGTATGAGTAAATAATAAATCATTTAAATTATCCGGATTGTTACTTTGCTGTTTAATGACCGTTATATGGTCTTGCGAATACTGATGTTATATCACGGCGCTTAGTTAACCTACATTCTTCTTTCTTGCAATCCCTCGTTGGTTCTAGTGTAACAAATATAGGTTAGGTGTTATGAAAATGCTAATTTGTTCAATTTGCATTTACCATGTGTACATATCTAATGCTGTGCTTTACCGTTTAGGTCCTAAATAGTACAACTACAAAGTCCTAAACTAAATGGTTCAAATGTATAAAAAAATGTCCTACGCTGCGTCCCTAATGTCCGGTAGAGATCTGTGGAGTGAGATCATATCGCTGGCGTATCTGTTAAAGGCGTTGTCCTTCCAGCCTTTGTCATAGTCCGCCCTTTGTTCCGCCGTCAATTTCGCCTTGTCTATGATTACTGGTTTGCCGAACTCACCTGAACAAAAAGGTGCATGTTAGATCAAGTATCATCTACATTGCTGTTTGATGTAGTTTTCCTAGCGTTTTGCAATATGAGAATAATGTCGTTTGACTCAATGTCGCGCATGTTCCCCTTCTGCGTTCATGCAAAGTCTGAACATAAGCGACATTATATATATATAACACATAAATTATTATAAAGATGTAAAAGTAAACGTTTTTTCACACGGCTCTGAAATGTGTACATTTTCGCCAAATGTGTATCAAGCGAACATAATCTAATAGTAACTGTATTCATGATAAACCTTTAAACTGGCTGACGACGACCCTCGATAGGTAAATGCAAAGAAATAGTTTTTTTATATAATGCCATATTTTAAAACATGTTTGTGTTGTGATGACGAGCTTATTACAAAACAGGAAGTACATGAATATTTCCTTTAGTTGAAACAAGATATATTACAATTATAGCCCTAATCCATTGGAAAAAATCGACAATAGACTTTATTCGGAACTCGTAGTTGATAGTAAAACCCAGCTTAGCGAGAGGGACAAACAAAGATTTACCGTTATGTAGGTCACATTCGAATAATACAATTTTATACGGCGTCTAATTAGTGCTACGGTATGTGCTTTTCTATAGAAAAAAATAGGCGAACTGTGTTTGTCCCCCTCTATAAGCTGGATTTTTCAATTTAATACCGAGTTTCGAATAACAACAATTTACTGTAATTTGTGATCAGAATTGACAGTAGGGGAAGGGTTCACTGAAGTCGATGTCATATAGTAAAAAGGAAGTGCGACAAAACCAGCTATGACTTTAGCTTTCCCTTTCACCAGTTTTGTTTTAATTTTAGAACTTAAGAATATGTTAAATGTGTTCAAGTTAACAGGTGTTTACAGCGTTGTATAACGATTCTATTTGTAGACAGGATCCACAGGTCAATAACTATAAGGTATTTCAGTAATATATTTTACTATTAATGTTATGAAAAAGTTCGTCTACAAATCAATTATATGAAAAGGTGGTACTAGAGCAAAAAACAAGTAAAGGTAATTGTTAGTCGGTTTACACTTCAAGCGAATAACTGCTTCCACACATAAGCCAGCCGTGCAGGACAATTAAACCAGATTGTCTGGCATTAATAATCCCGGAGAACGTTTGAAAACATTTTTACAACTAAACTTGTTTCATTGAAAATTTATTTCAGTATACAATATTATTTTGTAACGCCTGAACA
>Ga0224511_10003940_pt1 | contig 10986 bp, 1 predicted proteins | sample SF_May12_sed_USG_2_FD_169988 | JGI IMG/M metagenome (GOLD analysis project Ga0224511, IMG submission 169988) | Sediment microbial communities from San Francisco Bay, California, United States - SF_May12_sed_USGS_8_1 | ecosystem: Environmental > Aquatic > Marine > Sediment | place: USA...
GCATGATCAGAACTCCATTTTCAAATGTAAACAACATACATGTACACTCCATGATCCCTGAGGACCAGAAAAATATGACTACACAATACTCATTTGTAGTTTAAAATCACCCCATCATTTTGTTAGTCAAATTCATCACTCACTTTTCCAATTTTAAACCTCTTATTAAAAATATGCAACCTTCGTTAGATGAACAAATTACACATAGTTGATAGCAATTTGTTTGTTTCTTGGATATCAAACACATAATGAAAGTTACCAAGGCGGTAACTCAACATTTCTAGAAGAAATCATTTAAGAAATTATCAACAAAAAATAAATGAAAAAATAAAAATCCGAAAATCCCCCTACTTTTTTGAATGTATGTTGCGTCTTGGTGTTCTACGTGTTTTTGTGTAGTTCTGTGTGTTGGTTTTTGTACGGGCCATATTGTCATGGTGCTCTTAAACTTGACATATCTACATTGTTTACAACATTCTTTCTTTGAATTTTTCTTCAATTTATATATTTTGATAAGCATTAAATCATTTATCAGCTTATATTATTACTATATAATAAATGTACGTAACGTTTCTTCTGTTGTTGTTTTATGCTTTAAAAAACAACAACACATTTTAGATGTAACAGACACTGAATTCTTAAGTTATGTGCAGCATCTCATAATATTCCCATGTGTTCAGTGGCAAAGTGTGAGAATCATTTTCTTAGAAAACAATTTACTTTAATGTAGATAAAGTGCATATGAATCTTGAGGGACTTTCAGTTCTTTGAAGTAGAAAAAGTGTTCTTCATAAAAACAGACAATAAAAGTATATACAACAAACATGTGTATAATAACCGAAACACAATTTCGATTGGATGAAAGCTGTAAAAGTTTGGATTAATTTAAAAGTATTGACGAGCGCTGGATAAAACATGTTAACATCACAGAAAGTTATATGTAGTAGATCTATTTAGATAAATATTTCGAACTCGAACTGGTTAATGTATGGCATGCTATATGTTGTACATATTTTGCGAATATTTAATCTCCACCCAACAACAGAGAAGTACATGTGTTACAGGTTATAATAGCAGGAACACATTGTTGGTATAAAGCCTGTAATTTTCTTGATACCATGTCACAGTATACCAACCAACTATGTTTAAAGCGCCGCAATGTGTTTTGGTTTTAGTCCAAATGTTGTCTTCCTTAATGGTGACCTAGGTGCGATCTTGAATCAATTTCAAAAACTTTTGTTTTCCAAGATCACGTGACATTGCGCGCACCTGTTTAGAAGTGTCAAAAATGTTAACCAGGCACATTTTGCATTCTTTTTTTCCTGTTAATCGATGATACCTTTTAAGCAGATCAAGCCTATAAAAGAAACTACTATCTATTTAGATGTTAACTGCGTTTTTTCTGTATTTAATTCCCAATCTTTTTCACAAATTTGGGAGTGAGAAAGACGGACGTACAAATGTTATGGAAAACTCAAATTAGAAGTAACGGTAATTTGTGTTATAAAGAAAGCACTTGTGAAACAATATTTACTCCAAAAAGGAAACTACAGGGAAATCTAAATGTCTTAAAAACACTTTATGTGTCCGACATAAAACTGAATTTGATCACAATTATAATCTTATAAGGAACCGGTGAAATGTAAATCATGTATGAGTTGGCAAACTTTATACGCAAACAAATAGTCTATTACCCCGAATAGAAGTATTACAAATAGTGGTGCCACATTATATATGGCATGGGCGAACTACTTCTTGTACTGACAGTGGTAAGTTATAAATGTTAAATTTAGTTTTATAATGATGACAAATATAACACGCATACAATGTAAAATGTACTTGTGTTGCAAATCAAAAATATTTTCTTGTTAAATGAAACATCGTTAACGGGAACGATAGGATATTTGTTGGCTTTGGTAGGATACCGATTTTTGGTTCACGAGTAATAATAGAAAACTATATTTTTACGTGTGGGGCGCAGCAAAAAAATCGTTCACATAACAAAATGGTGAAAAATCGATTTAATTCATTTTTATCCATTGTTGTTGTTTTCGTTTGTCATTTAAGCATGCATTAAATCGTAAAGGGGATTATCCTTCAAATATATCTCTAATGGCGCCCCGACACCCACGTGGAACAAATACTTCTTGCATTGGGCAAACAGTGACTGATATAATTTTTATCAGTAAATATCCGTTTTATGTCAGTGATATTTTTCTATAAAACACCACAAAGCATTTAACATAATGTATTCATTAAATCAATATAGTATGTAAAAAGAAAATAGTATGATAGAACAATAACCAACCCTTAGCCGCAAAGAATTAACAAGTCATTATCATTTACGTATTTGGAAAACAAGCAAGTGATTTTAAATAACAACAACAGAATACATCTTTACTGAAATATAAAAAATGTACTTTTTCTTTATTGCAAAGTGGTTTTCCCATTAGCAACACTATCGGTCGTTTTTCTTTGGAAGCACAATCCAATATAATAATAGGAGTGTTTTAGAAACAATTACAACAACATCGAGTTTTAAACAAAGGTATTGTCACCGACGTTTCGGCTTACTTCTTTCACGATCTCATGGAAATAATATTATAGGGAATCACCTAAACAAAAGTCCCAAAAAATAGCACAAACAATAGGAGAAATGAAAAATTCAAGGAGAGATAACTCCGTCAAATGAAATTAGACATGAAATAGCATATCTGAACTTGTCTCATCATAAGCTTTGAAATGATGTACAACATGACCAGATGAAGAAAGTTAGTTGTAGTCGCTACTAACAGGGGATAATTCCTTACTTAATTCCTAGACAAACACTTGTGCTTCCTAGGCGAGTACAGAAAGGGGAATACCTTCATTCATAAACAATTGGTGGATTGTGCTATGACATTTGGAAATTGGATTTCAGAGCAGCAATTAAGTTATTATCATATTATTACATTATCTCAGGTATATTGGAAGGCATTAGCATAACAATATTTCTTGAGTTGTTATTGTGCCATCTCCATGGGTCCCAGTTGTCTTCATTTATTAAAAGAAAACTAGAACAATGACGTGTGCTCTCAACGGACATTTTATGTCCATCTTCAGAAATTAGCCTCCTAAATTGTATGTGTCTCGTGTCATCGCTCCTTATTTTATATTTGTATATGGTTATTCAGTAATAGAATTGTCTTGCTCATTGCCCTCTAGGACGTAAACAAGAAGACGGCTCTTTTCTCTCATTTACTGTCCTATGCTTTACGTAATATATGAATACGTTATGTTGTTAAGATTGATTTGAACAGAGTAAACACTAAATACACACTCCGTTTTGACGTGGAACTGAGGCCCTTTCATAGCAAACACATGCTTGTTTGTTTTTTGTTTGTTTCTTTGATTCATCAGTTTTACGCCATATTTCAACACTGATTCAGTCCACTTGTTTCACCAACTGTGCTGTAACTAGCCTCTTTAATTCATACCGATGACTGGTGTCTCATACTGATTTTGAACCAGCTGTGAGAGACATCTGAACTACATTTAGCGCATTATCTTTAATAATTGATCACGCGGAAAAGGTGCCGCTTGTGGTGTGGCTTGAACCACTAACTCCCTGATTACAAGTCCGGTGATCTACTTTTTCTAAACCGGGCTTGGTGCCTTTAAACACATCTAAACACAAAATAATGATGTCTTTTAGTATTTCTGTGTGTCATGTATGAATTTATATCGACATATTTAATACGAAAATGTATGTTCGGTATGTTTAAATAGCATGATTTCACCACAATAACTACTTGAATTAAGGTACGTATTTTAAATTGAATTTTGTTAATTAAAGTTTGACAAGCATAACAATTGAAGGTAACTTTTGGGTTAAAATAGAACCTAATACTAATACATAGTAATCAAAGTATGCCGAATATGGCTAGAATTATGACTATATGTTTTAAATTAACAAGATGAACACCAAGTATCCCACTGTTGGACTGATATTAATTGTGCACATATCCGTCTTAACCATGAACTTTTACTTGCATGCGTAAACATAATACGGTTAATTGCGACAGTCAAGAAATCGATTGAAGGACGGCTGCGTTCACGAGAACTTATTTTTGAGTTATGTAATGATAAAACAAAAATGCATTCCTTTCCCCGTTAGGGATTATAGTTTGTTCTCAAAATTTCTCCCAAGTGACAGAAACACTGTTTCGTAAACGTTCCCTTATATAACAACACATTTGTTAATGCACGCAAAGAAACGGGAAAAGCCGTTTTGTCTTATTGGAATTGACACCAATACATTATGTAATACATTTATTGCATGCAATGCCACCATGGCGTTAAAATACTTCTAGAATATTAACATAATTTTAATTTGCATGGTTTAATTAAAAGCCAAATGAAGATGTGTTTGGCTTTGATTAATGTATTCACTTTTACCAACACAATATACATGTATCTGGGCTCAATTAGTATTCTATTAAATCTTTTTATTATATACAATGTATATTAAGAGAAAACAGGTATATGCAGTATTTCAGCATATTCTAATTCGTTGAAAAACCATTTGTGAAGACAAATGTGTGAATGCAAAATACGAGCATATAATGCTTGTGGGACTTCCAGTTCTGCAAACTGTAAACAAAAACAAGGTTCGAACTAAGATAAAGACGACAGAAGTAGACATTATAATTTCTGTGACACAGCTTTGCTAAAATGTAAATAACATTTGCTTGAATGACGATTCTTTAGTTTACAAGTATGTATGTGGGTTTGGTAAAGTATGCCAGTATCATAAAAAGTACTGGTACTTAAGTATGTTTGGAATCCCAATTTGAACAATGTGTTGTGACGATGTTTAAGTAACTATTTTGCAAGGAGATGTATTGAGTAACCAAAGAAACACCCAAAAGTGTTGATGATTTTCATTAAAGCAAGAAACCTAATGTTGATAATATGCCTTTTGTTTTCCTCCTGAACGTATATGGATGTTTTGGACACATGTCAATTTCAATCCTAACTTACATGACAACGACGCATTCGTCAAGTGTAGGGCAGTTAGGCAAACTGAAGTACATATATTTGGTGTTTTCTTTTTCTACCTAATGTCCGTTACATGATTTAAGAAAAAACCTACCAGACAGTATTTTATTTATTCAAAATGCAGCTTTTCTACACTGCACAGTATTGTATATTAAAAAGGTCATTGACCAGGCAATGAGCTGTGATTTATTTGCAATTTTAATGTCATCTGATATTAACATTCATGATCATTTGTGAATTAAAAGCTGTTATGTTGCACACAAACACATTATTTTGTCAAATACAGCGAGCTAATTTCTTCTTATTGACTCTGTTTCCGGCCTATGTGTAAATATGAACTTAGGTTATCGACACAGGAACCTGTCTGCAGACAATGAAAATGTCAAGTACACAAGTGTATTCGTCTAAAAAGACATGATTGACCACAGTACACGTGTTTTTTTCCTGGTCTTAGTCTATTGAAGCAATCTCACATGCATATCGGAAGGATACATGTGTATTTATATTCATAATTCTTCCATTTATTCCTTCATTTTGTATTTCAGAACAAAAAGGGCTGGACACTTAACGTTGAATAATTATTTGTAACGGAACACCTAGACATAAATGTTTTAACTACAGTAAAGGCTTGATGTGTTTATTATTTTAAATATTTTAATTTGAATATGATTTTACATGTAATACAATTAAAAATTGTACTTGTTCTGCAATTCTAAAAGGCTTATCTGTAAAACGAAAATGTCAGTCTTTTTCAACGGTAAGTGCAACAATAATACAATAATACGATTAACAAGGGACTATCCTTTACAGATTTTGGAGAGTGACACATATAATAAAGCTATATTATATCATAAATTATATGAGATTTGTTTAGAAGTTTTTGCATAGCCTAAAGTGTGTTAGGTTATTATCTTCCTGTGTCCCAGTTGACTTTATTTAGTTCAAGTTTCTAGAACATTCGTGTAGTGTCCCAGGAGTAAATGTCCATATTCAAATATTTGCCTCCTAATGAATATGTAGCCCATGTCACGCCATCTTATTTCATTTATTTATATGTTTCTAGCAAAAATTAGTAATATAATTGTCTTGTGAAACAGAACCTAAACAAGTACACATTATCAGTCTTTCATTTACAGCACAATACTTTGCTAATGCAAAAATACTGGTTTTGCATTTTCTCCAGAGCCACGTATTGATAAAATCAATTTCAAATGTATGAATGCATACGCCGATATGTGTCCAAGCCTGACATTTTTAGTCCAGTTGGCTATTTAGGCGATATTAGGAATGTGGTATCGTTTTAAAGGGCTATGTTTGTTGATTACAGTTTCAAATTCAGAACAAATATTTTCCTATTATATATGTCAATAGCACCAATCTGAAACACATGCATGAAGCATTATGAATGGTGTACATGTCAAATATTAAGGCGATTCAATTTCATCAATATATTCAATATATTTGTGGTTAATATAAGATATTTGTGCAAAGAAATGATATATTTATATCATATTATAAGCACCTTGACACTAAACCGCTTTTAACAGTTTTGGAGGCCAGGGAAATTCATTTTCAAAACCATATAATTTGATGAGTTATTGTTTTGACGTCACTTTTCTTAATGACGTAATTTCGTCAATTGGACCCAAACTCCCAGACTTTGACACATATAATTATTGTGGGAGTGTCAGAAAATGTGGTGTTTATCCCAATATACCTTGTCGTTTAGACAAAACGTCTTTGACCTTATGTATTCGATGAAATCTCGTGCATCAGACCTCAAATCCTACCAGGGAATAACCTATTATTAGGTTACACGATTTTGTTTCTGTCTACTCTGCTTCGCACATAAAAAGGTATTCTGAGTAGTAACGATTGAGAAGTAGACATATCAAGTCTATAGATTTATTTGACCTGCTCGCAGTAGATGTTATGGACATGCATTTTTTACACAAAGCTTTTTTACAATGCATTGTATTACCTGTATTACACGTTTACATGTATCGTAAGTATAACGATAACAAACTCATTTCTGCTTGCTGGCAATGCACAGTTCCGCAAAAATTAAATCTCCACCCCTTTCTGTACTCTTCCTTTGTTCGTGTGATACGGTTTATCACAAACCGGATGTACACCTTCTTTTGTATTTACTAGGTCAGATTGTCTCCTGACAATAATACCCCACTCCATTGGATTAAAATTGACCATGTAATGTTATAAATGGTCATTATTGACAGTTCGGGAACAGTCCATACATTTCGGTCAACGAGTAAGGATATACTGAGGTTATCCACACAGGAAATATTCGCCATAGCTGTCTGCAGACAATGACACTTGTCAAATACTTCAATTAATTATTCTGCGATAAGACATGATTGACATCGTACAGCGAGGGTAATTTTCTTGGCCATTGTCTATTAAATCAATCACAAAAATCTATCGGGAATATATACACGGTTTCCTCCATTTGTAGGAGTATGATTGCAACATAGAGATAGAAGGCGATTGGCCGTAGACCGCTTTGATATTCAAATCAACACACGTTCAGGTGCAGTCACACTAGGAGCGTATGATAGAACGTATGAGAAGCGTATGAAAAAATTGACAAAACAACTACTTCTACGCACAGCTTTTGAGTGTTTAAACACGAGCTGTCGACGACGGTCCGTTATTGTAGCGTTGTTTACTGTATGCATAGCGTATACAGGCGTATGTGTAACGTTTGCATAACGAATGCGAGCGTATGAGTAACGTACGTATAACGTATTCGAGCGTATAAGTCACGTCTGAATAACGTAAGCAATCGTATTAGTAGAGTGTGCATAACATGTGAGCACAGACTTTCCACTGTGGAGTGTCCCAGTACATTCAATTACAAACTAGTTTCAATAGTGTCAATATGCATGTAAAATGTCTTCGGCCTATTCTCTCCTTTCCCTTCACCTTTCTATTCAATTTCGTTTGACATAAGGACGTGTTAAATAATTTAGCCTCTGTGTGTAACAACGTATACCGACGTATGTCAGCGTATGAAGAAAGGACACGGCGTATGTCTAGTGTACCCCTAACGTCTATCTGCATATGGAGCGTATGATCATACGCTGGCATACGCTGATAAAATACGCATTAGTGTGACTGCACTTTTAAGTGTCTCAGCTGGGATTCGAACCCACGTCCCCTTGATTGTCAGACCGCCGCTCATACACATAACAATCGGGCCTGTATTTTTTCCGGCAAGGTAGCGACTTATAAATACACGAATTTGTTGTTATTATTTCTAATTGTATTTGTTTACATTGAATGTACCACTGCATGACCGCATTATGTTGGTTGCAAACGAATCGCCTATTGCTGGAACAAGACATAAAACCACGTCTAAATCCTCAATGCGTGCCCCTGCACTTGACCTGTCTACATTGTTTGCAACTTGTTTGCAACATTTCCTTGAAACATCTCTTTAATTCACATTCTCAACATACATTTATTTCATCTTGCATTACAAGTTTATTAAATCCAAATGTTTATCGAATAAGATACATGTATATCAAACACAGATTTGTTAAAACTTATATTAGAATACGATGTACAAAACTCAATATTTAACTATAAATTGACAAATGCATTGTTCGTAAAAATATCATTCTACCATTGTCTATCATGTGTTTGTACATCTGCAGCAAAATCGCCGTTAATTATTTTAAATTAACCAGGGCTCTTGTAAGATTAAAATACCTTATCGGAATGCAACATGTTATAATCTGTATTTTAAATTTATTACATTGACTAGTAGTACCACATACAACTATATGTGCTATGTATGTATACTTTTAGATCTTTAAACCTATGTATTCGAAATAACCTTTAACAAGTATATGATGGCTTTATCTAATTGCGCTTAACATATTTTTCATTAATTCCTTATATTCTATGCTTTTGAAGAACTGTATATAATATTTTTTTATATTAAAACTAAATTATTAGAATATTATCATATTAGAAAACGACGTACAAAACTCATTTTTAACTAAAAATTGGCAAATTCATTATTCGCATACAACATTATTCCATCATTTTCTTTTTTATTCCTTTATACCAATAGTGTCGTAATTTTTTTAATAAACCAGGGCTCTCATTAAATAAGAATCATTCCTTTGTATTTTGTAAAATTAAAATACTTTATCGGAATGCACCATGTTATAATATTTGAAAATTTTCAAATCTATATTTTATATTCATAACATAGACTGGAAGTACTACGTACAACGTACACCTATATGTTTTATGTATGTATACTGTTAGGTATATGATCCTATTTATTCGAAATAAACCTCTAACAAGTATAATTATGGTGGCTTTACCTTATTGCGCTAAACTTCTTTACATAAATTTCTTATCTTCTTTGCTTTTGAAGTTATATCTTTGTATATTATTATTATTCATTAATTCCAATGTATGTAGTCATATTTCACGAAACGGATTAAAGCGACATTCCAAATTAGTTTCGTAAAATACATACTACTATTGACATCAATGGAAAAAGCTGGTTACCCAATCTGATTGTTCAATAAAGCATTCTTTTGCAAGACAAATAGATACGAGTCGGCGACTGAGAGGTATGAAAAATCATATGTTATACATGTTAATATTATATGTGAACTTGACGCGCCTGAAGAGTGTGCTAAACGGCGATTATGTACATAATCACACGTATTATACAACGGTACATGTCACTTAAATTATTGCATTATTGCATATCAAAATTCTGTTGCTCGAAATCCGCAACTGAAACTAAATGAAGTGGTGCATGTGTATGTGATTGCACAATAAGATTCAAGCTATAAACGACTTGGAAGTCTTTAACGCGTTGGTGTATGACTAATATTTAGTTAGCCATTTTTATATATGCCATTGTGATAAATTGGAGTAGGTTGACTTTAAGATTTAAGCTTTTCAAACTGTAAATAAAACACACGTTTGCAGCCATACAGAAAAACCATAAACCTAATATATTCAAAGAATAAACCTTTAAAAGATGCATTTTCAGGCGACATTTTACCATTTCCTCTTTTTTAAACAAGATAAAACATTTTGAATGTTTTTTAATATTAAGCGGAATAATAATGCATATTTAAATATTTTAGTTTCAAAAGTCATCAAAATAATAATGTTTTATGCAAAACAAAAGTAAGAAATAACAATGTTTGTATTTTAATCCTTAACCGATGTAATTTAACATATATTTAAATTATAAAAAAATATAAGGGAAAGCGAACACGGTAGCAGATGATACAGTCAAGAGAAAATATCGATTTTTGAATTACGGCCGCCAATTGTTTTAAGCATTTATAACGATGCAATGGTAGTGGATTATGAAAAGCTTTTTGAAAGATAAAATACATTATCACAACTTGTCATTTGTATTTATAAGATGGACAATCCACTGACTTGAAAAACCCTGCTTAAACTTGTAAATGCGCAAAACAAAATCACCATTACATGTACATGTACACAGTTTCAACCCATTTGCATATTTTCAAAAGTATACTTTTACGAGAATTCAATAAAATAGCCGTTAACATTTGCATATTATGAAGACACCTCACTCTTAAAAACGCAACATTTTAATGAAAGCGAACTATGCAACATTTCAAGTCAATGTTTGACTAAGATAATCACGAAGACAAGCATACGAACACTCATTGCACAGAACAACATTTAAACAACCAAATTATAATAACACTAGCGGATCCAGGGGTGGGGGCGCACCCGGCGCCCCCCCCCCCCTAACGGCCGCGGACCTATGATTTTTTTTTATACACAAAACGCTAAAATTTCTCAAATTTTTCTTCCCTCGCTTCGCTCGCGATTCATTTTAGGCATACTTTTATTAGAAATATGGCAAAAACAAAATGGCTAAAATGACTTTTTACTTCAACCCTCAACACT
>Ga0224511_10003941_pt1 | contig 10985 bp, 10 predicted proteins | sample SF_May12_sed_USG_2_FD_169988 | JGI IMG/M metagenome (GOLD analysis project Ga0224511, IMG submission 169988) | Sediment microbial communities from San Francisco Bay, California, United States - SF_May12_sed_USGS_8_1 | ecosystem: Environmental > Aquatic > Marine > Sediment | place: USA...
TTTATTTAATCGTCCCTCTGATTTATTTTATCATAAAGAAGTCCCAGTCGATATTTTAATTTGGCTCGGAAAGGGATAAACCATTGTGCTAATCTTATTCTTTCTGAGATTATTTTTTGATCTGTCGCAATTTTCTTCATACCCCTTGATCTTGCGCGAAAAAGTTAAAATTTGTAGGTCAATTGCACATAAACATAAAGATCTTCATGCACAAACAAGCCATCAAGCACAAACAAGCCATCATTGGCGGGGGATATCTTTTCACTGAAAATGCTTGTTATGAATTGTTATCGGCAGAAATGGCATCATCAGATGCGACATTGAAAAGTCTTTCTAACAGGTACGTTTTGTTTTATTTTGTCCAGTACTTTTGAAGAAATCGCGAAAAATTGAGGCCACGAACTAAGTGAAACGCACAAAAGTTCATACGTCGGGGCTAGAAGAAAACAGATAACTGAGGCTTCTCCTACCGAGCGGATGCGGTTTACGCCGAAAGCAGGAGCATCTACTTCTACACCAATAAGGCCGTCGTCTTCGAAAAAGTTATGGATCTTTTTATCAGAATTTAATGTTCATATTGCCATGCAAGCTGCTGCATTCGATAATTTTAAGTCTGTAACTCACATGTGAGTTACATTGATTTTACTTAAAACAATAATTGTGTGTTTATTACATGTAGGAATATGTTCATTATAAACTTATCGAAAACGATCTGTTACTAAAGCAATGTACAACAATAAATAACTGGGCTCATTTCCAAGTCAGTATTTGCCCTATACTGACTGATTTAAACTAAAACAAATAAAATGCTGCTGGAAAATATCTCTTTTGTTAAATTGCGTTAAACCAAATATTAAAACAATAATTATGTAAATACATGTATCGGCGATTGCGAAAATGTCGTTGGCACAAAGCGTGTCTGGAGATAAGGTCAAATGGGGGTGTATGGTTTTATCTTTCACAATCAACCAGTGTGGGCTCCCTGGCATTTGATAACGGGTTGACGGCGACTCCTCATGAATTTGTAAAGTGCACCGGGCTAGCTCGTCCCTAGCTATATATGAATTAATTCCGCCTGGCCACCTTGCCAATGTGATTAGATAAAATGATTACTACAATAATTGGTTATAACAAATAATCAACAAGAATTAACGTAATGAAATAGGTACGCTATAACGATCTCTAAACTATCAGGCATGAGACTACTGTAGGCTGAGACTACTGTGGCGTGATCCTACAGTAGCATGGAGCTATGCGTGGGATGGTCCTCGATGGCATGATACTACTAGGTATGATAGACTACTATTTTGGACTGTCGCTTTCGGGCTGAGCCTTACTTGCAGACGAGCTTTAATATTAGTGAGGCCAGGCTTCTATTGTCACTGTTAAGATCAAGCGCAATGCTATGATAGTACTAAGATGACAGAAAGCTTTTTGTTACCTTTTGGTCCAGCGGTATTTAAGAAGTTAAACGAGTGATAAACTGTTGGAGACTTTTCGGAGACTGACTAAAATCTGTGGAACAGCGGCTTTTATACTACAGGTCACGTGGTAGCACCGGATTAGACCATTTTACAAATAGGTAAAGGTTGCATAATTACTATAATTATAATAACTATCTAAATTCGTGGAAAAATACATTATAACGTTCTAATAATTATCTCATTAGAAGAATAAACACTTATTTAAATAATAGTCTGTGGTTATAATAAATGCATTCGTTAAAATGATGGTATACGAGTCTCAGTACTTACAAAGAATAATTAGATAAATTACATACAGTGGAAATACAGAAATCCTAGTCGTTTTATTTATTTACATTCGACAATGCGAAATGCGGTGATAGGCTCTTTCACTACAAATTCGATTTAACGTGTGAAGTATTTAGTAGAACGACCCGGTCACTTATAAACAATCCTCGTGCGCCGCTTGCCAACATTTTTGGGTGTTACCAAATTAAGACCATACATTATGCATAAAGAAATCTCACAAACGGAATTACGAAATATATTGCTTTTTACCGGGCCGGCACAATGAGACGGGAGCAAGATATCTCTTTGATTACAAGTACACAGCCGGATTCAGATGGTTCATTAAGAAAAGTTCAACGGCTAAGAAATACTTTCTAAGTCTGGCAAGTGATACGGTTCGCAAATAAATCAGTTCCCTTAGAAACAGTAGCATTGCGCTTAACGAGACTGTTAGTGTCAAGTCTTTTATAAACCTGAAATGGACTTCGGTTCTTGAAGAAGTAAAGCGCATTGCTCCAGCTGTCTATGATACCCGCCTACGTTTGCTATCAAAGAAGAAACACAGCGACAGCGATGCCATCACGTCAATCTTTCATAATCATTGAAAGAGATCTACCGTGATTTTAACCAACTACGGCATGCCTCATGGTGGAATGGAAAACCCATGATTAATGAAAAACAAACGTATATTATGTAGATTATGCTGATTTTTTAAAATGATACTCATGAGACCCTTTATATTTTTAAGAGTACCAGTAGTGCATTAATTTTGACGTTTGTTAATGATTATTAGTTACAAAGTTTATTTATCACACAATCAAACAGTTATAATTAGTTTTTATGTTATTAACATTCCAGTGCAAATCTCATACCTATTATGGGTACGATTGTTGCCATGATAATGTATCAACAAAGACCCCGGAAGGCGAGCCTCTTCCAGAAAATGAATGCGTTGCAGTTATGGCGTTCCGTATGCAAGCGCTCGGTAATGCTATGTTTGAAAATTAACATATTTCCTAAATTGCTTTTATGATTAATTTTAAAGCATAATTTTGTTCCATGGTGTTATGAAAATATTCATTGTTTGCAAATATTTGCCAATTTCCATATTGGTTGGTAAATGAGCGATGAGGGCCACCTTAGATACTCGTGTGAAAGAATTCGACGCTCAGCTCAGATCCTGGAAGATCGAATTGGAGGTAAAAGTTTGAAGACCACTAACTCTTAATGCATTGACGTTTGTAATTATGTAACACAAATGCAAAAAGCTTACAAATTAAAACTAACATCTTCAACATTGTGTTTAACCTACATTTAATGTATAACATGTATAAGAAATATGAATTTAAAGTGGAGAAATATTATTAAACAAAAGTTAACGGCAATGCTACGCTTACGTTTTTTCGGAATATTTCTTTCCGAGTAAACGCCAAATCGAAGAAGTGGCAAGCATTGAGAATAACTCATCGTCAACAACTGAGTCAGAGTACTTGGAGTCATCTACTACGACGTCAGCATCTATCAGTGACGACGATTTGGAAGATCTTGTTGAACTAGATGAACTGGACGACACTGTGATATCCTCACCAGCGAACGTCACTATTAACTATTCAGAGCAAGACGTCAGGTATTTTGGAAACCTGATAATATTTCACAAATAGATTTTTTGAATATTCATTTAAAAGTAAACTGTCAATACAAACAATGAGCTTTAATGTTTTCAAAGTCGATAATTGTTTTATCATTATAGGTTTCACATTATGCTGGGATAATGTTGGACGCCACACCAAGGCTAGGCACCAGACGAGAAACTACGGGAATAAGTATAATTATGTCATGGGCGTTGGCGTTTGCTGTCCAAAACCGGGTATCTACGGTGGAATTAAACAACGACGACACAATATCGGCCACAACCGTACCAGTGAATACGTATTTCCTTTCTCACTCTGACATGGACGTTATAAGGGACAAAATAGTGCTGCAAGTTAAGCAGATCATAACGTCATACGTCAAATGCATCGAAGAAATTCCCGTCGAGCAACACATCCGCCACTTCATCGAACAGTCGCAGATGAAGAGTGAATTGGTAAACTTATAGTTATATTTCTTAAATTGTTTATTGCAAACATTACTTATATTCAATATATAAAGTTTATTATTGTTTTACGCGATGTGCTATGTGGCAGGTAATGCACGTCTTATTTACATAGTTTAATGCCGGCGTGTTAAACGAAAAATCACTCGAACATCGCCGGCGTTATCAGAATACTTGAGAAACTTCAGGTGTATGTACCCTTACACGAGGGCAAGTTCGTGAAACTTATCACCTGGGGCGACGGACTTTCCTGTGAAAGACACGTGGACGCTCAAAATGCGCGTGCCAATGCGGAAATACCACTAGACCAACTCGAAGGTCTTGATCCGTCGCCTCAGGAACAAATGGATGCTCCTCATGCAGGCTTGTGCATTGGCTTTTTTACATAAAGAAGTTCTGCAGTCAGTTTATAAGAAGTTGTCTTGCACTGGTTAATTCAAGTAGCAAACAATGTTATCAAATGTTAAAAATGCATTAACTCCACTCTAATTAAACGATAACTATATGTTTAATTTACAGGACACAATGGACAAGTTGTATGATCTAAAGAGTGCAAGAGAACGAAGAACACTGTATCCGCTAAGTAACTTAAATTAGCCCTCAGTTACAAGAAATGTTTCTGATTCATTTAATTACGTAAGTGAGTTTCTGGCATTCGTCACTGAGTGCTTTGTTCTGCTGTTTGCCCTACGCATGTTGAACATCAAATCGCTTTATAATGAAGTTGAAAACCTGACGAACACTGGTTAAACACCATATCCAATGCAATTGTCGACAAAGTCTGGCACGATTATTTGATCTATGAACCCGCATCGGACAATGATAAAGAAGGCTACGAACATTGCTTCTGCAAAGAAGGTATAAACTACAATAAACGTTTTGGCAATGGAATTTAACATTTAATTAGTACTTTATCTTAATCACCCACTTTTTAAATGAATGTGACATTCTCATTTTACACTTATTTTTTTCTATATATATTTGGGAGATGAAGATGTCCCGATGATGGAATATAGCAACACTGAATGGACGATGGTTTTATTTCCAATATGTCGGTTTGGCAGATGACAACCTTTCAGATGGCGTTTGGTATTGCAGTAGAACATGCACAACAGCAACGACACACTACAAGTGTTGTATCTGCAAAACATACGCAAAGATGCACCAATAGTCGAATGTTGCAACCCATCGTGCAAGGACAGGTGGGTCCATGCAATGTGCGTTGGACTGGCACCAGGCCAAAAGAAGGTTAGTGTTTTACCTAAAAACAAACGTCATTTGGACAAAATATTAATGCTTTACCTTCGAAACTCTAAGACGACCACAGTCAATACATAAAGTTTAATACGGCTAAGTGTGAAAGGTGTGCTTTTGTTATTTTTAGCGTTCTCCTGGCCCCCGTAAACATATTTCTTTTGTCTAATTAATGACTTATTACAAATTGTTGTTTTGTTTTATGACTGAAAAGTGATACTTTGGGGGTAACAGCAATATTTCACTTATTTTGTTTTAATATGATAGCTAGGTTTTTGACATGATAAATAACTATTTTGGGCTGCTTTTGGCTATTTCGCCTTGTCTCACCCCCTTAATCATCAATAAATTAACATTTTATTAACTTGTTTTGGATATATTATTTTTTCCATTTATATATATTGTATTAATTACTTGATTTTATTTTTAGAGAGCATCAAAAACGTAGGCACTGTTTCCGAGGCGACTCCATATAGGCAGGTGATGGTGGCGAACAGTTGGACGGGATTTACACCAGGTTGACCGATGCCCCGACCTCTGCCGCACTCCAGAAAAGACACAAACCGGCTTCGTGAGAATCGTGACATAGTGTCGGTCATCAAAATGTTGATTTCTGAAAACCTCACCAAGTTTGTGCCAAATAGAGCACACAAAACCTTTAAAAACATTGCATGGCCAAGGAAAATAAAAAAATGTCAACAAATACATTAAAAAGATGTAACTTCTAAGTGAGAAGCTTGAACGTCGACGAAATGTAATTGCCATTTAGTACTGTGGAATTGGAAATTACTTTATTATGAAATGTGCATTTGTTCTAAATGTTAGTTAAAAACAACTTGCGTTTTACTCGTTTTACTTTGAAGCTAGTGCCAACATATGTTTGTATCTGGATGTTTATTAACAACCTTATGTACGTACATGTAGCTGTTGTACAATTTAAGTCTTTTTATACTCTTCATGTAATTTGCTATTGCTAAACTGTTCTTTTCTTTCTCATATTCACATTACTAGCTTTAAAGATGCTAGGTCTGTATCTTTATACCCTTATAATCGGTCACAAATCTTGCAATATGTTAAGTATACTAAATAAATTAACATTGTAAAAGGAATTGCAAACTTTTATGACAAATAATGTGTTTTTTGACAAAAAAAAGTAAAACCACAACAACAACAAAGCAATAAATGAAACATATAAACCCTTACCGGATCCGGGGATTGAAACCGGGACCTCTTGCACCCAAAGCGGATGCGTTACCACTGCACCGCCGAGTCAACTGACATTATTGATTGTAGTCAAGCCATTTAACTGTTTCGATGCAATGGGTCGAAACGTAAATAAACAAAGCTAAATTTGCGGGCCAGACATTTTCAACAAATGCATTTTTCTGTTATATTTTTACATGCAAGAATAACTATATGTGTCAGTTTCCCATATTTACGGGAGTAGGTTTCGCTGCTTAAATATTGTTTAAAGATGCTAGGTATGTATCTTTATACCCTTATAATCGGTCACAAATCTTGCAATGTGTTAAGTATAATAAATAAATTAACATTGTAAAAGGAATTGCAAACTTTTGTGACAAATAATGTGTTTTTTACCAAAAATTAAAAACAAAACAACAACAAAGCAAAAAATGAAACATAAAAAACCTTTGCAGGATCCGGGGATTGAACCCGGGACCTCTTGCACCCAAAGCGGATGAGTTACCACTGCACCACCGATTCAACTGACAGTTTCGATTGTAGTCAAGCCATTTAACTGTTTCGATGCAATGGGTCGAAACGTAAATAAACAAAGCCAAATTTGCGGGCCAGACATTTTCAACAAATGCATTTTTTCTGTAATATTTTTACATGCAAGAATAACTATATTTGGCAGTATATCATATTTACGGAAGTAGGTTTCGCTGCTTAAATATTGTTCAAATGTAAGATGTAAACAATTCTGACCTAAAAAATACAGACCTAGCATCTTTAAATGCAAGATGTAAACTGTTTAAATGCAATATGTTAACAATTCTGACCTAAAAGATACCGACCTAGCATCTTTAATAAGTGAACATAGACAGTCATTTCAGAAATCTTTATTGATTTGATGATAGATAAAATTTATTTACACAACTTTTATTGTTCGATTGTGATTTGACTTTTCCTTCCGAACTGACTCGAGCAATCAATAAACGCATATTGAAGCGGCCGATAAAATCCCGAGTTGTACAATAACAAACCGGTTTTATCAACAATAAAAGCCGTTGACCTTAAAAAGTATCTGAATGAAAAAACACGTGATCGTGTAGGCGCTTGTCTTTAAACGTATTGTTTCACATAAACGATGTAATATGAATTTAAACATAACTGAAAATGAAAGGTCCTTATATCCCGAGACGCAATGGAGTTGTAAAACTATGAAATATGCGTCGAGGTATTGAGACTAAGTATCAAGTAAGCGTGTTAGAACCACCACAAGTTACTGTGCTTGGCATTTAAGTAGAATGCTTACTTTAGATGTGTACTAAATAGTATATCCGAATAAATGGACATTTTCCGGTATCCGGAAGGCTATTTCCTATCATTTTGAAATGTATGACGTTATTGCTAAATAACATAGCGTCATCTAAACAAGAGAGATGTTAACGGAAAAAAGACAAAACAGGCATGTCCTTTTAATTAAGTACATAGACTAATGCTGTGTTCCAGCATGCCTGATTTTGTTACACACAATGGCAACTACATGTATCACAACGGGTAATGCCTATATTTTTATATCTCTGAACAATCTCATCAATACGTGATTGTATAGGGGTAACTACATGTATGTTTATGGAATACTTGTGTATGACGTTATTGGTAAAAAGCGTCAAATTAATTGGAGAGATGTTAACGGAAAAAATGTTGAAAACAATCACATTCATACTCATCACGTTTCACAAAAATCACAGAAATACAGAGGTCATAAAATTGGCGTTAACCCCTATTTACCTCTGTCATAAACGTCTACATGTGACAGGTTATACTTGTAGTAATCGAAGCTGTTTCAGACGATAACAATTGCGCTAGTATAATGTAATTGGTTGACCCATGCAACATATAAATTGAAGAGATGTCAAATGACATGTCATATTAATGTTAACTATATTAATTAAATGCAATTGAATTTTTTAAATCATAAAATTGAAACCAGAGCTGTGAAATTAAACGCACTGAAGTAAGGAAAGTAAACACACCGATAATATAAAGAAATCTATTATAAAACCTGTGCGCACTGTTACAGGGTCAAGGTAGCAATATTGGCCGCAGGCTACGCGCAGCTTGTCCAAAGCCGAGTTACGGCATCACGTACGTACATGCTTTTGAGCGAAGCAGATATTTTTTGTCAGGGGATAGAGCCGAAACATTTTGGTCGTCTTTGTACCAGCCTTCTTTCAAAACCTTACGCATGCCCGAAGAAGCCGGGCTCAAAAAGAGCAAAGGAATTCTTATTACGACACAATTTCTGCAGAAATATCCATATTACGAAGGTTGTGAGAAACCGCCGGGTAGTTACGGTTTAAGGAAAACACTGATGTGTCGTGGCGGCTATACTTATCGCATACAATACGAACAACTCGGAAAAAGCTTATCACTTTTATGCTATCAAAGAAAAGCACTGTGGGAGTGATTTTGCTTTGCTGCAAATAAATTCATTTTCGTTGTTGAGTGATATCAACGTGGTAGGTGTAAACTTAAAGAAAAGTTTTAGCCAATCGGAACTACTCGGCCAATTCCGCCTAATCGGCGATCATGCCTCGGATAAATCAGGTGAAAGGATATGTCTAACCCAAAACGCCTACGCTGAAATATAGTTCTTACGGAAACGTACAAAAGCCGTTTGGCGATTACGAACCAATCTGAACAACGCGCAATCGGAACTACTCGGCCAATTCCGCCTTACCGGCGATCGTGCAATGTATAGCATGTATAGCATTCTTTACATAGATGGTGACGTCACTATGTGCTAAGTAATCCCAAATCCAAGATGGCGCGCCCCTACGTACATCAGAGTGATGGTGTGGTGTAGCCCACTGTCCGATGTGTTCAGATTTAAACTTTTCACAATGCAATCGGCAGAAAGCAACTCACCCACTACATGTTTTGGTACTTTGAATCAAGGAATGGATTTTGCAAGTTTTCTTCAATTAATAGTTGCCATTAAAACTGGAAATAAATGGTAAAGAATGACATTGATTAAGGTTGTTTGATAGGTGAGTCATTAAACATGCAGAAGATGAATACGTGTGACCCCCTTTATTTGGTACATCGTATTCAGTTGCTCAAAATGTAATGTTTTTGGATGCCCAGATTGGTACAACCCAACACACCGTCTAGACCTCCCATGGCACTTCATTTGGAGACTTAACACATTGGTCCCTTCCATTGCACTTAATTTTGAACCTTAACACACTGGTCTGGGCCTAACATAGCCCAAACATATCGGTTTTCTTTTTCTTCTTCCAATATAAGGGTTTGAATCCTACTGGATTTCCAATACCCTGCGATTAAAACTGCGATGCCAGATAAAATAGCTGGTTTAAATACTAAAACTAGTTACAATGATTTCGGTCTGGATGGCTACTGGATAGTTGGGATGTTCAAGACTTCCGCCTTAAACGCTCGTACGGTGCGGCAGTTCCTGATCCTGGTTGATACTGTTCCAGTCGCCGAGTTTTTGTATAGGTTAGCAGAAGACAGAATCTGGTAAGAACGATTTTCACCATTGGACCGATTCTAACTTGTGGAGTGTGGGCTATCTGGAACCACAACGACACCATTGTAATCTTGAACAACATGGTAATGCGTGCCAGGTATATACGATGCTGTAGTGACTGCCAACCTAGATCGGAGACTGGCATCAGCAAACAACCGGGTTTCTGAGGGGGTAACACACTCTGAGAGATCATTGATGTAGGCCAGGAAAAGCAAAGGACCCAGGGCTGACACTTGAGGCAATCCTAATACTTCGCCAGCCTCCTTGGACTTCGCACATAGTTGGACCCGCGTTTTTCTGTTGGAAAGGAATTATTCAACCCAATGAAGTGTGGAGCCTCTGAATCCATAGAAGTCAGCTTGTTAAGTAGCCTCCAATAAGGAACCTTATCAAAGGCCTTGGAAAAATCGAGTAGGATGAAATTGGCCCCTCCCCTGAAGTTTGCTAGCAATAGACTGGATGGTCCACAACAACTGTGTTTCACAGGAGCGCTTTGCACGGAAACCATGTTGATCAAAGAAATCTATAATAAAAAAAGACTGGTACAACTAGCGCATCACGCATATCTAGTGGTATTTCACTACTTTCTAGGGAGCATTGGTAAAGCCTTGTAAGAACAGGAGCTAATTCATTCGCAGTAAGTTTTAGGATAACAGCTGTGATACCATCAAGTCCAGTTCATTTATGTGGTTTAACCCGGTTAGCTGCTTACGAACCAAATTGCAGTGAACTGTGATAGATTCCATTGTAGGGTGAGGACTATGACCCTTATCTGGGATAGTAGTCAAGTCTTCTTATGTGAATGCCGACTGGAACTCGTCGATCAGGATTTTGGCCTTAACTGAACTTTCACTATGAATAAACCTTTCATTACCCTTCAGCGAAGCTGTACTAAAATACTCCTTTTTCTGTATTTAATGTTTGACCAGAACTGTTTAGGTTTGGCCTTGTTCCAAGATGATATGATGTCCATTATGTTATTTTGGTGTGTTTACGTTGTGCTTGCATTTTCAGCCGTGTGTATGTATCTATCCATGTCTCTAGGCAACCTCGGATACCCAGGGGTGATTCCGCACACTACATCAACCCCTGGGACAATTAGCTAGAAAAGCTTTGAATCTGCCACTGAAAATCGATACGA
>Ga0224511_10003943_pt1 | contig 10984 bp, 7 predicted proteins | sample SF_May12_sed_USG_2_FD_169988 | JGI IMG/M metagenome (GOLD analysis project Ga0224511, IMG submission 169988) | Sediment microbial communities from San Francisco Bay, California, United States - SF_May12_sed_USGS_8_1 | ecosystem: Environmental > Aquatic > Marine > Sediment | place: USA...
GACAGTGCGTCCTCGGAAAAAGGCGGTAACAAACGACGAGGTCCGAGGACGACGATAAAGGCTAAACAACTGGAAGTATTAAAGGCGTCGTTTAATGCAACGCCGAAGCCGACACGTCATATTCGGGAACAGCTGGCGGCGGAAACTGGCCTCAATATGCGGGTCATACAGGTGGGTCATCATTTAATACGACATGACTTCGTATGGATATAGAATCTACATGTATATGTAAAATGGCGCACTGCGCACATTCTATAGTAAAACAACTGTATTAGCCAACAGCATAACCAAATGTATGTATAGTCAATATCGGGTACCCCAAATTCACACTTTAAATGTCAGTGGCACTTTTGTTTTGCTTTTATAGCTCTATAAAGTGGAAAGAGCCTTATTCCAAGACTGGGTATTGTAAGATTCTCATTCATATACCTTGAGATCGCGTTTGTAGCGATAGTTTGACACATATTGTCAACAAATCGAAAATAAACAGTTCATTTGAGTCATGAAAATATCGATTACACATTAAACTCGGAAGCTTTATGTCCAGTGCAAAGCGATCATTTGAGACAGAAACGTTTCGATTTATAATTAATAATTCACTTGAGGGTTGCCTTAAGCATGTACGACACAGGGTCGCTGGTCTTTGTTGGACGTCTTTATGGGCACGAGTAGGTAAATAAAACATTAGCATATCTTTGAGACATCGGCTGGACACGGTCGCCAACGTTCGCGCCAAACGGAAGGTGAAAACTAGTAAAAACATCATTCCTTGCACGCGACAGATTTCCCCCATGCCATTAAACGCTGTGTGACAAACACTTGCTAGTACAGGCTTTCCGGAAATTATTGCATGCGCTGCACTTGTCTCGAAAGCTTCCTTGTAGCTTTCAAATGTCACAAAACAACCCGTTTCAGCAGTTCAGAAACATGCTATGTTAGACCAACATATACATATACATGTATAGCCTTAGTATTTGGATAGCCTCTTATCATTAAAGGTACACTTTTATCTCCAGTGACCCCTGATCACTTGGCGTCAAACGGCTAGTCTGAGCCCCATGCATCCCTTGTAAGGGGCCCTCCTTCATAGTTAAGCTTTCCGACCCCTTTGACCCTTCAGTACATTAAAAGCTGCGCCAATAACTTTCTATAAAGCATGTACGAGCCGTACACACACTCCAATAACTTCAGAAGTTCATAATTTCCAAAAATTCTAACCCCTTTCTCAAAAGAAGAAATGTTTTCGCTTAAGTGGTTGAACAATAATAAGAATCGCTCACAACGTAAAGTTAAAGTTCGTTTTTCACTCGGTGAAAACTCGCGACGGTCTCTTCTCATTAGTATGCAGCCCACATCTCCGAGTGACACGCCGTCTTTTGTGGAGCGAAAACGTACGTTAGGGCGTGTAAGGCGCGGGCCGGATCGGATCCAAGTGATGTGCGCCCACCCGGTGATAAACCCTTCATGCATAGCGGGATCTAGAAAAAGATACTGTGCATTAAACATAAACCTTTTTAAAAATTGATAAACTACTTTTTCGGTAGCAATCAGCATTAATAATTTAACTAATATATGATTTGTTATATGACTTAAAAATAATCTAGATGACACAAAATATATACCGTACGTGTCGTTGGAAGTTAAAATTAACTGGCATTTATATATGATTTATAAAATTATACATGATATACATTGTATTACAGTTTTTATCCTTATGCCTGTGTCGTAAAAATAAAATACATTAAAGTCCAAGGATACATGTAGAAAATGTGGAAAAGTCGCCTTGAAACTACTGAGTATAAAACAATGTATATATGTATATACTATACCAGGTTGACCTAACATTACACCAGAGTCAGTTAAAGAGGCAGTAGTCCGATCCCCCGTGCGGACATTCTATACCTGAGTCGCCTCGGGCCGGTACCTACCGTGACAAAAGTCTACTCGCACCACTCACTGTCACCGTGGTTCCCACTCAATCAAATATGAAACATATTTTTGTGCGCAATTGAAAACCTGTCATTACTGATTCTCTCGACCCTCCATGTGAGTGTCTTTTCGCCGTCAGAGGCCACCAATCTCTATAGCCTCAACTGATATTCTATCCAGCTTCTTGAATTTCATATCATTCCCCCTTATGTCACAAAGAGCTGAAAAACGTAAAATGAAAACCTTTTGTCACATATACTTACGTTGACGAAGCCCAGGTGTAAAGCAGCACGTATTTTGTAAGTACGAATGAGCCATAAATTATTGAAATAATCGGTTTTTACTACAAAAGAATGCTAAAGGCAGTGCGATTTCGTTTTCCCCTAAATGTTTATTGTTTGAGATGGATATTGTGTTTGTTCAACCAGTTTCATTTAAATGCTGAATTCCCATTTTTGCATAGACATTTGAAAAGAAAGTAAACACTTCTTTTAATAAATAAATAAATAGAAAGGGCACGGAAGGAATTTGACATTTACTAGTAAATGTTCCTATTAAACACAGAACATTTTTTATGATAACTATATTGATGCTGCAATAATATTCTAAATGTAATAATATAATATATACAAAAATATTTAATATGAACACAAACAGGTTTGTGTGAGTCATAGTTGTTTACCATGTTGCAAGAACAATCGCCTTCCTCCTCCGGTGTCTGGCCTCGCTCAGCCGCCATAAGATGGGCCGTACATCAGAAAAGCATCGGTATTTGTGGAATATATGATCTGTAAATCCTGCAAACAGACCCTCACTGCTCTGTAAATACTGCAAATAGACTCTCAATCACAGACTAATCAAACACAAGTGGCTCATGCGACCATTCCCGACATCAAACACATTTTTCCAAGTATGTTCGCCGTGTCGTCAGCGCTACTGCCTTGTTGGCAGAGCCGTGGTGTTGATGGCTGATGAATGACTAAGATTCTCAAGTCGTTTAGGCTTTGTAAGAAAATGACAGGCCGTGTAAAGAAATTGGGCATCAAAACTATGAGTAAGCCTGGCGAAAATAGCGCACTGTATATAAGAAAAATAAATTGAACAAATAAAATAGGCCATAGAATGGTCTGTATTTGTTGCAAACGGCTGTCTACGGTCGTTGGGCCGTCGATTTATAGCCCGAACCGTCAACACGGGATATGAAAATAGCAGACATTTATTTGTAAGAGTAAAATTACAAATATACACAGCTCAGCGTGTATAAGTAAGCAGTATAGCCTTTGCGCGTCCATCTGTCGGCATGTATATTCAGAAGGTGATGTTGCTCGTCAAAAGACGCCTCTTAAATTGTAGCGACGTGATGAAACCCAATCAGTGGTGTATATAGCGGCGTTTATTTATTCTCGCTTGACGCTCTGGGCAGATCCACCAGAGGAACTGATGACGAACGGCTAACAGACAACACTATGTAACCCCGGCCACGGAAGCGCACATTTGTACACTTATTAATTGGCAAGTTTGTTTGAGTTTAAGCACCTCTGGGTTATGTTGCATTTAGTTTTTTTTGTAATCTTGTTAACAATGGACAAGATGCCATATTTTCATGCGCAGTAAGTGTGTGTCAGCAATCACCATGTTATTGTATGCGAAATTTAATTAAACTGTTGGCTCATGTGAAAAAAATAAAAAAACAACAAAAACATACAAACAAAATCCTTTGAAAGAGTTTAAATGTAAAATGAGTGTGTTAATACCTATAAAGCTTTGGTCTTTTGAAACAATACTCTCTTAAAGACAGCAGTCACATTTTGTTTATACATACTGGCGTTTTGATTGAACATTGCACGTGTGAGGGGCGTTTAACGCTCGGTCACTCGCGGGTCCTGGGACAAAACTACGGCTGGTGCTATCAGTTCTAATTTACACGGAATTTTAACATTAATTAGCGCACAGATACATAAATTTCAAGATAAAAGAGGGATTTGCATTCCACTAATTTGAGGGGTCAGGTACACAGGCGTTTGTTAATCTTGATGCAGACAGCAGTAAACCTGATATGTGCAGTTTTTCTTTGACTTTCTAGTCGCTATTGCTTTCACATTTAAAGAGGTATGACTTGTATATTTGAACTATGGGTCAGGGAAATGTTTGGTAATTGAGAGCGTTATTGATGTACAATTAACCGGTGCAAAAACAACAGTGGCAACAGTTAGCATAATATTTTGTTAAACGGTTAAACGTGTATAAATGATGGACAATAACAACGTGTGCGTGTCCGGTTTATTGTTTTTATTGTTCAAGTATACGCAATTTAATTGTAATCGTAGCTTTCTACAAGTAACAAACACTATGCGATTAGTTTTAACATGCCATCGGCCAGAACAACAGAAAAAGTTTCATCTAAAAATAAGATATATGGGGCTAATTTCATGACTTAAAATCGCATTTGTTATGTGTTTTCATATTCACACAGCAGAAGACAAATGGCGGGGTACGGCACGCGGCTAATCTTGACAAATGCGCACCGCGAGATCTCGTTTCAAAGGCGGTATCGTGTTTCCGGTATGATGGATTTCAGCTATTGACTAGGGACAGGGATTAGTCTCGTACTATTCATCATAGATTTGCGTATAACTAATTCATTAAAGTCATATTTTTGTCATGCATTTTATTTTAAGGTTGTTTACGTCCTAACTAAGTACCATAACGAGCAAGTTTACTTTGATTTTCTTTTGCTACATCAGGCGTTCAGAATGTGCGGGTCCTTAAAATATACATCAATATTAATTGTATTTTTAATACCTTAAATCCGCATTTGCACTTTGTATTCTGCTTGTATAAGTGTATATTTGTTAATACTTATTTGAGAAATAAGAATCGAACTAAAATAAATACCTAGTATTGAAACCAAAAGGTAGCGGTGGTTTAACCCAGTTAACTCCATAAACACAGTTTAGTTCCGTTGGTCTTTGCACGCATGAAAATGTGTTTGAAATGGTTCGTGTTGATTAAGCTGATACCTGGAAAATCATGAAAATAAAACAAGTTCACTCATAAACACAAATATTGTTTTACTCCAGATATCAACAGAAGAGACGCTTTCATATTGAAAGAAATGACGAGATTTTTACGCCGCATTACATGTTAACAGCGTATGTTCATAGCAGTTTTATTAGAAGAGAAAAATGAATTTATGACCTAAACGATAACGATCGATATAATAAAAATCTAAATGCATTGGATTGAGTGTTACATGTTTCAAAGCGTTTCCTGCGTCGGGCCGCCCGCTGGTTCCCGCTGATACAACCATGTCTTCCGGCGGGGGTTCGTCATAAATACGCGGTCTGTGCGCAACGCACTACATTCCGCCACGAAAAGATTAGGCCGTGTAACGGGTGGCAGCGAGATTTGCCGCGATAATTAAGCCAGTTTTTATGGAATTATTCAAATAGCTGCACTTTGAAAAGCTTCTCTCTGGGTGGCTCTTGTTCACCGGAAAGGACGGCCTCTGCGCGCTTGTGTCGCTATTCACGTGGCGCGGTGTATGACACGGGAGCGTTATGCGGGTTCCCAGTTACGTCATGTGGCGTACCGGGTGTCCGTGTGAGCCCCATTAAAGGCTGGTATGTTCACGGATGTTGTAATAAGTTCAAGCTCGTGCACTTTCTGTTTCTCGTTAAAAACACATATCTGTGTTACACTTTTGCACTGCAGAGCATGTTGGGTTTCCGTTGGCCCCGTAAGCTACGTTTGTATTACCAAAAATTACTGTATTAGAAAGATTATAACGATTATAAATATCAATTACTGTTGAACTTATACAGGTTCGGTAGTCATTCGCTCAACACAGAAGTTAACATTTTGATAAGAATAAAAAAGAAAAACAGTCAAACTCAATAGACTATTACCTATTTTTTTGAAGAGCTTAATGTCTATGTGCTAGAGTTTATATACCGTCATTGGTATGTGCGTTGATATAAAACTATATAATACACTATTTTGATTAAATGTATGAACAGTTGTAAATGTGGCACTTAGTACTCAGGAAAAACACGGTTACCTACACTCTGTATTTCAACTGATGTGTACAGAATGCAACTATGTCGAGCCAGTCGTGCATGCTACAAGCAGACGACATCTTGGCAGTTGTATCCAGTATGTCTGACCACATGCTGTCCGCACCAAACCCAACCAAGCTGTTGTCCATACACACACACACACTGGTCCATTCAATGTTACATTTTGCGAACATAATGAAACATTGGTACAGCAGAAGACCACAATTATTTACTTTCGATAGACCCCGTGTGCGGTTTTTGTTTGTCCATTCGTTACTTCGGCAACAGACGTTGTTTCCTTACTAAACATTATACGACATGTTGTTGGCTCCTTTCACCAAACAGACCACTGCAATAAGCACACATACACACTTCGACATCAGAAATAGATATATTTCGTCTTTTGGACAGTTTGTGCTTAGAATTGTTGAAGCAAAAAGGAATTATTGAGAAAAAGTCAAGTTTGTTTGACTTTTCCCCAATTCTTCTAATCGTATTTATGCATTCAACGTTCCAGCGTCAATTAGAAAGTGCTCTATCAAAGAGGCCGCTCTCCGATTCTCGTTAAAGGCTTAGAACAGTCGCAGAATTAAGCCGCTGCGACATTTAGTGGCAAAGTTATGGAAATCAGATAGCGAAAAGAACAATGGGGTTCGATTCATCACGGGGACGAATGACGTTATCAGATCGAGGCTAGCAGTCAGGGGGAAATCCCCAGAAGATAAGGATGCTCGATTGTCAGAAGAGCAGTTCTAGAGATGAGCCTTCAAAATGTATTGCCATTTCTAGTCTTCTTTATGTCTATTTCATTGTTCCTTGATAAAATAAATAAAATACGTCAAAACTTCACTTAAAATGTCCACATAGACTACAGACTATGTTGTTCTGACTTCATGTTTATGATGTATGTTCGTCACATATATTTTATCGTAGTACTTATACTTTTTTTAACTGAGATGTTTTCGACGTTTACCAAAAAGTTGGATGGAATACGCTGCTGGAAAGTTATTTGAAATCGAGAACTCAATTCAGCATGCCAAACTTGCCGAAATTTTAATGAACGTTGACGTCTACAAAATGCAGTTGTTATCAAGATAAAAACCTATTCAATGTTTTGGCTCGATACTTAAGATGTTTAGAGATAAATAATTGAAAGACCAATATTTGAAGATCATGTTTGGTTAAGATGGCCATCTACAGCTAGAGATACCACACATTAAGATTCGAGCCAACATTGTAGTTTTATAGATCGATATGATATGCAACGGTCTTAACAAGAAGAAGTTTGTTGGGAAAATGTATTTTTCTATTTATTAACTTTTTAAAACGTACATTGTTGTGTTTAAACGTAGACAGTAAATGCTGAAATGCCATAAAATGTTGACGCACACTATAATATCTACATGTTGTTTTGCTATATTTGAATTGCCCTTGATTAAAACGCCAAAACAGTCTCGTTGCATTACAATAAGGTTTTAACTATACATTTATCATGTCACTACTGGTGATTTTACCAACAATCTTTATACAATCATCTCCTTGAACACAAATAGATTAGAAATGACTTCTGCTCATTGGCTTGGCGTTATGGAAAACCAAAAACTAAGGCATAAATAGTGAACATACACTATAATTTCGACAGTTATTGCTGAAGCCACCAACGAAGATACCTACCTTGATAAAGCCTGGAATCCTCCGTTCTTCGCAGCACTCATTTTATTATAATTTAATAACTATGATTTTTATATCACGTCTGCTCTTTCTTACCCTAAAATATTGCCTGTGTTAAAAGCTTTATCGTGTAAACGATGTTTAATAAAGATACCTGTGTCTTTTTAAAATATTTTCTAACCGGCATGTCATAATGAAATAGAAACAGAAGATTTACACATATTGTAAATATGTACTTCAATTTTAGTACCTATTGACGTTTGTTATTACCATCATTTCATTTGACTTTAAGCAACCCTTTGCGTTATAAAGTTGGTGGTGTATTCATGAAACTACAACATGTTTTCGGAAATCATTTTTTACATTGTGTAACGCTGATAAGCATACATATTTTCGTTTTAATTTTAACATAAAATTAGTGACAACCCCTTGACCATTATGTCTGAAATGAAAGAACAAGAAGTTTTAGAACATGCTAAAAATATAGAATTGAGGTGTAATTTTAGAACAAAGGCTAGAAACACTAATTGATTATAAAACTGCACAAAATGTTCAAACGGAAATGAAATCTACATGTTTATTGCTTCTGACAACTTTATTAGCGTTTGATAAAAAACGTCTATTTGAACTCCTATACGTTTTATGTATGCATTTAATAGTAATGTTATGAAGAGGTCGTATTTTTGGATGATTTGGACGCAACGTTTAACAAATGTTACAAATATCATCACTCTAATGATTGATTTGAATGAAAAAGTAAGAATAACTGCTGAAATTCATATAAACATTAACGATTCTGTAATTGTTATGAGTTAATGTAACGTGTTGTCTTACACAAATACAAACGAGAATAAATGGGTAAAATGGAGTTACTCCCGGCATTAATGTTCGCCAAAAGCGTGTGTGTACTTGTGTCAGAATGCAAAGCACGTGACCACATGTCAATGTGGGTCACGTCGGCCCGTACAGCTTATTGCTCGTGACAGGTAATTGAGATTGGGTAAATGGTACAATATGGTAGCAGTGAATGGTGGAGAAGATCTCCTGGTATGTCCGCTCATGTTTTCTGTAATAACAGACATATTGGTCCGAGATCCGCTGCCAACGGCTTTATCCGGTGTAGTGATACTCCGGGCCAACATAAACTGTAGGTGTACATAACCGCCATTTCTGTTACATTGTCAAAACATCGACTAAACTCATTCATCCTGTGTACAATACGGTCGAATGATACGTTTTACTTTGATAGTTTTATTGACAAAACGGTTCCATAGAGCTGATCCCAATGTTCACATCATGCCTAGACCCGGCACCCCTCTCACGGAGCGTTTCTGGTATATGTAAACAACCAATGTGTCTTTCTTGTAATTTGAGCTGCTTATTCGCATTGTGTCAAACTATTGAATCTTGCCAACCTTTTTAAAGATCATCTGCTGTCGTTGTTGCACAATAAAGGTGCCACGAGTTTTGAATTTCCAACTATGAAGCAGCACAATGAAATCCAAGCGGCCGTACACCGTCGTCTCACAGCAGGCTATCGTAGTGAAACAAGTCCATGTACATATTATGTTGAAAACTCATGAAACTTATATGACGGGACTGAAGATTTAATGGAGGACATTAATTATCATCTTTCTCGAGGTCTTATCATGTAGCAGACAAGAGTTGGCTTATCATTAAAACTGGACAAATTGCTCCTAATAAAACCCGTATGGGGAGCGCAGTTCGGATGCCACAACTGTCAGACGGCCGGCGGCCGGCGGCGTGGTGGCGCTGCCCCGAGATTCATGTGGGCGTACCTCGCTCGTAGAATGGGCTATTATTGTCGCCTGGTGTAATTGTTTTGGGCTTTCCGCTTAGCTTGCGCATTGCCGGGTTTGCTTTTAAAACAATGCGTTTTGTAATTAATAATGACACCTATATTGGATATGGTAATATGTGGCCATATATGTGCCATCTCCAGGCTGATAAAACCAGCCACTGACACAGCTGCACTAGTACGCATCTATATAAAATGATCTGAATGAATGTATTTGCATAAGGTTGTGATTGTGGTGCAACTGTTGGGTGAGTTGTTAAACAAAACCTTACTTTATTATTATTATAAATAAAAAATATTATTATTAATTCGTTTTGTCTGCAGGTCTGGTTCCAAAACCGGCGGTCAAAAGAGCGCCGAATGAAACAGCTGAGTGCGCTAGGAGCTAGACGACATTTCTTCCGATCACCTAGACGCATGCGCGGTCTAAGAGGCGAAATGGACGAATATGGCTATTTTAACGGTATATTTGCGTTTGATATTTTTATTTATGCGGCTGTAGTTCCTTTGCAATAGATCGACTCAAATTGTTAGACATATACAGAGGCCCCAGTCGAAAAAATAATAAATGATATTTACGCGCAAACAATTTAGTTTTGACATTTTTTATAAAAATACATTTGACTGATAACTTAAGAATACCAGTAAATAACATTTTAATAATTGTCTTCAACCATGCAGCGAGTGTAGGTGCCATCTGCTTAATAAAGGCATATCTCAACACCAGCTGTTGTAACATAGAATTAAACATAAAAAAATGAAGGAAACAATCCTACACATCTGGTTGGCGTCAGTTTTGATAAAGTCATTAGTGTAGATATGAAAATGCCTATGGTTCTGCTGTGGTCGGAAGTGTCCATTCGTTCTGGGGACCACACACTGTCCCAACGTCATCGGTCTGTGGTCCCCGCTGTATGTCGTTCCGTCATGCTTTTTGAGAAACCATTATTATATTAACCATCATTTAAAACACATTAAACCTGTCTGCGCAAATCGCGCTTGTTATCAGCGCATCGCATCGATTTCGCTCGTTTTTCAAACCAACAACTGTCAAAAACGTCTTTGATGCAACAGGCTTTTGTCTTATCGCCGCGATCTTTGTTTGTATGTTTTAAATGGGCTTCATTACCATTCATATTTGATTTTTGAAACTCGTCAAACTGTTGACAAGTGGTTTCTTACAAATGGTATATATTTTCGGTCCTTGCATAATGGGTGCTCCCTACCTCCGCCGTAGATTGCCTTCTCATTACGATGCGTGAAAAATGATACCACTATTTTGAGTACTTTAAACAGCGCTGCTAATATCGTAACTTCATCATCATATCAAATTGTTCATTTTTTATACAATTTCTGAATACCATATGTGCATAAAGCCAATTTCATAAATTTATGTCACACTTCTCTGCCGACAAATTATCATCAATTATTTTATCAAACACTATTAAAAATGACACATTGTACGTCAATGCATATTTGAACAAAACACAGCCATGCTCTACTCGCA
>Ga0224511_10003944_pt1 | contig 10984 bp, 6 predicted proteins | sample SF_May12_sed_USG_2_FD_169988 | JGI IMG/M metagenome (GOLD analysis project Ga0224511, IMG submission 169988) | Sediment microbial communities from San Francisco Bay, California, United States - SF_May12_sed_USGS_8_1 | ecosystem: Environmental > Aquatic > Marine > Sediment | place: USA...
CCCCCAGTATTGATTTACAAGCTGTTACAGTGCAATTGCCACGAAAAGGCTCCTTCGAAAATCATTTAAACCATTTTACCATTTAAAAGGCTGCAGAAACCAGTCCTCTTACAAGAAAGCCCCCCTGCAGACAGCCGGTACCCACCTGGAGGGGCATTGACCACATTCCCCCTACCACTCACTGGTGCTGATGCTGGTTACTTGTGAGCTTGTCTTGACCCATTTCCATCTCGATCTCTGCCTGGACTGAAGCCCCACTGTAGAGTTTACTCAACAGTTGCCATGGTTTCTCAGTATGTAGGCGTCAGTGGCTTGCCTGTGTGACTCATGTGGGTAACGACAATACATCGTATTGTTTCTAGACATGTAATCGTCTGGAAGATGCTACACAATGTATAGACTTTGATAAGGATCTGAGAAAGATTGTGGAATGTCGGACGCAGGGCGTTTGCCAACCCGAACAGGTGCTATTTGAAACCTATGTAAGTACCTGGCATTCGATAATGTGCTGTTAGTTGGATTATGATGATGAATTAATACTCATTTATTATAATCCTGTGTATTGGGGAATAGACTTGCTGGTATTGTAGTGAACACCTGATGCCTGTCCTGTCTATCGGTCTTCTGGACAGTATGATTGGCCGATTGATGTTTTCTCTCAGTAGAGGACCATTGTCACCCAACCATGTGCTTGGCAGTGGCTTGGGCCTAGCATAGGGTGGTATGGGGCGGGTTGGGGCTGACGTGGGTTGGGATGAGTTGTGGTTGAGTAGAGTAGGGTGGGATGGGGTGGAAAAACTTTGTGGATCTTATTCTTAAGGAAGAGTCTTGTTTTCAAAATGGTTGGATGAATAAGTCCCATTTCAGTGGTAGTCATACGGGTACAGTTCCTGGGTTGGCCATAGTTGAACACATTCAGATTTTGCAGGCTGAGGACATGGATATGGAAATGGAAAAGGAAAGACGAAGGCAGGCCCTTACTCTCTTTATCTACCTGCTCTCTCAGGATATTCAGAAGGAACAGAAGACTGTAGCGGGTCTGGCTCGGCTTAGTGAATGCTATCGTAATCAGCCTGACTACGCCGACTATGAAACTGTAGAGGATACTAACATCAAACTGAGACAGGTCAGGGTCATTAAAACCAGGTCACTACTTCCTTTTCAATCAAGGTTTTTCTAGCTGCTTATTGTTCTACTCGGGAACTTGGCCATCTTATTTAATGGACCTGGAGTCTGGTTGGAACGCTAGGACCAAGAAATTAAGTGAGGAGCAGATTCTCACCGTTGGGTACTCAGAATGACTAAGACTTTAATTGAGGATCTTTCAATCTTGAGCCAAACGCTCTAACCGTTAACCTATCTTGCTATCCCGGTCTGGGTATTACTCACACAACAACCGAGATTCAACGCATATCTGGCAGCAGCTGGAAATCTGGTCTGATTAAACTACGGCAGCATCCGGTCTCAATTACAGAATTACCGCCAGTGTTTATAAGCAGATCAGTTCCCAGCTCACAATCAAATGCTAAATGGCTGTTACAAATGAAAATCTCTGCTATCGGTTTTAAGCCAACAGATGAGCATGGATTCGATAGGCTGGATAGTAGCCAGGGGCAGGTGATATAGGCAGGCAGGTGCTACCAGAACTCATGCTCCCCTCTGGGAAATGTAACAGACTAACAGTTATAATATGCAATGAGAAACTCGGTTCTTGGCCAACCACTATCAGTAAAGAGGAATTAGTGTTTGATCTCTGATGGTTTTATTCTATTTTAGGTGCACGCAACTCTAAATTTCCTGGATGCTAGTCATTTTAAGCACGCTCGTAGTCTCAGTATAATTAATGAGAATGAGATCCCTCAGTATAAGTTCGCGGATTATATAGAAAGACTAACAGACAAAGATGTAAGTACATTCAGCTTCAGCCTAAGTTGGCTGAGCCCCAACCTCCCAGGGCTATCCATTCAATCATGTAGCTCGTGCTTCACACTGGTTTAGCGGATAACCTGGTAGAGTAGAATTAGCCCTGAGCCTAGTCAGCTCCCACTATGTGTCATGTGGTGATTCCATTCACCACATGGTTTTGTAATTATGTTTAAACCCGCCTTATTTCTAATGACCCACTGCACTATAAAAAGCAGTGGTCTACCTAGTATCACTCTCTAGCTCTAGCTCTAGCTCTAGCTCTAGCTCGGGCTCTCTCTCTCTGTGTCTCACATCCTTCTCAACGAATGCCATTAAATATCTTGGTCAGCAAAGAAGAGTTTATTCGCTTGCTTGACAAGAAGAGTATCTGACCTTAATTTGCTTGGACACCATATCCCATTTCAACTCCACTGCAACAAACTGTGGATTATTAGTATGGTATCCAAACAGAAAGTATGATGCCCAAATCCAACTGCTCAACTGAAGCTTAAAACCCCTTCCATATCACTGGCGTTTAGAGTCAGTTCTTTACCTGATTATATGATTGTGCTCCTTGTTGTGACCCTAGCAATAGTCTGTGGTTCCACCAGCAGGGAGTATAAAAATCCAATTTTCATACCTATAGTAATTTGGCTCTATGGTATAGTATTTCGCTTACAGGGTCTGCCTCATACTGTGCTGAGGGTGCCTGTGTCACAAATAAATGACGGATTCTGCGAAGCCGAATTCAGCGCCAGAGGTAAAGCTGATGGCAGCCATGACTCACCTACTGATGGTAGTAAGTTTAGTCCCGACCATGTTGCGTTTAACATAGAGGGAGTGACGTGATGTCCTTTAGGATAACAGATTAGCCACCTGGCTACTCCCGTAACTATGTCAAATTCAAATAACACACGGCAATCACAAAAAAGGTGCAAACTGTGGGATGACGGTGTAAGATCAGTACAGACCTAGAAGTTTCACTCTGGTTAAATATTGATTAATCGGCCCCATATAAAACGTCCAACTAACTCGCTGACAAACCTTAAATCCAGCTATATACCATCATTAACGATGACGGTTTGTAGGTGGAGTTGTCCGCTCATTTTGTACTTATTTTATACAGGAGTTGCCTTCTCCTTGTAGCCCCGTATGAGAGTATTAGTCAAGGTGATTCTGATAACGAGGAGGCATATGATGATGAATTTGATGTCTACGATGACCTGGAAAGGTTGCAGTCAGAAGTGCCAACGCAAATTATCTCCACTTGTGAAGTTCTCTATGATTTTAATTCTACTCAATCCACCGAGCTCACTATACGACAAGGTATGACAACTCATAAATACACTGTGACTATTTTCCAATTCATTTTGTTATTCTATGCGATCACTGGGCCTCCCAAGTAGTGAACCTTTCAAGTGGTAAACCTCCGAAGTGGTAAACCTCCCAAGTGGTGAACCTCCCAAGTGGTGAACCTCCCAAGTGGTGAACCTCCCAAGTGGTGAACCTCCCAAGTGGTGAACCTCCCAAGTGGATCTCTCACTTTGGTAAACCTCTCAAACCTACGACATGTTCTGAAGTGCTAAAAGCTAGAAATTATGCTAGTAGCTCAAATTCATAAGGTAACTCTGGCATGACCAGAGTTTAAACTCAAGATTTTGTTTCTTGAGCCAAACACTCTAGTCACTAAGCTATCCTGTTATTCCATGGTGATCCTAGCCACTGAGCCATCCTTTTTCTCAGGCACTGATCTTACGTTTGTCACTAATATTGTCATAGCCATAGTCATGGTGGGATATTGGACTTAATGTTAGCGCTCCTCATCATTCAGGAGATGCGATAATAACACAGTAGTAATGTGACTCAATGACCCCAAAGAAGCAGTACCAATGAAAGGTAATCTGAGATACAGAAGATAACACCAATGACACTACCTTCTGTTACGCTATACGCATAAATGCTTGTAACAGAGCAATACTGACTGCCTAACAAAGAAAGCAAGCGTGTCTGAATTCTTTTATAACGATAATGTAAACCAATGTATGGAATTACAAGCAAAGTTGGTGAGAAGCATTAACTATAGTTCATATTTGTATTAAACCCACCAATAGCATTCTACCGTAGCAGTTCATCCGGTGAACCAGGGGCCTGGTAGTGATATATTAGCCAACTCTCATGCCATGATCAACTAGGGGTGTAAATTTGTGCTGTAAGGATTCCTTAAACCAGCCTGCTTGACCAGGCACCACCCATAAACTGCACTCATTCTCTGTCCGTTGACCAATGCTTCCCAAATGGCAACGCCTTGTTACAGTAGTGCTATTAGTGCCATTAGTGCTATTCTAGGTACCATACCACACCCCCATATTACCTATTGGTTATGGTGTAATCAAACCAAGAACAAATCTATCAGCACGGTTGCTAGGAGCTCTCAAACACCAGTTTGTTGTAACCTCGGGCCTAACTGGTTTCACTGAGTCACCCTGTTGATATCTCTCATATGAACAGTTTCTGCTTTCGATTCTTTGTAATCTTAAAGTCCTTGTTCTTTCTCACAACACAGCGTGTGGGCCTTTTTGAATTATTTTCAATAACTCTTGTTGCGTTGTCGCGATGATAGTGAATGGTGGAAATTTAGAAACACATGACAAGTAAATGATCAGGAACACCGAAGAGGTGCCCCATTAAGTCGCATAAAGACAGGCTGGGCAGAATAACACTGTTATTGGCGTCCATCACTCATTTACTTGAGTGATATTTTTATCCATATGAGCATGAAGCCATCTAGTTTAGGCAGGTTTCGTGTCACTTGTTCAAGATTGTGGGCGATGAGTTCTCACATAATGTAACTTTGCTGATGAGTTAATGAGTAAATTACCTTCTTTTGTCTTTAAACACACATCATCAACTCTCAATGGCGCTACATCAATTATGGTCATCTACTACTTAGAAGTAGAGTAGCGTGAGTAGGTTATGCATTGGTATCTGCTTGCGCATTCCCGTACTGTCATGGGTGACGATCCCTTTTTAAGCTCATTACCCACCCGGTTTCCTTATCACAATGCCACAGCTTCAATCACCGAAAACTCATCGCAATCACAACTCGTCACCGCATTTGATCTGGTCTTTCTAATCGGTAATAGCTGTAATTTAAGTTTAGGAGTGGTAAGTTAAATAGCGACTCTAAAGTCTGTGTAGTAAATCCGTCCTATCAAGTGAAAGCATCTGAATGATTGCGTGATTGCTCAAGTATACATTAAACGTATCACCTTTGTCAATCACGACACCGAATCGTAACTTATGTAACAATACGTTGAACAGTAACTGGTTAGCAACCGGTCTTTGGTTTAAATACGTCCGACTAGCGTGACGAAGTTTCAGAGAAGTTATATTTTAGATCTTCAAATTCAGTTCTCCGGATAGGTCAAATATTCCTACTAATTGTGACAAAGTGGCTGCCTGGACAGGGTTTGCATAGTAGAAGCTGACTATGTCCAGGACCAGCTTCACTCTTATCAGGGCAAACCCACGCCTGCTCATTCAATGCGCCGGACGAGCTACAAGATTAAACAGGTGGTTCTGAGAAAATTCCCTGAAGAAGTCCTCTGCATGCACCACCCAAACCAACTTCAGATTTCATCAAATTCTTCTGCAAATTTCAATCATTACAGAAACCTAAAGCTGCAAGCCTAGTAGCTGATTTAAACGAAACTCGAGTATGCCCTAAGCTGGGCAGTGGGTGTCAACACAAAACTACTGTGCTCGCTCCGCCCAGCTGAGCCAGTGATCTCCGCACACTGTCACCCTGTACATGGGGGGGAGGCTATCTTGGCCGCGCCAGTTGGCTCTTTCCCCATAGCAGATGGTAAGATGGTCAGTAACTCTGGCTTTCCACTTTAGGTGACAGGATAAACCTGCTGGAGAAGCATGCGGACGGTTGGTGGAAAGGAGAATTACACGGAGCAGTGGGTATCTTCCCCGCTACTTACGTACAGGAGACATGAAATAGAGAACAGCAGTGTCCCGTCACTGAGGTTACGCGGTGTGATTGAAGTCATGTGACATCACTGAGGTCAAGTGATTGTCACCGAGCTCATGTGGATGAAAGGAATAGCGCGCGCGCGCCCGGCATGACTGATCGAGTCAGGTCACACTGGTGGATATCTGGGAGTTGGTCACCATTTCTGCTAAAACATATCTTTTTCATTCTAGTCCGTGCTTAACACACATTGAATGATGTACATGTAGGTTATTTTGGCCTGCCTCATAGATGGCAGCTAATATCTTGCAGAAAATGCCATAAACTATTTTGTAATTCTAGGATTTTGCTCTGTAAATATGTACCGCCGTACAGGGTACGTGATAAAATATTTAAATAATGTGGCATTTTGGTGCTTTCCGACTTCATGTCAGTTTCGGATGTGATCTATATCTTTTAGGAATATATTTCTGTAATATAAATTACAGCATGCCAACTAATAATCCGTATCATAGCTGTATTTTGTAACTAACTGTGTTACTATTACCAGTCACAAATTCAGTGACGACCGTGTAAAACAAAAGATGGCTTCTACCAACTTCGTAAGCGTTCTATTTATCCGAATAGCATACTCTGCATCGGATCACTTGACTGAATCTGTAACTTCCATCTACTCAAGCTATAGGATTCATCTAATGATCTGTAACTTCTGTCAATGGCCTGCATGGTCGCAGCAGTACGGATTATAGACTGCAAGCAATGCTTGAGGTGTGAAAACCTTTCTCAGCCTCTGAAATAATGTCCCATCATATATACATGTAGTACATGTATCATATTCTTCCCGAATATGATACATGTAGTACATGTATCATATGCTTCCCGAATATGATAATGTAGTACATGTACTTTTATCCCTCATTTTAGAGCGTGCGGAAAACCATCCTATTTTATTTCCTTTTGAGCTAGAGTGAAAAGGGTAAAAAAAACTATTTCTTGGATATAATCTTCCTGATTGATTGTACCTAATAGGACTGGCTGGTTTTGAGAGTGCCTTCAATGAAATGCCCTTTTTATTGAGGCCTTTGAATACCGAAGAGCCATTTTATATGCTGATGTAACCGTGCTGAGACTTTGACCCATAAGTATAAGCCAGCATTCAGGTTTCTTAAAATCGTGTTATTCTAACTACATGCACGTATATGCAATGTATTCTTGTTTTTGGGGCACTGTTTGTACACATACATGAACCTAGATAAGAGATTCAGAAATTAGATATTCTCAAGTGTTTGATCTGTCACATGTTTATAACCAAGTTCAAATAACTATTACACACTCAGGACTACATATCTATGCAGAATCCAACACAATCTAAATCTTATATAAACACAATGTGACTCGCGTGAGTCACCTGAGCTCTAAAGTTCTCTACCCATGTCTCGCCGTCAAACCAAGGTTATCTCTGCGGAGTTAGTGAGACTGGTACTTCTGCAACTCTCCCTCACTTTAAACAAGTCAGGCTTGTTCATAAAATCTCAGACCTCACAAGCCTCTATAATGGACTCTCTAGTTTAAAAAAATCTGATAAGCAGTTTTCTTTCCATGCACAACCACGCCGGGGCTTGGTTTAAGCATCGGGAGTGGATTAAGGCTGGATGCCCTATCTACCACCTCTATTAACTTTTCCTGGGGTTCAAACCCTCGAGCTGTACTGAATTGTGATGCAATGAGTACACCACTGTCAATATCATAAGAAAAGGATTGGGGGTTGATACAATAATAAGTTAACTTGGGTGGCAGATGTGATGCTATTCAATATCTAGAAATCTATTAAATGTATTGTTTTACTAATATTTGCATATACACATCAATCATCTTCCAAAACTACTCAGATCAATTACAAGCAATCGCCTTTGTTTCTAAAAATCGAGTTGCGTGATGAACAAAAGCTGTGACAGGCTGGGCAGCGAATGATTATGGTCTGTCAAACTTATTGTTTTCTATCAAGAATATGACATGACAGGACATTTGGGAAAATGCAGAATACATAAAGTATGCCTGCATATAGGGATAATTTCTGCCAAGACTCCTGAAATAAGAACTAACAACCAGCTAGTTGGAAACACCCCTCACGAATAGCAGTATAACTGCAGAATCCAAAACCATACTTCTTTGTCGTCATCATCAGTCTTTCACCATTATTTGCTAAAAATTGCAGTGCAGTGAAGTCGTGGCTTAACCAATTCGTACATTGATATGCTATGGGGGCACATGCAATTATCAATTGTTAAACATGGTGTAGGGCATTGCTGTTAGGTGAAATACTCTTAAAAAACCAATTGTTTTCCTAAGACCTGATTACCATACGAATGTACCATTAGGCTGATTTTAGCCAGCTCAATGAAGTATAAGATTATCCTCTTACATAAATAGCATCACTGAGCCTTGGCTAGTGTCCAGGATGATCTGTCGTATGCCCCATAAAAGAGGTGAGCCTACGAAGTGAGTCTTCTCTATTCAACGCCACGATCCAAATCTGATGCAACCTCAAGAAAAAAACCCACCCGAGCTCTGGTCCCAGGCTCCAGCGACCAAAGTTGATTCATTATCCCACACAGGGTATAATCATGTGGGATATGAGCAGGAAAAAGATTTGATGTACGATCACCCATCAGCGTATATACCGCCCGCTGGCAGTTCATGTAAAGCCTGAGGCGGTTACATATCTCACCAATACAGGTGTTATGAATAGAGTTAATAATATAGAGAACCAATTGCCCTCTACCCTATTATCTTGTTAGCCACTACCTGATTATAATGATATGGTTGCCAAGAAAGTAGGCGGAGCCTAGCTATTAATTTATCATGCACCGGGTATACAAACCCACATGGTGATCGAGCGAGCAAGCGTCAAGCAGCGGGATACAGTGATAGGTTAGAATATATAGTGGACATCCTCGGCATCTATTTAATGAGCTCTAATCCTCCTGTATTTATACTTAGCATTATATTCGCTGAGGATTCATCCTGTATACCCGGAGTACTATCAGAGATGATGCTTGACCAGCACTAGTGTATGGATTACAAGCTGACAGCTCACCATGCTGCTCAGGATAGCTCTATACATTCTTCTGCAGCTCGCAGTGGCAGACAGGTGAGTTTCTCCAAGATTATATTTGTTTTATTCAGCAATAGTTCCACGCGGGAACTAGACCATCCTCGTTAGTGAACCTCTTGTGGAAATCCGACAATGGCTAGCGGTTGAACCCCGAATCTAAAGATCACTACCGAAGTGCTTCAGTCCCTGAGTTATCCCAGTATTTCTTACCTCTTAAACTCATATGATTCTTGTCTTTATACTGATCTTTCCACATATGAAACAGTCTAAGGTACGCGAACAGCTCCCTCTTAATGAGTGAGCAATCTCAACAAGATTCCTGAACTACGCATGCATTACACTCTATAAAGTTAAGTATAGTACCGTCTCCAAGGCCCAGCACTTGTGATACATATCCTTTTAGGATGCTCATTTGTTGGGTCAGGTCAGTTTCCATATACATACTAACTGAAGCAGAGACTTGACAACTTTCCGTTTGCAAGAACTTGGGTAGTTGACGGTACACTTGAGACTGTCAATGAGAATCTTGGTAATAACAGACTGGGACATGAATGAGCATGTCATTCAGAGGCCCCCTAAGAATCTTCCTGCTGAAATCACTCCTGATCACATAGATTAGGCTTGTGCTCTCAGCAGACTAATGATTGTTTCATACGTGAGTGCGGCTTTTATCTTTGTATCTTTAAGACAAAGCTCAGTATTTATCATATGAGTTATTACACATTCCAACCTATACAATAGGAATCTTCCATCGAATGGGTTGCTTTTGAATCTTGGATGTCTTCTGCGATATCAACTCATTAGTCCATAGTTTGATTCATTAAAACAGCTCTTCCACGAAAAAACCATGATTTTTATAGCAATGATATGTGTGCCTAGTGTGCTACCGATACTAGACAACTCAATGTCCAGATATATTCTATTAGGGCGATTATAGACATTTCAGGCCTGCTTTAAGGTATACGTTATAATTGCTCTAATGTGCATTATACACGATGCGCCTGCTATATTATCCTATACGGTCAGCTAACATGGGAAATTGGCGAAATGTTTCAGTACGGTGATTGGAGCCAGTTAGCCGAAATAACACTGTAGTTATTGTGAAAACATAAGGCACAAGTTGGGCTTTAGAAGAAAGCAAACTTCTATTCAGCAGACAACAAAGCGGCCAATAAGATTCATTACAGAAAACTGGCAACTATGATGTTATCAAAATGTATGCAATCAACAGACTGAACTGTGCTATCATTTGGTTCACTGTAGCTGTCAAATCAAAGGCAATGAGTCACTGCGCCGCTTTTGAAGCCATGTACTCAGAAGAATTTGGAAGTGTGTAGGATGTTTTGTTACCTATTTAGCCTATGCTTTACTGTCTTCATAGCAAATCCATGACTGTGTTTGCTGTACAGTCATGACGCTTCAGCCTGAAAGTCTTCGTATTCAATGTAAACATGCAGTGGAGTGAAAAACTTGACTTCTACCCAAGCTCACGCGTATAACTTTACTATACAGTACTTGCAATACACAATACTTTAATGTCTAACAAAGCTATATGCTTTTTTAGTTTGTTTGATATTTGAGTATAACATTTCCATTCTAAGTACGCCTAAATATCTAAAATTGCTTACTGATTAAGCTATGAATTCTCCAGTTATATAACAAAAGGTAACTGCGTACTCTTTTCATCCACGTAGGATTAGTGGTCAATCCCGAATTGATTTCTGGGAATTAAGGCGTGCCTATAAGGCATCCTGGCTTACCAGTTACCAGTAGGTGATTTTACAATGGCTTCCCCAAACTCTCCTCAGCTAATTTCAGACACAACTCTCAATGCGCACATAAGTGAGCATAACGCAAGTAATCTGTCATGGAGTTTCCAAAAATTATGATCAATGCCCAAGGATTTAAGCATTCCTACTCAATAATGCAAGACCGTAAGCATTCCAGAGCAGAAAAAGGGTCTGCGTTGACCTTAAGAATAATAT
>Ga0224511_10003945_pt1 | contig 10983 bp, 5 predicted proteins | sample SF_May12_sed_USG_2_FD_169988 | JGI IMG/M metagenome (GOLD analysis project Ga0224511, IMG submission 169988) | Sediment microbial communities from San Francisco Bay, California, United States - SF_May12_sed_USGS_8_1 | ecosystem: Environmental > Aquatic > Marine > Sediment | place: USA...
GACCTACGATGTTAGAGACTCTATATACGACATACGATGTTACGGACGCTACATACGACCTACGATGTTACGGACGCTACATACGACATACTATGTTACAAACTATGCATACGACATACGATGTTACAGACGCTACATACGACCTACGATGTTACGTACGATACATATGACTTACGATGTTACAGACGCTATATACGACATAGACCTTACAGACGCTACACAAGACCTACAAGGTTACAGGCGCTATAACGACCCATGATTTTATTGACGCAACATAAGGTAAAAAAAAAACGCATGCCCATTTTTAAAGACTATTACCCATGTCCGTGTATGTGTTGTTTGAAAATTGTTTTATTAACAAAAGTATTTGGCAAGTTTCGGTTGAAGTTCTGAAACTATGCACACATTACAATTCAATGCGCATTCCAATAAAACACATTTGAAGAGTGCATGTGACTTGTTTTGTCCTTTCCGCAAGTAGTTGTTGTTATTTATTCTAGGACAGTTAACGTATCTGAATGTATGCTAAAATGGTAACACAATAGGCTAACAACTGACTGTAAGCACCTATAATGGCTTCGGCTAATTGCCAGCACCCTACATCAAGCCAACCTTACTAGATTACATATTTAAATAATACATTCTAATAGATGAAATACTGGAATAACTTAATCAAGCTCTTAGTCAGTGTGCGATGTTTTAATTGTGTTATTTCTAATTATTGAGCCTGTCCGCCTCATCTGCCAGCAAGTGCTGAAATTGGGGTCATTGTGTGGAGCGAACCGGGTGGTATTGAATCCAATCAGATATCAACATCGGTGAAAGGTTGTATACTGGTTGGATAGAAAGCACATTTTGCCCAGCAAATTGGCATTGTATTGGAAATACATCAAATATATTCTCTGTTTTAGAATTATTAAAATGTTGTCAAATGTACCACAAAGAAAAATATAATTAAGTTACAGTCATCAAGACAAAATCGTTCTGCTAGGAGCAGCCTAGAGTCGGACTTGGTCGATGATTGTAAAATGCAGTTCGTATATTATAACGAAAAATAAGTCAAATAACATAGCATTTTTAATACTGCACATTTTATAGATTGCGGTAGTATCTTTCCCCCATGTTCATATCAGAAGTGTCTTTGGTCATATAAAAATTGTGTCAAACATCGTGGTTTTGATATAGAATAAACACGACAACTATATAGGGGTACACAGCCTTGAAGACAGCCCGGGAGGTGTACAGGTGTCACAAACTAGGACACGCATTGAAGGGTTAACTTAAGAGGCTCGCTTTATTTGTTATGCTATGGTTTACCTGTTTGGTAATGGCCTATGACGACTCAGATCATTCATATTATCCCCACTGTACTTTGTGTACATTCTACTGTACATGCTACATGTCCTTGTAATTTAACGCTCCTCTCTACCTCAGGTTGCTTAACTAATAGTGATAATTCATTAAAAGTAAATCGTAGCACTTTGGATCTACACTTATACCACTATGAAGATAAGGGCTGCACAGCAGTGGAAGACGATTTAATACCACAATAAAAACTCAAGTTGAAAACAAGTTTATCTTCAACTGCACATTGGGATGATATCAATTGTGGTAAATTCGGGATTACATTGCGAAATATTTATGAAAGAGCTGTTTTAAGATAACACCGGATAAACTCTTGCAAACAAGACAAAACCAGAAATATCTATGAACAAGATAAGGGAACAAAAGTAAGTGAAAAATACTATGTAATTTTGTCGGTATATAACGTTTTATACTACTCTTTTGTATCCAATATGTGTGACGTTTTGGTTTTAGTGCACACTTCCTATTACAATTAATCAACTTTATATAGTTCGATAAGTGGCGTAAACTCTAAAAACATGACGAACAACGTGGTCTAAGATATCAGTGTACCCGTTCTGCAAAGTTCATCTGCCATGCAAACTATATAGGAAGTATATTTATATTCATGTAAGTTTATTTATGTATTTTTCAACATAAACTTTGTTGACGACGTGTGTGTACTATGACGAGAAGTGAGCATGTTGCTGTTCGATGTACACTGTATCATGGTTACATTCTACACTTCCTGGTTGCTATATATAAACCACGCTAATCTCGAACGGTTTGACGTTCATACATTGTATTATCATTTAAAGCTTACAGTATGTGAAGTTAGGTAGGCTACATATTAACTGCATAAAGCGTATCTGCAACAGGTTTAATATTATAATATTAATGAGATTGATATCTTGAACATTTGTATTCAATGACATTAAAACTTCTATAATAATTAGAATATAAACTTTAACGTGTGTTAAAATAAGTTTAAAATGTGTTTTCATAGTCTGACAATTTAGAATACACATTAGGGCCAGCGTACATGAACAATAATGTTTGAGACCATCTATTGTGACTGACAATTTTTTGCGTAGCATTTTTATTACAGATTATATATTTTGTTTTCAGGTAAAGCGTAAATTTATATAGATAGTAGTAATTCTGTATTTGTACTGATGAAAATGGATAGCGTAACACATTAAACAGGTTGATTATAAATTTATTGCCACTTTAGACTGGTGTATGCGTTTTATATGATGATTGAAAATGAGTTTTAAAACGAGGGTCATAACATTTGCTTGTATCTTACGCTTAACATAATTGGTGTGCATTTAAGTTACATTCAGAACTACTTTTCTTATCTGACCGACTTTCCGTTTTTCTAAAGATGGCACTAAACCTAAAAATACACAAAAATACACTACAATTGGCACGCCATTAAAAAATCGCAAAAACACGTGACAAAAGAAATTGTGTCAAAACAACTCAATTATTGACAAGTATTTTATTACTGAATGATGCCGATATTTTTTAATTAATCGATAAGAACCCATATCATTTGTAAACGTATTTTGTTTTACCTTATTAGTTGCATTTTATTCCAAATTTAAGGTCTCTTTGTTGTTATTTCAGTAGTACCGGTTTGCGCTTATATCCCCGGATGATGTAAAACTTAAAACTTAAATACACTAGTTACTGAAAGGGTCTACAATGCTGTTATCATACACTTGTTTTTGAGTATTTTTGCATATGGAGAAAGCAATCCAAAAGTGTGTGGGGTGAGGGTCAATAGTTTGTCTGAAACATCGACGTCACGTACACAGTGCACATAATAGCCAGGCATTATTACCGCGCGTCATACATGTAAACTATTACAATGAACAAAGGTACCGTTGATTCATATCAGTACAATCTGAGCACTTAAAGGGACTAGAACACAGAAATTGGGGTTAGAATGTCGATCTACTGACTAATTAGGCACGAGTCTTAGTGAAGAAATGTGATGTTAGATGACTGATTCTTAAAAATATTATGACAAAAGATGAAACATACATGAAAACGGAGGTAACTCCTTTTTTGTCCCATGTCAAAGATAGCACAAGGTACCTAACGTTCATGCTTTATCAGGCAGGTATTTAGAGTTTTTGAAATACTTGACATTTGTTCCCCATTTTGATGCCCGACCCGTGCTCTTAAGACTTTAAATCAATATAACTCATTCAGCTAACGATACAATACCAGCGTCCGTTGGAGACAACAAATCCATTACATGCATATTTTTGTTGAGTGCGATGTTTTCACGTGTCCCTAGATATTTAATTAACGATATCGTAGCAAATGCAATCCTTTGCGTGTTATAATTTGATAGAATGATAAGGTTTTTATGGTATCATCTGGCGCATTAAACTGTCAACGAGAATTATTTTTAATTTAATTAGTGGCAGCATAGTAACAGCACGAGGCAGTAAGGCAACATGGGTAGCCTACTATACTAGTTTTGATTAAAACCAGCTATAACTTACTCTTTATGACTCGTGCAAAATTTGTGCTCGATTATAATGGACCGTTCCGCAACTGTCAATCATGACCATGTATAACAGAACATGTTCAATTTTAATCCAATAGATTAGGATTATATTGTCATGTGAAATCTGACCTAGAAAACACAAAAGAAAGACCCCTTCACAAGCCTTCACAAGATCAAAGCAAATCTACCGCTTTGGGCGGAGTTTGAAATTTTGCGGAACGGTGCATGGTATCAAGATTTACAGACCTAGCATCTTTATTGTTTGTTTTCTACGGTTTATCCAACTTAATCCCTCAGGCTCAGCGCAGCCGCGATAGTGACGGGTCTTGGCTCAGTGGTAAAATATTTGACTGCCGACCCTGGGATTGCGAGTTCGATCCCCCCACACAAACTGAAATTACTAAAACAGAAATGTACTGGTTCTTTTCCGGACAATGCTCCCGTGTTTAAAAGTTTTACGGATGATGATACATAGGCTAGAGAAACAATGTATTTATGAGCATATACAGGAATAGGGAATGGTGAGTACCAGAAACATTGTTGGAAAACAATTGATGATGTGTATGTTCAAAGTATTACTTAATTGCGACCTCTGATTGAACTTTCTCATATGAAGCACGAAGGATTAACTGTTCACTGCAACTAATATGGATAGGCCATTTAGTTCTGATCTTCTCCTACAATTTGAAATGATAATTGGTGATTTTTATCTTAGATGTAAGCGGTTATAATCTGTATACATCATTTATCCATCAATTGAACTAAGGGACCTGACACCTGAACCGTGCTTTACCCGTGTTAATTGTGTCATTTTACGGCTCACTGCATAAGGCCGGTAATCCATCTATACGTGAACATGAAACGTGAACGTGAAGCGTGTTCGTGAAAAATCAAACAAACGAAAAACCGCTACATGTAGCGATCGGTTTCACGCTCGTGTTACACGGTCACATGTCATAAATTCGCGCTTCACGTTTACGTCGCGTTCACGCCGATATGGTATACAAACAATAGAAAATCGTTTGTTTGATTTTTCACGTTCACGTTTCAAGTTCACGTATAGATGGAATACCGGCATAATGGTACAATTCCTAAGATACTATATTGATATAGAAGACCTCATAAGTAATCCATTTAATGTAAAAGCGAAAGGATGATAATAGGAGCGTTTTCACTACTTTCAAAATTACGCTGTTTAAAACAAAATTAAAATTTTGATTAAATTGTCCGATTTTTGTCATCTAAATTGAATATTGTGTAACAAACGTTGTATAATTATAGCATACTACTATCAGCATAAGCATGTTAAGATAGTCCGCGGTTGGGGATTGGAATTAAAATTGGGGCTCAAAATTAATGATAAATACCCGATTTCCGCATTACATTGTATATTCAGAGCAATTGATGTTCACAAAGTTATATAGTTATATTTGCCAACGTCAAATGTGAATGTGAAATGTGAATATTATTATTATTATTATTATTATTATTATTATTATTATTATTATTATTATTATTATTATTATTATTATTATTTGGTTTTGTTTGTTCATGTTTCGACCTATAACGTTAAACCATTTAAATGGCTTGACTACAATAGATACGCTTGGTTGTCTCGGCGGTACCATTATATGTCATGAAATTGTGTAATTCCTTCTGTAATGTTATTTGTTATTGAAGCTGTTCATCAATGGCAATGAAAAATTCCACACCACTGACGTCCCTAGTGCATAAGCGGATTTCTATTTTTAAATGTAAACAACATACAATCAATAATCCCAGAGGACTAGAAAAATAACTACCAAATGATGTAGTAGTGGGCGACATTTTACCAAACCAAACTTCTGAAACAACCTGTACCAACAACAAACAGACAGCACGATCGCCAACCGTTTACGGTTTCCTCCAGTAATTTATTGACATGAAACATAACAACTACATTAAAGTGGCAATTGTCTAAACAGAATGGAAATAATGATAATAAATGATTGATAGCGCCAGCAAACCAGTAAATCCTCGGAGACTGGGGAACAACAATCAACAACAGTTTTCTATGTCGACATTGATTAAAACTCCCAATCGTAACAACTCGGCCATTTCCGTGCTATTTTTCGGAAATTAGCCGATGTGTTCCGATTGCAAAACTCCTGGTTCAAATTCTAAAAACGGTGTTGTCAACAACTTGGTTCTTTTTGTTGTGGTTTCAACTATAGAAATATTAAAACAGCCACCTGGTCCCTTTTCTGCTAAAGATCAACTTCTGCTGACGAGATTTCTGACAGAGTGTTAGTAGTTCAACGCGTTTGTATTGACGCATGGTTATTTACCTAGATATTTATCGCTCTTGACGCACATTAAACATTTCGCCTACATGGTATATCAAACGACATTGAACAATTTATTTTTGATTTGCAAGAGCGATATGTCGGAACAGAATTCCCCAAATCTGATAAGACATTAAGAGATCATAGCTTTTCTGATACGGTGATCACACAATGTGCAGGAAGTGACCCAAGAGGTGAGAGGAACTGATAACGCCTTCAAGTCACAATATTTACATCCATACTGCACGTCCTAGGGTTATTTAATTAATTTAGAAGCAAGAAATAGTATAAGCTTGCATCTTCCTTCTCAATTCTAAGAAAGTTTGTCTTTTACATTTGTTACATATGTTAGTTTAAAAACTTAATATCAGTTTGTATTAATGTAAATACATGTGCAATGTGTAATATACTTGCACTTTGTTTAATAAATATTGGTTAAACTAGTTCATTTGCCCCTATTGGCGTTCATCGCCGCAGTTTCTTCGGAATGTCTCTATGTAATCTTTAACAGCGCGGACATGTTTCGGAAATGTGTTATAAGCGGGAACGAATGTTCAACGGACACGCCGCGGATGACGGATAACCGGTTTTAGACAGCTCCGTCATCCGCTGTCCCTATCCGTGACGTGTCCGTAATTATCCGTGTCCATAAAAACTGCTCACCGCGCGCAAAGCTTCCCGGACCCAGATAGGACACGAACCCGTGGATTGTACGCAGTTCGTTCGCATTCTTTGTTAAGCAAAACTACGTATCGCGGATCGCGGAAACGCATCGCGGATGAAGTAGCTGAGTAATACCAGCTTAATGATAAAATGGTTAACGTATTATATTCTTCTATAATATTCTTATATAATTTGCGCATTTGGTACGCATTTGGTACAAAGTAACAGGTCGCAAATGAGTAATCATCTTTCTGCTGATACAGCGTACGACTGAAATACCAATGATTATCTAGAGGCAACATTTCGATGGTCTCGTCAAAGCTGATATATAGTGATTATCGATAACCTGATGTGGTTACATCATGAAATGAGATTGTACACCTAAAACCAAAGCAAACCACGCGACCAGGGTGGTTTGGGAAAACTGAATTGTTATCTGTGAATTATTAATAAAATTAATACAATTCACGTTTTTAGTGTGCATATACATGTTATATTATTCTTAATTCTCGAAAAAGCTAAGACTTAACATAACGGATGCACCGATTTACGTTTCCTAACATATAAGTAATATTATTTGATACTTTGAATATAAAACAGATACACGTTAACAAAATGGTGTATGTCCGTCAACATTTAATAAACATACACTATACTTGTTATATGTTATTTGTATTTAGGTCTTCATTTACAAGTAATTTCTTTTATTTTGATTCAAGTAAGTGCCGTCGGTCAAAAGAGTACGCAGTATAGATATCATTATTAGACTTGTTTACAAAGATTAGGAACTTGTCAGTATTTAAGAGTTTTCTCTTTACATCACACGAAATAATTAGCTTGAATGTTTGACGATGGTTTATGGAGCATAATTTCTTCTAGAGTCTATAATTTCAAAGAATGTTTTAATGTAAACAATACTAAGCAACCACACTGTTCGAGTTTACTTTATGTACATGTGTATAACCTTTTCGCGTTCTGAGTTCAATATTAGAAGTTGTAAATATTGCTCGCCCTAAAACAGTCGTCTTTGGACTGTAATGCGCATTACGTAGGCAGCTTGCTGATTATGTAATTATTTTTATTATGAAATCCTCATCGGCATTAATAATTATATTAATTGTTCAATTATTTTGACCACTTTGCTTAATTCACTCTTCATTCGATTGGTTTTTCCCTATAGGAATATACTATAAATCGGTACAAAGAGGTTATCAATTCCGAATTGAAAGTGCAGTCACACTTCAGCGTACGGCATCAACGTATGTGAGCGTATGCTCATACGCTCGCATATGCTGATATACGTTAGAGGTACGTTGGGTATACGTCGTGTACGTTCCACATACGCTGACATGTTTAAAATTGTTCAGCGTATGCGAACGTAAGGCATATACGTTATGAATACGCTAATTATATGCAATACATGCGCTGGATACATAGACATACGCTGAATATGGTAGAGTGACGCTAAAAGTACGTTACCAATACGTTATAAGAACGGTGTTAATAGGCATACGTTTGTAATGGACTGTCGTTCAAACTCTCAAAAACGATGAGTACCAGTATAAGTAGTTTGATTCTTCTGAAATTTGCATACGCGTTCTAGCATACGCAATTCATACGTTATTGTGTGACTACATCTTAACATATTGCCTTAGTACCGAAAATCAACATCACATTTCGTCTCTTAAAGAAACTGTGAATTTGTGAAACAAAGATTTGTATACATGGTGCATGGAAAACAAATCATTGTATTACTACGACAACCACGCAACCGCCGCACGATCGGTCATAGAAATGTGTCTGTTCAAAAATAGGCCTCGCGAGAAATCAATTTAATTACGTTAACTTTACAAATTATCGTCATCAACAATCAAGCTCGGATCTAAAATCAAAACATGGTTGCAGTTGCTTTGTATTATACATTGATTATAACAACTCCCACCTAAGAGGAATGGCTCCATAATTAAGCAAATAAAAACATGACCTCATAACAAATATCCTGGAAATAATCCCTCCCTATCAGCGTCCGTATAATACTATGCACACAATACTGAGAGCTGGGCAAACGTACCGTAACTCAACTCTTGTTTCGATGGCTGTTGATCATTCCAGTTAACGATCATAAATTACGGCTGATAACATATGGTCACATCTTGATTAGACTCTATGTTCCTAGAATCTTGAAACATGATTCTATATACGACCTACGATAGTACTGTCAGTACATTCGATCAACGGTATTACTGACGCTACATACGACCTACCATGTTACAGACGCTATAAACGTGATATATGTAACTGTCTCTACATAGACCTATAATGTTACAGACGCTACATACGACATACGATGTTACAGACGCTACATACGACCTACTATGTTACAGACGCTACATACGACATACGATGTTACAGACGCTACATAGACCTACAATGTTACAGACGCTACATACAACCTACGCTGTTACAGACGCTACATACGACCTACGATGCTACAGACGCTACATGCGACATACACTGTTACAGACGCTACATAAACCTACAATGTTACAGACGCTACATAGATCTACAATTTTACAGACACTACATACGACCTACGATGTTACAGACGCTACATACGCCGTACGATGTTACAGACGCTACATAGACCTACAATGTTACAGATTCTGCTTACGACCTACGATTTTTATGACGCTACATAAACCTACAATGTTACAGATCCTGCATACGACATACGATGTTACAGACGCTACATAGACCTACAATGTTACAGACGCTACATACAACCTACGATGTTACAGACGTTACATACGACCTACGATGTTACAGACGCTACATACGACATACACTGCTGCAGACGCTACATAAAACTACAATGTTACAGACGCTACATACGACCTACGATGTTACAGACGCTACATACGACCTACGATGTAACAGACGCTACATACGCCGTACGATGTTACAGACGCTACATAGACCTACACTGTTACAGATTCTGCTTACGACCTACGATTTTTATGACGCTACATAAACCTACAATGTTGCAGACGCTACATAAACCTACATTGTTACAGACGCTACATAAACCTACAATGTTGCAGACGCTACATAGAAATACATTGTTACAGACGCTACATAAACCTACAATGTTACAGAAGCTACATAGATCTACAAATTTACAGACGCTACATAAACCTACCATATTACAGATCCTGCATACAACCTACGATGTTTATTACGCTACATAGATCTACAATGTTACAGACGCTACATAGATCTACAATGTTGCAGACGCTACGTACGACCTACGATGTAACTGCAACTATGTATGTCCTAAGATGTTACAGAGGTTATAAAGACCTACAATGTTACATACGCTGCATATGACCGACAATGTTACATACGCTATAACGACCCATGATTTTATTGACGCAACATTAGGTAAATAAAGATCGGCATGCCCCTTTCTTAAAGAAAATTATCCATGTTCGTGCCTGTGATGTTTGAAAATAGTTTTATTGCCAAAATCAAATTGGCAAGTTTCGGTTGAAGTTCGGAAACTATGCATACATAACAATTCAATGCGCATTCCAATAAAACACATTTGAAAAGTGCATGTGACTTGTTTGTCCTTTCCGTAAGCAGTTGTTGTTGTTTATGCTGGGACAGTTAAGTTAACGTATTTTCAAGAATGTAGGCTAAAATTGTAACACTATATGCGAACAATTGAGTGTAATTTCTGTAAGGTCCATGAGAGCACGTATTAAGGCTATGACTAATTGCTAGCACCCTACATCGAACCAACATTACTAGATTACACAGTAAGTTAATACATCCTAATAGCTGAAATAACCTAATTTAGCTCTTAGCTTTAGCTCTCTTGACTTTGTTTGTAGAAATTATGAACTTTGATTCGAAGTACTGAATAATTTGGATGTTTAAATTCCGTTAAATTAGTTATTTTATTTAAAATAAAAAAGCAAAGAAAGGGACCGGAAAAAATACATTCGAAATACTGAATAGTTCGGATCAACAGTGTTCCGATCAACGAGATACGGCTGTATTTTTAATTATTGACCTTGTTTGCCTCATCTGTCAGCACGTGCTGGAATTTGTGTCATTGTG
>Ga0224511_10003946_pt1 | contig 10982 bp, 6 predicted proteins | sample SF_May12_sed_USG_2_FD_169988 | JGI IMG/M metagenome (GOLD analysis project Ga0224511, IMG submission 169988) | Sediment microbial communities from San Francisco Bay, California, United States - SF_May12_sed_USGS_8_1 | ecosystem: Environmental > Aquatic > Marine > Sediment | place: USA...
TGGTCGAGATGGCCTCTCAAAATTTTGAACAGACTCAAAAAGATTGAAAAGCAATTCTGTCCTGAAATAAGTCGTAGTGCCATCGTACCGAAAACGAGATGGTCGTATTGCGAACGTAACTGCCGTGCTAAGGACGTTCTGGTACGTATTACAATCGAGTTCCTGTACGAAGTACGATCTCGTAACGTCATTGTCCAATTCTAACTCCTTCATTTCGTCCGAAGACCGACCTTACTTGATCGCGTAACGTTATTAGTGCGTCCTTTCTCAGTGTTATTCTGATAATACCCCTATTACACTAGTGTCCGTTCTTACCCGTTCGTACTACGTTTCCGAAATTTTATAAAACGAGTTGAGGTCGGGTTGAAACGGGCATATTTGGCCAAACGATGGCTAGAATACGATTGCAACTAGTTCACATACCGTTATTGACTAGACTATTCCGTCCTCAGACCGTCAGCAGAACGTTCAGAACGGGATAAAACGGTTATGTACAACGTTTTCAAACAGTCCTAGTCCGACTACAGCCAGTTCAAGTCCGTATCGTTACTAGTTTTATTTCGTTCTCATTATGCCATTTCTCGTCCATAACTCGACCACCTCATTTACAGACCGTACAACTCGACCACAGTACGTCCTTATTCCGTCCTCAGTACGTGCAGATCGTAACTGCGCGCACGTCCTGGTCCAACCCATAAAAACTCGGCACGTTTCAGCTAGTCCTCATTATAGTTTGACACTTCAAACCAGTAAAAAATACCCAAGCATGCCTCCAAGCATGCCTTTATGGAAGAACAGAAGCAAACGTAAAAAACGTCGCTCCTCCACCCACACAGACTGAAGAACAGACTGTTGCCTCCCAACCCTTTACTGAAAATGATGCCCCACCGCAAAACCCACCGTCTGGCGACTCTAAATCAGAGGGCCAGATGTCCGTTATCCATGTTACATATGTGAATATTATATGATCCTATGAGAGGACGGCCCGTATTTATACCCTCCTGATTTGATCGTACTGCAAACGGAATTGTCGTTGAAAGGACAGGATACAAACGCCAAATGAGCGGAACATGCTTTGAGGCATGCTTGGGTTTTGTTACTGGTTTGAAGCGTAAAACTAAAATGAGCTGAAACGTGACGAGTTTTATAGGTCGGACCAGGACGTGCGCGCGGTTACGATCTGAACGTACAGAGGACTAAATGAGGACGTATTGTGGTAGAGTTGAACGGTCTGTAAACGAGGTGGTCGAGTTATGGACGAGAGTGGACGTAATGGGAACGATATAGAACTACTAACGAAACGGGCTTGAACTGGCTGGAGTCGGACTAGGACTGTTTGAAAACGTTGTACAAAGCCGTTCTGAACGGTCTGCTGACGGTCTGAGGACAAAATAGTCGGGTCAATAACGGTTACAGTATGTGAACTAGTTGCAATCGTATTCTAGCCATCGTTTGGCCAAATATGCCCGTTTCAACCCGACCTCAACTAGTTTTATAAATTTCGGGAACGTAGTACGAACGGGTAAGAATGGGCTCTAGTGTTACAGTAGTATTACATGTACACACAACCGTGCTTTATTGAGAAATAGTATGTATACCTCATTTGCATACGCGCTTCAGTATTTAATATGACGTCATCCAGTCTTTAAATCGCATAGACAGGCTACTCAGTCCATAATTCTTATGAAGACTCTTTAAAACACTTGATCTGCTTCAGTTGTTGTTAACCGATATATTTTTTTTAAATGGAAATCTATTTTTAGAATCATTATAGAAGTCTGACACCAACACTGTTGCATACTTAAAGTCCGTGTTTGGCTTAGTAACATTAAATATTTAATTAACACAAATGGAATATTGAAAAGAACATGTTTTCTTTTGCTGCATAGCTTGAAAATAATAAACATATCCGACTGGAGTTTGAGATATTTCACACACTGGACACATACAATTATAATTTGAAAGCAAATTATAGTAAAATGACAACAATAAAACGAATAAAAGGATTTAGATTCGGTATAATATGACAAATAAAACATGGCCTTTCGGAAAAAATGCAAGTTTACGGACTGGTGGGTCATAATCAGAAGGTATGTGGCCCTTTGCTACGATGCGGGCTTTATACCTCAGTCGTATATCGCAGTCTGACCAACAAGTCCGTAAACGTGCATATTGCCCTCAAGGCCATTTTTATTTGTTGATTTATGCACGGTTTGGTTTCTTCTTTGTTTATGCAGAAACATCTTTTATCATGTTTAATAGTCAATATTTCATCAACACATTATGTACAAACCATGGAATGATATTATGTTTAAATAGTCCAATCAGAGACATAATCGGAACGTATGACTACAGGAAAAAACATAGCCCACGATTCCATAAAGCAAATGCATTTTTCTATGTCAGGAATGTTTTTAAAACTGTATTATTCAAAGCAATTCATACGATTTCTTTATGTAGACGGCACGGGTGACGTATATGATCATTGTTGTCGTCTGTCCCCCAGATTGCTTCCATTGACAGGATAATGAGCGTTTGTCTGAAATGGATCTGTAAAGGACATAATGGGCATATGATACTTCCTTGATTTCAATACAGCACTGACCTTTCCATAAGTTCCCGTTTATTATGTTGAACATGAATATAATAGACGTTTGAGTTCCTGGTTTTTATTTTAAACATACATAGCGAATCTAAGGTGTCTCACCTTGACCTTGTTGTTTATGTAGTTTGACGATACATGGTCCAGATACTAAGACATATGAAACAGACATAATAGAACATTAGAAATGAAGTTTTTTTTTGAGACAGTTATATTTTACATGCATTTCAATATTACGTTATTTTAAGATAAACAGGCAAAATCCTGTATGATCTGTGCAAATATTAAAAGATTATCATGTCACGATTTTGTAAAGATCTAGTTGTCTAGTATTGGCGAATTTTGCAACTCTAATCCGTATTCCCTGCGACATATGTTGTGGGAATGTTAACACATACAACATTGTTTGACACATTTTACCAGTCAAATTGTTGCATCTCTTAACATTACAAAAATGTAAACTTCTCAAATATAGGTTGGTGCAACATACGTACTAAAAGATGCAAATAGTTGTATTATTAACTGAATCATGCCTTAACCAAACATTTTTTTATTTTATATCTGGGACCAGTAATCACAATCGTTCATACCTATGTCAAAACAGAATGGTGGTAGAAGACGTCATAGCTACCATAAATAACAAGCTTAAAGATTATAATGCTTAATGGAAAGTGTATAAGAACACCATTTTAAGAATACGAACATGCGATGTTAGCAGAACTCCTTTGTACCAAACTTCTATTCTTCTACACTAATAGTTCCTTCATCAGCTTTTCCTATTTTACTACAGCTATTACATTCCATCTTAAACACTTTGAAAATCAGTTTAATTTATTGTGTACTTATACATGAATATTATTTCCATTTCTTATGCATTTTTTAAATGAATAGTGTTTTTGAATGCTATGCTATGTTGTGTTTTATTTTAAATAAAAACTTAAAACAGAAAACAAATTGTACAAATTACTTAAGCAAATTCAGGAGTTATAACCGTTACACGCACACATATTAAAATAACTTATTGTGCGTTTCACTTAGTTTGTGGCCTCTATTATTCGCGATTTTTTCGAAAGTGATGGACACAATGTAGCAAAACATCGCTTCTGATGACGCGATTCCTGCCGATAACAATTCATTATTAGCGATGTAATCGGCAGAAATGGCTTTCTACCCATGTTAAATATTAAGGCTTCAAAATCTGGAACAGTTTATTCTGTTGTATACTTTATGTCGAATGTCAGGCACCTCATTTTGCCTGTTATTACTTGAAATTGTAATGGCTTTCAACTGCGACTATTTTATCAATGTCGCGTAAAGAATATTATCATGTTCGTAACAGCGTTTCAACATCTCCCATAGTGTAATGTGTCATTGGGTGGTCCTTTGCCCTTTTGAATTGATTTTAATCATGATTATATTATATTTTTGACCGACATACCTATGTGAAAGTGACTGTGTATTTAAACATTTGTGTTAGCTTTTATTCTATTCCAACTTTCTGATTACTTTCTTAATAACCGTAAATTGAATTGTATATCGCTGTTTAAAAACAACAAATTACAGCGCATGACTATTGCAAAATTTAAGGAAGAAATATTTAGGATTTTATTACATTTTGCATTTAACATATATAGTCATTGTATTATAAACAACTTGCAGAAGTAACTGACATATGCAATTTACATTATATAATTGCACGAATGAACAGAAACACAATTGGTTTTTTTAAAGTTTGAGAAAATGAGACATTTTTATATTAACATGCCGAAACAGTATACTTGCATGTTTGACAATATAAACTATAAACAATATGGAGCTTCCAGTAATAAAACAAATACATGCACATGTCTGAAAATCATTGTAAGTTATTACGCACCGTTTTCATGGTCTCACCTTTTTTCTACGACTAGTTGTATTTTTAAACACAAATTCATGTTTTTAAAATTTACGTAAGTGTCTAACCTAAAACCATAAAGCGTTGTGTTTTGCATTACGAACATATCAAACTTCACGTTCGTTGTTCTCGATAAAATAAATCGTTATTTACAAAAAATAGGGTCTTCGTTACTTTTGTGCACACCCATGACATTTCTACAAGTTTATACTTCTTTAGCGTATCACGTATGTGGTATAGTAAGTGTAAATAGTGGCCCGGTTGGCTCAATCAGCAGAATGCAGGAATCCAAACCAGAGAGTCTTTGGTTTGATATATGTTACATGTTTGTAAAAGGTACACTCTGATTTCCTGGACAAGTATTTATATTGAATGAAACAAAAACTATATCCAAAGCAAATGTTTGTTGATTTGTTTTTAAATATGCTCTTCCATCACATTAATTTTGTTCATATTCTTAGTGGCCTGGTTAGAGAGAGTATATGCATTTCATTTTTCGTTTCTTCTCAAACAAAGAGTAAGTGTGCGGTTTACTATAATGGAAAACTGGATATATCTGGTTTTAAATTGATTGAAATCATTTAAATATAAGAAAAATAAAAATATACAAAATATCCAAACACGTTCTTTCTCAAAATGCTACGTCTTGTAGTTTTGCGAGTTTCGTTCTAAGAGTTTGATTTTGTACTCATCTGGTGCCCTTAAATCTTTATTAAATACAAAATGTATTCTTAGAACAACTCATTAATAATTAAAAATTATTGATATTTTATGTAGTATGTGTGTCGACTGTCTTTAATTTGTGTGTGAGCTATGACGTCATTGATCCGTTAAAAGTGATTATGTCTGCTTTGTCAGCAAAATATCTTTTTTTTGTTTTGCTAAATATTTAGTCCGTATTTGGTTGGCTTTTTTATGTTGGTTACGTTTGAATCCATTTTACATACAGCCATGTTTACTTAGTTAGTACATAAAATATGTAACGTTCGAGGTCAAACGCGTGTCAATTAAAAATAGCGAATAGTTCGTAGATGTTGTTACTGTTCGATTGACATCGATTTAATGAATGACGATAATTTGGTGAACTGTATTGAAAGTACACATATTAAAAACGTGTCATGTGTTTGACCAATGTACAGATATACATTGTATACGTTAAATTGCAAGGACTATAAATGTGATGTTGGCATTTTTGTCTTTTTAAGTGTTTGTTTTCAACTCACCAACGTGTCTAGATTCATTGCTAATCGCTTTTTTTCTTAAGTGAACCACTGCATACATGTAAAACAAATATAGTTATGTTTGGTGTGTGGGGACTTTGGGAAGCAACTGCATTGACCCTAACTAAATATTAACATTTACTTATCGTTCTAATTTACGTGCCTATCACGTTTGCTAAATATAGTCATTGCGTTGAGAGGCTAAAAATATAAACTATGTAACTCACAATCATAGCGTCACGTTATTTAAGCGTTGTGTTTGAAAAAGGCATGTGATTAAACTCTCATTAATCAGAGTTCACGATTACAGCAATTATTCGCTTGTCAAATTATTTAAAGACATCAAAATATCATTTAAAACAACAACAAGGATACTGGCTGTTATTGGCATTATTTAACACGAATTATTTTTTCATCATTTCTTGAAACTGCCAAAACAAATCCTTGCCTTGCAATTATCGCCTAAAAGGCAGGATACATTTGGAAAAACCGCGAAAACAATTAGTATAACACAAGCTATGAGAAACATACCGAATAAAGCCAATTTTTAAAGAATAAGAAACACGAATAAATTAGATTAGTAGGCCCAGATAGTCATTTCTTATTCTGGTATTTTATATAGCATACTAAACTAAATAGTAGATTTGGTTTACTTGTTTAATTCACAACAATTGCAATGAAAAACTATGTGTGCATATGTATATACATGTATTATGCACGTATTTAAGAGTATTAAATGTGCACAGCAATTCATCATATACTCCGCATGAACTAAATATCAATTGAAGAGAATTCCAAAGAATTTCGATAACGATTGTTTAGTCTTTACCATAGCATATTTCACAGCTATTAATTAAATTGTTGTAAACTATTAACCTATTTAATTAATAACATAATAAAGAAAAACACTATAAAACTATTACGATGCAGTTTTCTCGCAACATACATTTTAACTCATTTTCTTAATGGACAGTTCCGCAGCTGTCAACCATAATCATTTTAAACAGTACATGGTCAAATTTAATCCATTAGATTAAGATAATATTACCAGGTGACAATCTGACCTAGAAAATACAAAAGCAAGCATACTTCTTGTTTGCGATAACCCTTATCATACGATAAAAGAAAATATACATGTACTGTACTGGAAAGACCTTGGACATTTGCGAAACTATGCATTAACTTGTATTTTTCAGAAAGAACTGTAGAGAAGAGCTGTAATAGGGAAACTATCCGCCTCGCTTTCATTTAAGCAGTTCACCGAATAAAAAATACCACACACTCAACGTCCATTTATATTTTTTCTTAAAGAAAGCAAATATAACTAAATCGTAGTGTACTGTAATTGTATGCTTAAATGTACCGCATTGTGGAAACAATTTATTAACTTCATGTTTCCTTGGTGGAATTATAATCATACATGCTTTTTTAAAGGCAATAAGCATAAATGTTCACGCAATGTTATCATAAATGTAAGAGTACACATGTATTCACGCCAAATCTATTCTTGTGTCGACACTAATGGCCTTTGATTGTGATGGATTAGACGTATTGTGATTTCCGGGAGACCGTTATGCCTATTTTATCTAATGCGAACGAAACCAGGCGTCCGATGATCATCAGGTCTATGTCACTGTCACGTAAAGCGCTGGTGCATGGTGAACGTAGTTTGTGTACGTGATTGAGAATGTATTTTTATCCAGCCAACATCTGACAAAGTGATTTATAACATTGCCGATTTGTAAGAATTTACCTTGAAGGCGTTGTTTTTCTAATTTCTCCAGGATGCGTATGTACGTCTACTAGTATATTAACACTTTGTATTTATTAAACAATGAACATGCAATAAAATGTGTTTACATGTACAAGACACATTTTCAGGAAGCATAGCGATCATGAGTAAAATAGCAGCCGCAGTTTATTGAATCTGTTTATCAATGGAAAAAAGATAACACACAACCCACACCATCGAGGGCAGAATATTTTTTCTTTCGAACCAAAACACTATGCGCTCCATGTTCAAACATGACCTGCAAAATAGAACACAATGCCGTAGATAGTTCAAAATAACAATAAATACATATAAACTGACTATAATAACATTGTAGTATCGAGTAAAAAAATACATGTATGCACTGATTATGTGACATGTTTCATGTGTAACTAATTCGCAACAAATGACATGTAATACAAGATTGTTCAAGACTGATACATTTTTGTATCTTCAAGCCATCAATGAAACCTGTTCTTCATTTACATAACTAAGTTTATTACAACTGCGTATACAATAATATATCTATTAAGTGTATTTCTTTATCAAATGACGATTGGTAAAGAATCAGATGTTACTGGCAAATACAATTACAACTTCTATAATATTCATTGACATAAAGTAGAGAAAAAGATAAAATCATATTACTACTCACACATATTTATTTGAATAAAATAACACCTGGTTTAAAAAAAATGAAAGCATGTTATAATATATGCACACTGTGTACTTTTATATATTTGAAACAGAAACAAAATTGGGTGCACTACGTACTGGTCGTAACCATAGTGCAGTGTGTTTTGTCCCTGATAAGTGATAACATACATACGTATAGTGTATTTCTTATAGTAACTTCAGGCTTTAACCGTACATATAATTACAAACTGATGTTTCATTTTTTAAATGTATATCAAGATAGCATGTGATTAATTTACTGCGACACAACCCGCTACAAATACATGTTTAACTAGATATTCTACACCTAAACGCTGATGTAACAAAGATAAGATTATATTAAGCTTCGTAATTACTTCTAAGCAGCAAAACAACACCAGCGTATGTTGCAAGTCATTTGTTTCGACATAGCAAACATTCCATAAGGCTCTGTTGAATATGTGCACTAAATCTGTCACTGAGGGTCAGTTAAATACACAAAGTACAATTAATGCGTTTTTGTTCGAACTAAAATCGTTAGCTAGATAAATAATAAAATTATCAAACAGTTTGTTTTTCAGTAAGCATTACATGAATGTTCATATCAGAAGCTCTTTTATCAAACCTTTACTCTGTGATGATATGGATGTGTGAGACTTGTAAGAGATTATTCAACCAGATCTTCATTATGCAGTGTAATTAAACTGATGAAAGGGAAAGCCCTCAGGTAGCATAACCTGCACGAGAAAACAGCAGCCACTGTTTTATTGAAGCTGTTCATCAGTAGTAATGAATGATGCCACACCACTGACGCCCCTTGCGCGAAGTCATAAGCAGTAAACAATGTGTATATGTATGTGTGCACAAACTAAACGGATACGGTTCTGCATTAAAATTGCAAATAAATATAACAAATAATGTTAATTACTTTTATTTCACGAAGCCTATATTTCTCGATGTTTAGACCGATTCGACAGTATTGTTCAATTCGCAATCGTGGGAAATCGTGGATTTAAAAACAACAACAACATACACTCGTTTCTAAACGTTTATTTTAAACTTGACCCGTTGTACATTGTTTGCAACATACATTTTAGAACTTCTCTTTAATTCATATAAAAAATAACGTTAAATAGTAAGCAATCACATCAAATACAAGATTGGTATAATAATGTTGGACCAAACTGTCTATAAAACTAATAATTCACGAGCGCGAGTTATTACTTTATAAAAATAAATTGACGTAAAACAATTGTTGAACGCTGTTAGCGGCAGGAGCGCGCTGCAGCAACTTCTTGCGCGTCATGGGATCAGTATGGACGCTGTGAGGACGTCGTGTGGACGAAAAATGGACGTTGTGAGGACGTCGTGTGGACGACAAATGGACGCTGTGAGGACGTCGTTTGGACGACAAATGGACGCTGTGAGGATGTCGTGTGGACGACATATGGACGCTGTGAGTACGTTTGTGATGGAGCTGTAACATGCACATTTAACAATTTAAGTTATATTTCAGGACAACCTGACATCTCACTGACGGATTGTAAGCGTCAAGGCATTGTCGTTTGGTCTGATAAACACTTAATAGATATACAACATAACTATAAAATCAAAGTAATGCACAGGATTTTAACAGTTAACACGCCAACAGGTTATTGTCTGATTGAAACCGAACTTATCTTAAACGAATTGAGAATATAACAGATTGCCAAATATTTGAAGGAATACAGCGTCGACCCACGTTATCGGCCACAATGTAACTGGATTGGAATGGATAACGTGTTTTGAATTCCGGAAGACCGCTGCGCTTACCTCATCTAAGTGGTATAAAACACACTTTCCGATTATTATAATGAATTCAACACTGTCACGTACCATTACGGTTGGTGGAAAACTAATATCTAGTTCATATTAAAGTTGCATTTCCCCCAGATAACAATAAATGAAACTAACTAAAGCATAGTTCATTCGTATATGTTCGTGTTAGTTTGTTTTCTTGTTACGTTGGGTGTGTATGGTAGTGCGGGATTCTACCGAATACATGGCGGGAAAATTAAGAACACGATATATTGAACACGCCATGAACACGTTCATATTTAAATAAAATACATGAAAAAAATACTGTATTCATTTATTGTTGATTGAATTATATTTGGGATTATACAAATCCCCCTGAATTTTTTTTTGAAAATGTGTGAAAACAAAATGTTTTAAATGCAATTTGGTAAAACTTAACATCATAACGACACTATTCGTCAATCGAATTCGAGACAACCAGCTGTACTGTGGTTTTAGTTTATACTAAATAAAATGAGGTCGACGGCACAACATGTTATCGTAACTTTCTTCATTGCTCATTTCCGATTAAACCCATCTCATTTTAAATAACGAGATTTACAAGAGCAGAGAAGCCGGATCTGTGTAGGTTAAATGTTATGGAAGAGAGTTCCTGATACTAAAACATTACGTCTTTAGTCTGACGCAGCGTGTGCAAGATTGAATATATATTTAAAATATTTTTTGTTTTATATATTGTTTATGCGTATATTTCATTTTATGTTAATCCCACGTACCACAATTTGGGCTGTATTTACTTAAAGCAAATTGCTTGACTTTTTTCCAACATATGTTCTATTTCGGTTCTTATGTTGAAATGAAAAACTTTTTTGTGGAAAATTGTTTTCATTGTTAGTGCGTCTATTTAGAAAATATAAAGCACAATCATAATATTTAAGCAATTAAAATATGCTAAAATTATGTAAAATACCAAAATATCTTTACAATCAAATACGTTAAGCGTATTTATATAGTGAACTACTAAGTTATGTTTGTACGTTAAAG
>Ga0224511_10003947_pt1 | contig 10982 bp, 9 predicted proteins | sample SF_May12_sed_USG_2_FD_169988 | JGI IMG/M metagenome (GOLD analysis project Ga0224511, IMG submission 169988) | Sediment microbial communities from San Francisco Bay, California, United States - SF_May12_sed_USGS_8_1 | ecosystem: Environmental > Aquatic > Marine > Sediment | place: USA...
GACATGCAATCTATATTTATATCTATATCTATATCTATATCTATATCTATATCTATATCTATATCTATATCTATGGAACATAAGCGTAGCAGATGATGCATATAATTCAAAGAGTAACAACAGTCTAGGTTTTCATCGATTGAAGTTGTAGAAATAAATTAGCAAAGATATGGAGCACTGAATTTGTGCTGTGACGCACCTAGCACGGCGTACTCGGACAGTGAGCTGTTGCAGGTAGTGAAGGCAGCCTGATCCTCTGCGACATGGTTCAGTGGTGAGTATGTGTGAGCATCCCTGGCCTGGTCATGCAGCACATGATGTCTATGGGAAAAGGTGCCACGCTCAACATCCTGTCCACTGATACGAACATGAGTCTGTAATGAGAACACGGCACAGTTGAATACGGTAATGGTGAGTCGTGGATTGAAATGAGAGGTTAGTGCACACAGATTTCATTTCTGGTTCACCTCCCCATCACCGCTTCACTCTTAAATTTTGTAGGATTTTATTACTTATTTATTATTTGTTTTCCTCCGCAAGGGTCATCATCACAAGAAGCCTACCCAAACTAGGCACTGCGCTATCCAAATCATCTAGTCCCAACTCTTTCATAAATCACAAAATTTGTACAAACATTTTTTACCAGACATCTGTTTCGATTAGCAATCAATTTCATATGGAGTCAAAACTTTTTTATTGGTTGCATATTTGCCTCTGGATTCATATCACCAGCCGATGAGTGCATATGAACCTAGCAAATGAGAGTTTAAAAACTACCAACCTTTTCCTGGAGAAGGCTACCAATAGCGAAGGCCTCACCCAAGGCCCAGTCAGCCTCTCTGTCGGCCACCATCTTCGCTCTGGTCTTTAGGATTCTGTTTATTCCTACAGCCAGGGAGATACAACATTACGTCTGCACGGAACCGCCCTCAGGAGTGTCTTTTGTCGGTTAGGTTAGTACCATTTGTCTCATTTACCCTTGAAAGTGTTTGTATCTACGATTCGCATAAGTATTATTGTACCAAAAGTAACGTACTAGCGCGGAGTTCATTTAGAAAATGTATTGTTCTGGACGGGCAATGAACATAACCCATATTTCAGAGGTTCTAACGGCCAACCAAGCTCCACCATTCAAAAGACATTTGATCCTCAAAAATCACAGTAAAAGAATAGGCACATATCTTCGGCATTATCAAACCAGCCCTGCTGAAGCGGATCAAGTCATAATGATCATCCAGTGATATAGAGGATACGAGAACACGAAATTATCCCTCTCCAGGACTGACCTAAGCTGCGAAGTAAACTGTATCACCTAACAGCCATTTCCCTGCAGCAGGAGAGATAACACTTTTAGAGAACACAGACTGGGGGAGGGATTATGCGGGCCGTACCAGAGTGCACCTTGAACTCGGGGTCGGGTGGAGGTGAGCTGAAGATTTTGCCTATATGCGCAAGACAATCTTCCGAGACAGATGTTCTGGGCACCTGCATAGGGTCCCTCTCATCGAAGAAGTTAGGCCAGGGAGAGTCCAGCCTGTAAAAAGGGCAGTGTTAGAAATTTACATTGTAAAATTCTATAGGAGAGTATGTGGAAAAAATTTAAATAGTCATAATTGACAGCATGGGCGATTTACAAATAAATTAAAACACAGTTTATTTTGCAGTGCGAATCTAAAAATCATAATCCGCAAGTAAGGTACCTATTGACATAATCTCACATATACCTATAGTTATTATCTAATCTAAGTACATACACTTATGATCCATGAGATTGTTACCAAAATGAGCTTTAGCTAATGAGAACTGTTACTAGTTCTAGGCCCGTTTCGGTGCTGCGCCCTTGCAAGGTTGCCAGATGGTAGGTAATCAAGTTATGGACAGCTGCTTTTTAGGAATTGCCCAAAACTTCCACACGCCCCAAACTTAGCCTTATGGCAGGTAGACCGGCTAATATTTGTATACAACCATAACAAAATATCACTATGGGCTTATTAGTCATAAACTTCTGCGCATAATTTTTGTAGACCTGAGCAGTGGGTAATGCATAAAAAGAAAGAATAACAAACAAACAGCACAACACTCATTTGGGTGTACAATGGTCTACCTGCCAATGCTGGCAACCGGAAAATTTAAAAGGTCATTAAAATGATACCAATGGGGAAAAGGGCGGCATGGCACCAATTTTCGAGGAACACTTCCAGCCCAAGCACTCTAGATGGCAGTAATGTGGGTAGGTTTTAATCAACAAATGCACAATATTTGAGATTTCAACTATTGCAACAGCTTTTTATATTACCATTGTCATAAATGGGTGCATTTATCATAAAAACAAAGTCCGCAGCACCTACCATTCAGCATTTTTAATGGCGGTAATCTTCTTTGCCCGAGCATAAGCGTCCTCACAGATCTGTTCATACTTCTGAATTTCATTCTGCAAAGAACAAGTAACAATAATAAGTGGTGGGCATAGCCTCAAACTCAGAATACCAGTGGAATAAGCCGAAAATTATTTCATTAAATCCTATCGATGTTGCTGGTTTTATCGAGAGTTATCCACCTTTGGCTCTAAAACTACCGGTGTATAAAAACTCCCAATAGCTCAGATTCTTTATTTGCGCTAAAAATATAAACCGTAAAACTGCATTCAGATGAAATATGTCGATTGGACCCGCTGAAATCGTGTCTGTCGTGTCTTCTGTCATATAACAAAAGTGGCCAACTGGGTCATTCACTCACAGCATTTTCCGGGGTGCATTTGTAAGAGACTTTGCGCTTACGTCCACGTGCATCATAGGGGAGGTGGCTCAATAGATGTACAGATTTTTTCATTAGACGATACAATCCGACACAGATTAAGATAAAAATTCCCCAGAAGCATGAATTGGACCAGCGACCTGTGTCCTAAGCCTAGTACGCTAAACAGTAAGCCGAATTTACCTGAAACTCTTCCTCAGTAACTGTGCCATCCTGGATCAGCTTGCTGGAATACTGTGTGAGCACATGAGGGTGCTTACTGATAGCCTTATACATCGTTGGCTGGGTAAACATGGGCTCATCAATCTCATTATGACCGTTCTTTCTGTAGCATACCTGTAAGACACAGAGCACACAGTTTTATCAGCGCAATTTCCTGGGACATTTTGGGATGGATTTTTGGGCGATTAGATTTTACAAATTCGCAAACAAGCCAATTTCTCGGAGTTTTTGCTTGACAAGTCGTTAGGGTGGACTATAAGTCGCCAAAACAGTGATCTTTTAATCTGGAACCTAGTTATTCTACCCATAGATATCACTTTAAACTAAAAGCCTCCTTACATAAATCTGTGTTAAGGGGAATAGATATCATCTAAGATCAAGGACTGAAAGTTTTAGCTCCATTCTTTAAACTGGAAACTTATGCGAGTTAGAGCTCATTATTGTGAGAAGCCACTATAGTTTTACCATTGCGGTGGGACACAGGAATAGACCGCCTTTGTTTTGATTGCAGCGTGCTATCAGTGACAATAAACTCACCAAATCGATGACAACATCAGTGTGGAAGGTGGCACGCCACTCGGCAGCAACCTTGCAGACGTGCACCACAGCCTCCGGATCATCAGCATTTACGTGGAAGATGGGGGCATTGACGACGCGCGCCACGTCTGTACAATACGGTGATGAGCGCGAGAGTCGCGGGTCAGTTGTGAAGCCGATCTGATTGTTGACCACGATGTGCACAGTGCCTGCAAGCAAGAGCAGATAAGGATTATTGCCACAAAAAAGGAGGATTTTTAAAGAAGAAAAAATTGGTAGTGTGATGAGTAGTTCCTCAGCCATTCGTATTCATGGATGGTCAGGAACAAATGTACAGGTGTTTTATTAGGAGTTATCCATCCTTGGTTGTAAAACTATCAGAGTATGACAACTCCAAATAATTTGCCTTACGATGTTACAATCTATGTGTACTTTGGTTCTAAAACCTTAACAACTCTGCGCCATTCGAAAAAATGTCTGCTTAACAAATGTAGGTAAAAAGGATGGACATTACGAAGGTTTAAACCAATTCAACTTGATCTGACACTACCAATTCATTGACACATCACGGCTCAATTTGTTAGGTCTGTCATTACGACATAAATAACATTCCTTAAGACATGGCTACACCTGCCCAGATATGCAACTCAAAGTCATTTGTCATCTGTTGCGGTCGCATCCCCCGGCATGAGATTCTCAGCATAGCGGTGTTGGTGGTAGTTAAATGAAAGAATCCGCTGTAGCCTTATCACATTCAGCTCAAATACGGCAGACGTGACATATACCACCATGAAATCCTACATGTGTGTTGCTAGAATTCATGACTTGGCACGCATAGTTTGGAAACCTCTACTATTGCTATTCCATTGACCATGTGAGAAGAATTCAGCAATAAATGAAAAGCACCGTGTACCGCTGATGATGCCAATTCATATTGTGTAGTGAAGATGACGTACTCGCAATTTTTTCACACGTGACATCTCCACCGTGATGGTCAAGTTGGTGGGTCAATTACTTGTCTTTTGTCATCGGTTGCAGCCTAGCGCGCAACACCAGGAGCGAGCGGCAGGTCAGTAGCATAGTGAGTTTTGTTTTGCGCTAGGATGAATGTGAGGAGCTCACACTGGCAGCAGGAGACCATTATGCCACGTTCTCAGGGTTGAGAGCTCAGCGCTCTACCGCTATCACAAGAAGGAATGAGAATCATGAAGTCACATAGAGTCACATGGAGTCACCAGAGTCGCAGAGACTCACCGTGGGTAGTGTAGCTGGGCAGATGACTAAGATGAAAGGTCTCATAAACCACTCCCTGCCCAGAGAAGGCAGCGTCTCCGTGCAGCAACATGCTCATCACCTTCTCACCATTCGTGTCTCCCATGTAGAACTGCTCTGCCCGAACCCTGCCCTGCACCTGTATGAAGAAGGTTAGTTTCTCAGAGATGGAGAAGAAAAACGGCATCCGGTCGCAAAGCTAGCCGAACTTAAAATGATACATACTTAAAGAGAGTTCAGAACCCCAGAGCTCAAAGACGATGATGTGAAGAATGTAAACATAATGACTCGTACGCAGGCCTTCCAGATTTTCCAGTTAGCATTGGGCGTCTGTCATCTGCAGTGCAGTGCATTCTATGGCTGCTCTCCGGTGTAGATAATAGAGAGGTTGCGAAGTTGCATACCCTGCTACGGAACCGGAATTTTAGTGATTCTACCTACTAAAGTATAATGACTCGCTCGGGGAGCCATTCACTCACTCAATGAAAACATTGCTCACTTTGCATCGGTATTACTAGCGCTTCAGTGCGCGATTTGGGCGCATTTAAGTATGTCGGGTATATTCATAGAGTTATCCCTAGGAGGATGATAACTCTATGGGTATATTATATATTAGTTCATACCACCAGTGATTGTCTAAAACTGCGGCAGACATATTTGATTGAACTGCAGAAATAAAAACGTATTTGGTATCCTCGTTCGGAATTTGGAAGAAATTTTGTACGATTGTACGGTAACCCATTTGTATTTGCGTGCCAATGACATCAATTTGGGGTCTTTTTTTTAAAAAAACTCAACTCCCCAACCTCTTTACCTCACACACTTCATATCAAGTTTGTGGACCACTTTATACCCCATTCCTTCACAGCGCGGATTTCCCCAACTTCATAGGCTGTGTATTCTTGCAACCTTACTGGGTACCCATCCCTGGAGCAAGCTTCTACTGTCTAGCGCGTCGACAGGTTGCGAATACCCAAACTGCCTCAGATATGGGGGCCAGCTATGAATAACAAATAAGCAGTCGCGGACAAGAATCAGCCAAACACGTCAGATGGAGGGCTTGGGCTAACATCTACAATACCCTAAACCCGTAGTGGTAGACTAGTAAAAGCAGAAATGAGGCACTTTTAAGATAGTCTATAGACATACACATAATGTACGTATAAAGGTTGCTGTTCATGACTGAAAAACAGAATAGCAAGCCCAGAAACTATTAGTGTGGGAAGTCCCAGTGACATACGTGTATGTATGTCTCTGTAAAGTCCCACTCAAACTTCTCCCAGTTCAAACCAGTAAATATGCGATATCAATTTGTGGTTAACTTGGCCTGAAGTTCTAGTTGTGACAACGGAATGCGGCAGTTACTGCTGGTTTGAGACCAATACGGGTGACGAACATGGGTCAGAGAAGCGTGTTGAAACCGATAGGGACAAACAAGCATCACGATCTGTATTTGAGTCCCTACAAGACACCCGAGCTGTCATTGCATCATGATGACATTCCTATCATATGTTGTAATAATTTGCTACAACAAAACTTCCTTGAAGACATCCAGAGATCTGAGGGAGTCACTGAGATATCCAATGAAGCAATTTGGGGAACAATTCTTTTGCACAGATGCTGGATGACTAGATGACCTTCAAAGCTGAAGGTTGTTGGAGGCCAATAGATTGATGTTGAATCGGTCACCCTGATCAGAGGACATAGCCAAAGAATGCGCACACCTTCTTCTTGTACCTTCTTTAATACGCTCCCCGCCTATCACAGATACAATCACTCTCAGAACATGGGGGTAAAATCATCGGATGTACCAGAGCACAAGCCTTGGAACTAACCCACTCATAATCTATACTCGATACGCTTATCGAGTTTCATTGATACAATCACCTCCAAGGGAGAAGCTGGCAAAATCGCTAGGACTTACAACTGGGTCCACCGCTTCCAAATGGCTAGGATTGGCAACCACCGACAGCTTGATCATCTTGTTTGTGAGACGATTGATTCTTTCATGACTCATGCCCAGATGGTACTTAACGTCTCCAGAGCCCTCATCAGCTGCGTTAAGCTTTGAGTCAAACTGACAGAAGATGTGCTCCAGCGGCTTTCGAGCCACGTTAGCCAGTACATCCAGCCGACCCCTGGCAAACACAGATGGCCTTGGGTAAATATAACGCCTCAGTATTGAAATCAAATATATGGTCTCTGTTGGAATGAAGAGTTACATAGGCAGAAAAGCCTTCATTACATAATGGGATCATAGAATCAAAACCATGAATGAATACAGAGCATACAGAAGGATTCTAACATTATTGTCATAAAATCTGTAAATTTTATTTGTTGTGATGGTTATTCAACCAGGATGCCTTACAATACCAGGGTAGGATTCAAGGATATATCCCAAACTAAAGTGTCTGGAAGAAGGGGGAGAGACGATGCAAAACAATCATGATTGAAGAGGAGGCATTAATGGTTTTAGTTGGTAAAACTGGGAGATGCTAGATTTGGCGAGCCTAGTCATATTGCCTTATTTTCATCTACATTTCTACTAGCCCATCTAGATTGACGGCTATAACTCAAGACTAGCCATAAAATGGCTGGTTGTTGTGGTACATCGACCAAATAAGACTCATTCTTTTTGTCACTGTCAAAGGTTTGTTTACCCTAAAAGGCAGAAGGACATGTTTATTGTAAAATCAAACTGTCCATCGACATATTTGTGCCACTAGCTTTAAGCACCTAGTGCATCACCAAAGTAACTGGTTCTTTACAACATTACAGAATAGTAGGTGATGGAGCAGTGGGAGCACTGACCTGTGAGGCATCCCCATGACAAAACTCTCTACCCCCCTGGCGCTCGAGTGATCGATAATGGTCTTCATCGCAGGAATGAGCACCTCGCATCCCTCCAAACCGAAACGCTTCTCCGACGACCATTTTTTTGCCAAAAACTGCTCAAACAGCGTCGATCTGCAACAAGTGGGAGAGACATATAGCTCGGCTGACTACTGACATAGGATCTATGGATAGACAGCGACTGCCGGGGTAAAAACGCATGCTCATCCTTCCTGTAAAGGTCAAGTATCCCTGTACTGTACAGTACTAGTGTCATTGTCATCTCAGGTGATAAAGAGTTAAGTAGGAGAAGGATTATCACCACTGTCAAGTCAGGAGTTCGAGCTAATAATCGAGCAATACAGCATAAATCTATTGATAAGGCTGCCACAGCTTAGTTAATGGTTCATTACTCTAGTAGAAAAGAAATGGTTAGGGTCTATGAACTGCATCATTGCATAACAGCAATCGAATTACTGATTATAGCCAATACTAAGACGCCAATAGCCTAATACCCAATATGCCAGCTTCAACTAGCAATGCATACTACCAACCGCACCGATTTCGTAAATCAACTCAACAACAGGCAGCGGGCTATAGCGAGTCAAAGCCCCTCGATGGCTTTGCATCACACATGTCAAACATACAGGGAGTCATTAGGCCCAGACAGCAATCGGTATCACGGTGTCACCGCATCACATACCGAACGAGTCTTGCCATGAGCACTCTCTTCTCATCATTGTCCAGACTCATGCAGTTGGGTGTCTCGAATCGCTCTCTAAGCCAGCGTCGCCGCTCCAGGTCATTGATGTACATGTATTCCACACCAATTGTTTGGCAGTAGGTATTCTATCAACAGTAGAAATATGAACATTTTAATATTAGCATCCCGCATAGGGTTTTATTGCGGCTGCCCTGAGCTAGATTATATACATGTACAAATAATAAATGTCAGACAGACATTCCAATCTCAGCGGGCACATACTCTATACGCATAAGCTATGATGACTCCTCCCAAAAAACAAACTAGCGAAACAATCAGAGCATCAATGCCTTCCTCAATCGCTTTCAGATTCTAATGATGCAACATTTGAACAGGAAAATTGATAACAGTTGAACAGTGAGGAGCCACATAAATGTTTTGAGGAACTACTGACCAGTGGGCCTATTTAGGCAAAATTGACGCTAAACACACACCCAGAAATGGCATGCCCAGGCCTCGTTACGTTACGGAGATAGCACACAGTACACTACTAGTGTAGCTACTAGCTGATCTCAATACAATGATAGACCCATGGAGAACCAAGTTCTTAACAATGAGTAGGTTATGTGAGCCGAACGACGGCTGCATTGTAAGCAGTCTCTAGAGGGGTGTCGTCTAGAAGCACACAAGGCTGAATCCTAGCGTGTCCCTAGTCGCTGCAGCCTTTATTTGCACAAATGAACGAGCGGGTATTGAAACCTTGTTTGTGATTGTGTATCTATGATTGAAACAGGGGAAAGATCAATACGTGTAGTTTGCAAGTAGAACTTGGCTTGGATTGCCTGATAAAAGTCTGTATCCAGATAAGCTCCTGTTTAGAAGAGGCTGTGTTCTGAGAAGGCCAGTCATTTTTGCTGTTCATTGACACAGCCCATGCAAGATACCGCCAGACTTACTAAAAACAGTCTCAAGACCTACTAGTTACACCACAGAATAAACCATAAAAAGCCCGTTGTGGTTATGACGTATTTGACACAACTACTACTGCTTAATACATCATTTCAACGTCAGTGCCTGATCCATGTCACTGCATTGCACATAATTTATTAGATGGGGCAGGGAATGTCTTGAAAACAGCTTTGTAGCAGGGATAGAGGGGAATAGCGCCTACCTCCAGTCTGTTTATAATCTCACGTAGAGTCATCTCCTGTGCTTGGCCTCCGATGTGTGTCGTTGGTGGAAGTTTAAAGACCCTGTCCAGGTCGGATTCGCCTTAAACACCATAGCAGCATTTTAGTCATCAGGAAGGTGACTGGTTCATTGAAGTGATGGTTGAGCTTTGTAGTTTTTTTTGTTTGTTCAGATTCTACAACCCCTGACCCCTGACCCCTGACAGCTAATTGACTGAGTGGCAAATGTAAACAATTATGTAACTCGCCAGTGCTGAGCTATCCAAGTTAGTGTGACCGTTTTGGGATGAATGATAACACCAAAATGAATTCACAATCCGAGTACAACCATGTGCGGTTTCCTGAATATGACTATATCCAGGGTGTTCAGGATCCAGTGCTCCATTCATCGATTCTCTGTAGTTTGATTTGAATAATTATCCAATAAAGCAGTTAGTTTCAATTGTCAAAGTGAACAGTCAGCCTCAATTGCAGTACCTACTAACCAGATAACATTGACAACTGTATATACAAAACAATACAGCAATCAACAGGAAAGTTTTGCATGCACAACCCCTTGGAAGCCAAAGCATCCAAGCTAGCTCATTGAAGCCAAGCATTAACCTGTTCACATATTTTAAATACTCCCAGAGTTTTATGGTTTACATGTGGGCGCTAGGTCGGTACTTTCATTTCCCCAGACCCTCTTCCGAATTTGTCCAGTGAAATTACCTAGTCCATAGGTTCCCATACGAATGCTCTCCGGAATTGAGTGGTCTAGGTCAGCCATGCTGATGCCCAGAGGATCCAGTTTAGCTATATGGTGGCCTGCCACCTACAATGAGAAAACAGTATGCCAACAAGTTGGTTTGCTAAAAAAAATAGCCCAGCTATCACTACAGGTGGGCATCTAGCGAATTGCAGAAGACTGGTTAAAGGCATAACACCCTACCATTAGGACCCATGACACCAGCTTATCATACTGGCTAATCAGCTGGACCAAAAATACATTACTGACACCAGCTGAATGGAGCCGTAAAGCCAATAGTATCGAATGGTATTGTGGTGAATGAGTGGGCTTGGGTTGGAATGAAGGGGGAACTTTTACCTGGTAGGCTCTGATGAGCGCCTGCATAGAAAGATGATCAGCCAGCTCCTTCTTGCTGATCTGACCGGGGAGCGCTGTCATAATGACCGGGCTGCCGGAACCGGGTACCTTGGCATGTGCCCCACCTGGAGGAGCGCCGTTACTGGCAGCGCGGAAAAACGCATCCCAGGACTACAACATAACTTCTGAATGTGAAAAAAAGTCATTCACAAACACCATTATGAATACTCCCTCAACTATCACTAGGAAATGGGAATGCCTTGGGTTAGTACTATGGGCCTCAAGGGATGGAAATCCCCAGTTCATACCGGATTTACTGCAGAGAAAATAATTATCAGCAGTGCTAATAGGTGGTTGATTGTTGAACTGGGTTATCAAGCAAACC
>Ga0224511_10003948_pt1 | contig 10980 bp, 6 predicted proteins | sample SF_May12_sed_USG_2_FD_169988 | JGI IMG/M metagenome (GOLD analysis project Ga0224511, IMG submission 169988) | Sediment microbial communities from San Francisco Bay, California, United States - SF_May12_sed_USGS_8_1 | ecosystem: Environmental > Aquatic > Marine > Sediment | place: USA...
AAGCACTTAACATTTCAGCCAGAAACGTTATGGGTCGTTGTTAATTTTCTCAAACTATTATCTCAATAATGTTGCATCGCCACATAAAACGTGAAAGGAAATACCTATTTAATGATTTCACCTAGGTCATTTCGTAAACAGTTATACTTCGTAAGCGTTTAACCTGACACGATTTTAGATAAGACGCTGTATTTGGCACTTGGCATAAGTTATCAAGAGGACATTATACACGGCGCCTATACCACGTGACTTGAACGATCAGCGTGGGGCATGAATTGGAGCTGCGTTGGACACTGGTTAATTGTTAAATTTCTATCATTGAAATAAAGTGGGGAACCTGCTTTGTTCAGCGTGTAGTACACCAGAGGGGGTTAATTACTTATTAACATATCATTGTTTTACATTCAAAACCACAGTTATCAAACTAATCCTTTTAATATAAAGAAACCATCAACAGTCATGTCAAACCTAATATCAGATACATTAAATACAAACAACTCCGGTTTGTGTAGTCCTAAAATATACAACTTAAAAATGTTTATTATTAACTTGTCAGCTACTGAGGAAAAAAACGCCGAGTAAATATAAATTGAAGAGATGCTTAAAAAAGGTTGCCGACAAAGCAGACACGGTCAAATTTAAGGGCATCATGACAAAATTGCCCGTACAAAAAACACGATACACACAGAACAAGACTTCACGGACATTTAACATGAAAATGGTCCCTTTAATGCTGAGATACAGCCTGTACGGTCGATAATATTTTCGACGCCATCACCGGTCCCGTGTTTGCTATTTTAAAAGTCACGTGACCCCCCTCATGTTATTGGAGAAGACAAATAACATATAATTGATAACCTTATTCTGCAGAATTCAGTAAAACATTTTTCTGAAAAGAATGTATGCCAAAACAATGTGTAGAATATGAAGTTAAAGCAAAAAAGGACCTTCAATGGATATAAGAACTGTTTAGAAGAATACCATGTTTTACCTTTAAATGGTGAATTCATCCTCAGAGGAGAGTTTATTTGATGCGAAATACTTCATTATGTGTCTTATTAGTCATAACACAAGTTTGACAAAACATGGATATAGGTACATTGTTGCACTAGGCCTTTATAATAATTATATTGAGCACAATTCTGAAATATATATTTTTTAAATACACACTGATTCTTTTATTTTATGTTAGTTCATAAATCATTGCATTGCATTTGCATTCATTTTTAACATTATGCAAAAAAGCACTGACAATGTTATGCAGGACACTTTGCTTCACCCCCACCTTAAACCTTTAAGACAATATCCGCCACCGTGTCACAGCCTACGTCTAATCAAGTTTGACCCCTTAAATGAGGCTAAATTTACATAATTGACTTACAAATGTGTTACATATACATAATACATACTAGTTTCAACATTCAACATTAACAACAAGTGCAAATAAGTCATGTTTCATTAATACGGAAACCTCATTTATTCGGAGATTTTCTCTCGGGAGCGAACGTGTCCGGATAAACGAGGTTTCACTGTACACGCTTTTGTGCAGTTTAAAATTAAAAATAACAATAAGACAATGTCAATGCGTCTAAAACACAGTCTGAAAATAGAAAATAGAAAATGAATTGTCCCTAAAATCTATATTTTAATACCGGTAAACGGTTGATACAGCATTTACTTTTTAAATTAAATAAAAGATGTTTAGTTTTGTACAGAAACCACACATTTTCAATATTGCATTCACATTTAGGGGAAAACAATTTCTGTTCATGGCGCTGAAACTATACATCTTTTTCAGATATCTTGTCATAATATTTGTTGTTCAATTGTGATGTTTTACACATCATTTCTTGTCCAACAGTTCTAAGTTATGATTGTAAAAATAATTATACCAGCACAACATAATTTGCTATAGTTTCACGGTTCGTAATCTCTGCTACATGTTACATGCTCTATATGTTCACACGTCTACCATATTTTTAGTACATTGTCGAAAGGCCAAGTACATGTATCGTCCGAGTGTTTGCCTAATTTGATAACTGTTATTTTATCACTTTGACGAAATGATGTTATGTCGATTTAAAATTAGTACATCACATGAGCCCATACAAAAATGAGAACATAAACACTTGAACTATCTAAAAGGATTTCTAGTATGCAATCATCACATGACAACATAATCTAGAGGGGTGTCTGAAATGGAGATAAATTAATGCAGGAGGATATTGAGTTAAACATCTACTACAATTTAAACTACTAGATAAAACTAGATAACCTAATGATCAAATGTAACTATGTAGTGTTGAGGTAAAACAACAGTTGAAATGTAAATGTATACCTTCATTTATTGATCCATGAGGATATGGAAAGCGTGAAAATGATGTTAACCAACTAATTCAATAATGGCCACTGGAGGTTTTGATCGCTCTCGTGCAAGTGATGACGCTGACGACGCTGTGAGCGGCAGATCGAACAACCTGGTTAGTTCTCGTGAAAAGAACTATGGGGGACAAGGTCTGTCTCGTGGTAATACTGAAGATGATGATGCTGTTGGAGGAAGAGTCAGCAATTTTTGCCAGCCATGTGAACGGAACAGCAAGACGACGTCCGCGACATTACGTTGTTTGCCATGCAGTGAACGGCTCTGTGAAGAATGCTGTAGGAATCACAGAATTTACACTCCGGGTATTCACGTCTTTGTTGACTTTCACGACACAACAACCCGAAGGACATTAGTAGATATGAAAGGGTTTGATAAATGTGCAGAACATGGTAACTTTGTTATGTACCAATGCTTGGACCATAATGATGTTCTCTGTTGTGAAGATTGCCACTTTAGTAGTCACAAAAGGTGCCAAAATCTTAAGAAGATATCACACATGGCAAACCTAAAAAAGCCCAATAGGGAAGCTCAAAATGAAAAAGACATGTCGGTATACATAAACAAATTGACTACAGATAATATTGTCGGCGAGAGTGACGAGACAATAACTGAACATGGAAAAGACATTGATATCATATGCGGTCAAATAATTCGTGCGAAGGAAAGAACGATCGCACATTTTGACACAGCAATTGCTAGGATTCGGAAGGAAATATTAGACAAGAACGAAGAAGAAAAGCGTCGACTCGACAAAAGAAAAACAGATGCACTTAAAGTAAAGGCACAACTGGAACACGTTCAGTCTGTTGACAATTCAGTACAACTCGATGGCAACTACATAGAGAAATACATAATGCATTTGGTCATTCAAAACAAGCTGACGCAAGCAACAGACGAACTGAAAGAAATGTTGAAAATCAATAAACGTGTCGAAAGATACCTCGATTGGGATAGACAAACCCTAAATGTTTTAAACATGAAGGGGATAAATGTCACTGTAAAGGAAAGGGAAACGCAAATAGCATTTGATGAAGTTAAGGAATGTCCTACGCGTGTCCCAAAGGTTTGTGATGTTCTGTGTGTTTTTGTACGGGCCATTTTGTCATGGTGCCCATAAACTTGACTTGTCCACATTGTTTACAACATTTTTTCTTTGAACATCTCCTCCATTTATTGTATAGTAATTTGTGTGTCGTCCGTCATGCCATCTTCCGTAGAAGTAAAAAGAGTTGGCACAGTGTTTGTTATGTACAAATCTGAATGTGTTACAAAAATGTATGCAACTATATTTATTTTAGGAAACGAAGAAGGCCCTAACAGACAGTTATTTTGTAGTCGCGGCCATCGATTTTGGCCGAAGCTACAGCGGCTATGCGTTCTTGTATAGAGATTACCCGGGAAAGATATACATGAACGACAAATGGTATTCAGGTATTGGAAGTTTAAATACCTACAAAAACCCCACCTGCATACTTATCAACCCACAAAAGGAATGTGTTTCCTTCGGTTACGAGGCGGAAAACAAGTACATTGACTTACAAGAGAATAACGCACATGAAGGCTGGATGCTATTCCACCGGTTCATGTCGAACATTTACAATCAGGTACTTATTGGTTATTATTAAGATATGATTATGACAATTTTCAAAATTTAAACTCTTGCAAACAACTTAATATTTTTATACGATCACTGTTTTATTTATTTAAAATTAAATAGTTGAAAACCGTTACTGATTTGTTATCATAAACTGTTAATTCTGGCTTGACAAAAGTCATTTGCACTCTCATTAATTTAAAACAGATGAAATGAATTTTTTCCGGTTACACTAGAACCAAACATCCAGGACAGAAGTTCAGGCTAACACCGGAGAAAGGATGTCAGCAGAAAGCCTATTCAACATGGCATTGAACTACATGACGGAGCACCTGCTGAAACATCTCAGATTTCAAGTGCCAGAAATCCGGCTGTCTGATATACTGTTTGTCTTCACCGTGCCAGCATCCTCAGAATTCCTCATAAAGCAGACAGCTGTTGCAGTAGGGTGTTTTTTTAACAAGATCATTTTTAGATTATTATTGTTTCCATGACTTCTTGGGCACTTGCTTTAAAAAAGAAGGAAGCTTACCGTGGGATATAACCCGATATATCACTGTCAGTTAAATGACGTCACGAAATGTTAAGTTGACGTCACATATTGTATACATACGCGACAGAAAACAGTACAGTTATAACAACAAGCAAAGATGTTGTATGACAGAATCAAAATAATTAACGTTAAAGCGTGGTGTGTTGTGTATATAACCAACGATTTGTCGTTCCGATGCTTGATATCGATTTATTAATTTCATTCTCTCGAAACCTTTTTTTATTACCGCAATACACCACGTTACTCGTAAACTATTTCTTTAACAAACATTTATTATTTTAATTAAAAATATCCAAGATGTAATGAAACACAATTATGAATACATAGTTATGTTATAAACATAACCATCATAATGCAACCGAGTAAACCTCCCTTCCCATTGTGAACATCGTACTTCTTTATTTTAACAACAACAAAAAACAACAACAAAAATATGGTGTTTTTATTGTTCCCATTCATATTAAGAAGGTAACAATCCTTCTGTGGTATTCACAGGTACAGTCATCGTTGCAAACGTTATATTTCACAATAACCAATCTGTTTTCACTTTTGTCGATGACAACAATCCTTATTTAATCATAATACAGATAAATTACTAAACTATGCACGAGCGAAGCGAGCGCGCAACTATAGTGAGCAAGTTGACAGTATATGTTTGCATTTGACGCGTATCTTGGTAAAAAGTACACTGTATTAAAGTAAGTTAAAAGTCCGCCAACGAAAGTACTGAGTACCGGCCTTTTGCGTACTGGATATGTATATCCACCTTGAATATTGCGAACCAAGGGAGATTCATCCTTTAGAATAGCAAGCAGTCATAATTAAACAAGCATTCTTTTAATTGAAGTAATTGATCGTTTACCAACATGTTATTGTTACCCTACCAGGCTGGTATTGCCGAGGATCATATAACAGTGGTTGTCGAACCGGAAGCTGCCTTGATCGGCTGCGAAGACGAAATTGCTGGGATGAAATCTGACATTTACAGAACAGACAGAAAAGTCATGGTTGTCAACTGGGATGGTAATGCGCTTTCTTGACCTACATTTTTTTTATTGAAATAGACTGTGTTAATAGAAAATTATAGCATGAATCATGCCTCTGTTTATTCAGGTACAGTATGATTGTAGTAATTTTGTTGTCAGAAATATTTTCTCAAATAATATACCCAATTATATGTGTATCGGTTTAAAGAAACACTTACCGTATACAATAATATACAATATATTCGTTATTTCTTAATATTCTTCTTCTAAATATGTATTTTCAATTACGTATAAAATTTCGAATAAAAGTGGATACAACGTGTACACCTGCTTAATTTAGTAGTGCATACTGTTTTGCGTTGACAAGAACATACTTTCACATACCAATATTTGCAGAAGAAAGTTTGGATATGACCGTGTACAAGACAAGTGCTGATGAAGCCTTGACACAGCTTCATCACTGGAGTAACCGGAGAGCTACATGTCTGGAAAATGCATTCATCGACTGGCTGTCGCAGTTATGTGGAAAAGAAAACATAGAGAGATTCAAAAACGAATCGGCCGAAGACTACACAGATTTGATTCGACGTTTGGAAAGCGAGCTGCGATCGTTTTTTGCTTCCGAAACAACGCTGATATTAAGGGTCCCTAATTCACTCCTTACATATGAACATACCATAGCAGCTCAGATCGTGCAAATGAACCTTTCAGCTGACGTCAAGTTGCGACGCGGCAAAATACATGTGTCAGACCGAATAGTTCGGAGTTGGTTCCAAGTACCGCTCTACAAAGCTATACGTTATTTTTGTGCCGTCTTTGAGCACCCGTCAATGCATGACGTCAACAACATCCTCATCGTAGGCGATCTTGTTGAATATCCTATCTTGCGGGAAGCGATGAAGGCAGCATTTAGGGACAAGGTGGTCGTTATTTCGGAAGAACCGAGTGTAGCAGTGTTGAAAGGAGCTGTTCTGTTCGGACATCAGATCAGGAAGTAGGTCGAAGCCATTTAATAAGTAAAGTGACGGATTTAACTAAATACTGAATATTTTCATTATTAAATGCTTTGGTACCGTTTTGATTGTCTAGCAATTAAAGCTAGATTGAGCTTATATTAAATGTCGATATGACTTTTAATTAAACAATTTCAAGATGCTAGGTCTGTATCTTTATACCCCTATAATCGGTCACAAATCTTGCAATATGTTAAGTATACTAAATAAATTAACATTGCAAAAGAAATTGCAACATTTTGTGACAAGTGATACGTTTTTGGACAAAAAAGTAAAAACACCACAATAACAAAACAAAAGAAATCAAACATAAGTGCCCGTGTCGGGGTCGGGAATTGAACCCGGGACCTCTGGCACCCAAAGTGGATGCGTTACTTCTGCACCACCGAGTCAACTGAGAGTAATGATTGTAGTCAAGCTATTTAACTGTTTCGACGCAACGAGTCGAAACGAAAATAAACAAAGCCGAATGTACGGGCCACGTTTTGTCAGCAAATCGATTTTTTTCTGTATCATATTATATTCATGGATAACGACATTTTGCAGTTTCTCATAGTTACGGGAGTAAATTTCACTGCTTATATATGGTTAAAATGTAAGATGTATTCTGACCTAAAAATACATGCATAGCATCTTTTAACCTATCTGTGTACATTCCTTCAATATAAAATACAGAAAAGAAGACGAATATTAGAAGACGAACATAGATCACCTCGGTCCTTCGCCCTACAACAAATTAGATGATTACAGATCCTTTACGCCACGACGTCGACGATGCTTAGGCGTGGAAATAAAGCCCAACTTGTGAAATACAAAAGGACACATTCAGACGTGTTTATTGCGTTTGATACTTGGTAGTGGTTTCAATCTCATAATGGTTAAACGTTTAATGACACTATCAGTGCATGGTATATATCACAAACTAAATTGTAATGGTTTGCGTATATATTGTACATACATGTTTTCAAGTGAATACCTTTTCTTGTGAAACTTCTTCGCAACGAAATTACTTCACGCAGCAGCAGAAACAATGTTTTGTTATTTCGTTCTTTGTTGGTACATGTTTAAGAAGTTGTGCATGTAATAAAACAACGCAAACAGTCCTAATCGACCATTATTGTTGATTCAATAATGATTTTAAAAGTGTTCTGATTGAGATATATATATAAGAAGGCGTGCCGTCGAATTAAGTGATATTTTGACAAAAGCGAAATAACACTTTGTGTTCATTCTTACTTTATTGTGATTACGAATTCAGTTTGAAATAGTGAGTAGTATGTGACTTGTTGTGATTTATGCCTATCTGTATTTATTTGTTACAAAATCCGTGGTAAAATAAGATGAGAAAATATTTTTAAAAGTTACAAATACATTTATACATCAATTTGGTTTCTTTTATACACATCTTAATCACGTTCCTTTGTTCTTTATATGTGAACACCTACTTAAGAATTACAATGTCAAATGAAAATGTTGTTAATGGTATTCGTTCATAATACACATACACTGACACATAATGTTACATACGAATGTGGGATTTCTTGTTTTGAAAAGTTCAGCCTGAACATGATGTATTGTTTACTTATTTGTTTTTTATTAGGTGTTTGTTAATTCGAAGTCAATATATTGCTTTTCTAATCACTTGTGCAGTGTAACTAAAATATGTACATGTGAATGACAAACTCTACGTTGTAATAGTTGATTGCTACAGTAAAGATAATCATTGTAAATAATAACGTCTTAGAACCATCACTGTCATATTTCATTTCTTATTTCTAGATGGCAATAATAATTTATTTCATATATGTAAACACAGTTTATTAAAATGAACTGTTTCACTATTTCCTTTTTAAAGATATATTTAATTTAGGGGAGATAATCCTAATTAACTTTTACATTGAAGCCTATGGAAAATATACAAATTCTAGTATTGTTTGAACCTTAATTGATTTTAAGCCTATTCTTCTGGTAGATAGCTCATAATTTTTATTGTTTTGATTCATATTTCAATGAGAAATCTGAACTTTACCATAGAAAAACTGGGCAACCAGCATTTTTCCAGTTTTAAAGGGAGACAACTCATGTAAACAAATTTGCCTAGGGTGGAGGTAATAAACCTCTGTCACAGCTGGTACAATTTGTCATTTTCAACTGTCGCTTGGCCTTTAAGGTTTAATATCTTAATGCTAACACCAAGCTGTATGCTTGCTTTTGGACAAAATATTTAGTAATGATGGGTCTAATGCCTTTTCGACATTTTTGAACTATGAACTTGCAGCGTTGTGCATCATGGGCTTTATGCAAAATACCACTACCCTTATCGATTAGATTTTTGGTATTTGAGATATTGCAGTATACGTTGACAGAACAAATACAATAACTCTGAAACCATAAGTATTTGCAACCGAGCAAGTTCATGCTAATTGCATGGACTTGGCACAGCTTGACGCTATCGTATTTCAAACAATTAGATGCATAGAAGCATCAAGGCTCATCGTTGAATTATTATTACATGGACATTCAATATGGAGAGGAATTTTAAATAAAGATCGTAAATCCTAATCGTTGTTTTGAAGGATAAATAATAACGTTGTGTTTACAGTGCTGCATAATAAAATTCCACTAAAAGAAAGGAAATGTGTTTATAGTCGTTTTATAAGAAAGGCATTGGTATCAGGTTGTATCTTTGGAATCGTAATGATATAAATATTTAATCTAAAATGGATAATTAGATTACTCTCGCGGTAGTACAGACAATGACGATGCAGTGGGCGGCAGAATGAGCGACCTGTGCTATCCATGTGAACGGACAAACAAGAGGACGGCCGCGACATTACGTTGTTTGCCATGCAGTGAACGGCTTTGTGGCGAATGCTGTAAGAACCACAGAATATACACTCCGGGTAATCAATATTTTGTTGACTTTCACGACACAACAACTCGACGAACATTGGTGGATATGAAAGGGTTTGATAAATAACTTTTTAATCTCCAGAAGATATCACACATGGCAGGCCAAAATAAGCCCAATAGACAAGCTCAAAATGAAAAATACATGTCGCTATACATAAACAAATTGACTGCAGATAATATTGTCGGCGAGAGTGACAAGGCAATAACTGAACATGGAAATGAAATTGATACCATATGCGGTCAACTAATTCGTGCGAAGGAAAGAACGATCGCACATTTTTACACAACAATTGCTAGAATTCGGAAGGAAATATAAGACAAGAACGAAGAACGAAGAAGAAAGGCGTCAACTCGACAAAAGAACAACAGATGCGCTGACAGTAAAGGCACAACTGGAACATGTTCAGTCTGTTAATAATTCAGTACAAATTGATGGCAACTACATAGAGAAATACAAAATGCATTTGGTCATTCAAAACAAGCTGACGCAAGCAACAGTCGAACTGAGAGAAATGTTGAAAATCGATAAACGTTTCGAAAGATACCTCGATTGGGATCGACCCATCCAATCAGACGTGTTTATTGGGTTTGTTGCCGGGTAGTGTTTCCAATCTCATAATGGTTAAATTCAAACGTTAAGTTTAAATACGATAATTACCTTATGATCTAAATATTCAGTATTTATCCTTACGGAAGTCATACCTGTATCTTTTGACCAGAATTGTTTACAACTTACGTCATAACGAAGCAGTGAATCCTACTCCCGTAAATATGAGGAGCTGCCAAATATAATTATCCATGCATATTAAAACATTGCAGAAATGCGCTTTGTTGAAAAAGTGTGTCCCGCAAATTTGGCTCTGTTTATGTTTCGGACCATTACGTTGAAACAGTTTAATAACTTGACTGCAATCTCTACGTTTAATTTACTCGGTGGCCAAGAGGTAAAGCTCCAGACTGCGGTGCAAGAGGTTGCGGGTTCGATTCCAGGTTATGGCAAGCATTTTTATGTTTGCTCTTTTGTTTAGTTTTTATAATTAATTTTACTTAATGTTCAAAAATACATTATTTACATGCAATTTTGCGATTCCTTTTGTAATTTTAATGCATTTTGTATATTTAATATACTGCAAAAGTTGTAACCAATTATAAGGGCATAAAGATGCATACCTAGCATCATTAATTATACTTAATTAGCAAAATAATGAACTTCCCGAGGGTGTATGCCGCAACTACTAGTGTTTGATTTACTTTTCATTGACTTTTCTGATCCGCACGCGTACTGATAAATGCATCTATTGTTTGAACCCTCGCATGATGATGACGTCATTGAAAAACTGTACATTCTGGGTTGCCAATAAATTGTTTTTTGCTCGCATTGTTATATTCTCTCATAACATTACACTTTTTAAACGTTGCATTACGAATTTATAATCCAACACATCGGTTAGAAATTCGGTCTGCTCTCTGGAGAGAGGATGTCGGCAGTGACCGTATTCACCATGGCATTTAACCACATGAAATAACACCTGTTGAAC
>Ga0224511_10003949_pt1 | contig 10979 bp, 5 predicted proteins | sample SF_May12_sed_USG_2_FD_169988 | JGI IMG/M metagenome (GOLD analysis project Ga0224511, IMG submission 169988) | Sediment microbial communities from San Francisco Bay, California, United States - SF_May12_sed_USGS_8_1 | ecosystem: Environmental > Aquatic > Marine > Sediment | place: USA...
GTTTTTGTATTTTATGGACGAACTGTTGATCGCTTGGTTGTTAGAGATTTAATTATTTGGACGATACATTTATCATGACGGAATTACTTCACGGCAATGACATTTACTCTTTTAACATTGAAACGTGATACTTAAAGTCTGCAAAGCTCGCTCTGAGTATAGAATACAGAAATAAGTCATGTGTGCCAAAACGTTTAAATATTGGTTTGATGAAGCATATGTTCTGACAACATTTATATATTTTTGATGGAAAAATAAGCACAATATAATAAATTGTTCAATACAAGGGAAAGTATTTTCTGTTAATGTGACAAACACTAGGGTTACCGGAGCCTTCATGCATCTTTTTCCTACATCTGTTAACGTACAGTATATTCTCATACAAATGATTCAATACATACAGTTATTCAAGGCATTCCGAATCACTGGGAGTTCCGGGTCAGTCCACGGAATTTGTTAAAAAAAAAGATTAAACAGTCTATGCATTTTGTTAATTTTGAACTTTGTTCTTTAAACATCAACACTTTTGCAGTTTGTGACCGATTTTTCCTAAGCTATGTGCTGCTTGATGACAGGAAACATGTTTTTTTTGTTACCACACGTGAAATATGTTACCTTTACTACACTTGTAAAAATTGCATCTCCGTAATTTGCGGCCACTATCATGGTAATATGCAGGTATATCCAGACTTCCTTGATGTTAATTTAACGCTGCACATACCGACAAGCTTCTGCATTCACAGCAACACAAGTCTTGTCAATTTGTTGCAGAAAAATGTATAGTAACAAACACATGTGTACTAAGGAATTCCAGGTCAATAGACGATTAACGCATTCTGAAGATACTGTGATTTTTGTCTGATTTTAAATTGATAATTTATGCATCAACATTGTTTGACTGGCATTTCCAAACTTGAAACGTTTGATGAAAGTGCGCATGGTATGTCCACAGATAATAAACGTCAACTGATACTGCTTGATGTTACTGGCGTACCCATAGAGAATGTACCAAGAGAAATGGCCACTTGCTTTAGAGAGGTTCTTGATAATGGTGGGACTATCCATGCAGAACCTTATGGCGAACATAACTAGCTTCTTACTTTGGCCTGAGCAACACGAAGTTGGCAGTGGTGCCATTTTCCCATGCAATTACATAATCAGACCTTTGCCATCAACCTATGACCAGAAGCTCAGTCTGTTGAGACACACTGTTTCCAAAACGAAAGCAGGATGTGCATCAAGAGCAATGGCAAATAATAAGGAAAAACAAGATTGTGTATTTTTGTTTTAATGTTTATCAGTCTAGTCATGATACTGTTTATTGCGTTTTTCATTTAAGATTTTCAGTATAAGACTTTGATAGGTTATTGTAATTTAATTAGAATGTTGACATCACAGTTAATTTTTGACCTCATATGGCATAATACCATGTACGCTGTTGTTTTGGTTTTTGTTTGTTTGTTTTGCTTTGAACAATAAGTAATTGTCGCAAAGTTTTACAAGTTAGCAGTCATTTTGAAAGTTTCAAATGATGCGCTTGAGATGACCTCACAACAAAAATATCATGTGACCCGGAACTCACGGAATTGACTCGTAAACACCGGACTTGGTGCATGTTGTTACGCTCAAAGTATTGCACGAAAACACAATGCTGCTGCATATGGTTAACATGCAAAACATTCCAGAGAGATGTGTTTTTCAAAATATATAAAGGTTTGTTACATATGAACGATTATTACATTTGTGTCAGACGTTTTGTCGTTAGTGACCCGGAACTACCAGACAGTCTGTATTAGTTCTCGTCTGAAATATATGTGCTAGTTATATTTTAAGAAAACATTTTCCGACAACACAATCTGTGATAGAGTCCCTTTAAACAACACAAAACTTCAAAGAAAGAAACAAAGCATGCCACTCATAAACAAAATACATGCACCAAGGCGGTTCCGGTGTCACGCGCGTTGTTTTATAAAGTCATGCTGCACTATGTGCAAGTATGTGTCATGACATGACTAGATCAATAAGGTTTAAAAACAAACGATTAAAGCGGACATGATTTAGCATTTTTACGTACTGCATACCGTTTCTTTACGTATTTGTACGTCGACGTACGGTCGTATGCGTTAATCGAAATGAGCGTCTTGCTTGATTAAACAATGTTTCTTAACATTGTAATGGTCTATGAGCTTTTCAATATTGGATAAAAAAATGAACGGGAACCAGCTGTCGTACTTTTATCATACGCATGCGTACTCCAGTACTAAGGCAAACAATATAATCTATTGAACATACGTTTGCATTAAAGCACATTCTTTTATTGCAGTGTGTTTTGGCATGATTAAGCTCACATTTATGCACTTAACTAAACATTTCGTGTTACACGGTTTAAAAAATAATATAATGTTATCTTCTAGCATAACTAAAACAAACTGAAAAAAACAACAAGAAACGTCAATGGATTGTTTCACAATTTTCAAGCTCCTCCCCATGCGGAATATTTTCCTTTGATCTTGTGATAAGGTTTATCACAAACAGGAAGTATGCTTTCTTTTGTATTTCCTAGGTCAGACTGTCAACAATATAATCCTAATCTATTGGATTAAAATTGACCATGTACTGTTATAAATGATCGTGATTGACAGTTGCGGATCTGTCCATTGTACACCAGGTCATGAATACCGTTTGTGTCCGTTTATAGTAGGCCTTCTCGACCACGAATGGACCGTTCCGCAACTGTCAATCACGATCATTTATAACAGTACATGGTCAATTTTAATCCAATAGATTAGGGTTATAATGTCAGGTGACAATCTGACATAGAAACACACAAAAGAAAGACCCCTTCACAAGCCTTCACAAGATCAAAGCAAATCTACCGCATTGGGCGGAGTTTGAAATTTTGCGGAACGGTGCATTACTTGTTTACACAATTTCATTAATATGTACAGTACGAAGTCAATTTTGACTGAGATTGCTTCTTGCTTGAATGGATTTGCATGTCTGTTATTTAACCAATCACTCACCTGATCTGGAATTTGTTACTTTTATCCGTTTATAAACCCTGGATCCCTTTCCCGTTCATCACTACTTAATTCACAAAAGTTAACATTCTACCAGCACTGAAAGTGTTTTTGTTTATATGTACGTACTCAATTTTGACTTAGATTGATTATCGATTTAATTGATTGATTATTGACACGCACACAATGTGACCACCACCTTTTAACCACCATATAAACACAAACGACCGTGTAACAATCGATTTACATTTTTCGATATTTTGTTTTGTTTTGATTGATTGGTCCTGATTGCACGCTATAATGTCATTCAACTGGAAAAACGGAAATCCCCCAGGAAGCAAAGCCTGCATGGGTAAAGTAGCAGCCAGTGATAATTTTTGGTCTTTGTTTTGCGTTTTTCAAGCACATTTCTGAGAATAAACGCACAGTTTCAAAATATGTGCGCTAAAAAACGCAATGATTTTCGAAAACTAAAAAAAGTTTGAAATTAATACTTTGCGGATGTTGATGAGGATAAGTGCAAAACAGAGGAGAATTTATCAAAGTTCTTGAATAACATGGCCTAGTAGACTGTGACTTCTATGAGGGATTGTGTTATGAAAAGAAACTCTTTGTAAAACATGAATAGTTTTTATTTTGATAAAATGCATATGCTTTATTTATAATCAAAATCATTCATGTGTGAAGTCGCGTCAAAAACATGGCTTTTTAAATAAAAAACAGAAAACCCATTGTTTTCCAACAAGTGCACTTTTTATCCCATTGTTTTGAAACGAAAACGTATCACTGGTAGCAGCCTTCTCGTTTTATTGAATCTGTTCATCAATGGTAATGATGCCGCACCAATGACACCTACTTGCGCATGACCGGATCTCTATTTTCAAACGTAAACAGCATACTAGTACAATCCATGCTTCCTGCGGACCAGAAAATATAACTACACAATAATGGCATACGGGGGCGACACGTTACACCCACCACAAAGGCACTTAACACCAGCTGTAGTAACTTAAATTCAACTGATGAAACGGAAAGCCCTCAGGAAGCATAGCCTGCAGTGAACAATAGCAGCTTTATTGAAGCTGTTTATCAGTGGTAATTAAATAAGGTCAAAAATAATTAATGCATGTTTTGTTTCTCTTCATTTTAAATTGGAACTTATGCCATAGAGATTTGGCTTAACTTTAAAAAACGGGGGTCATTCAACATTACTGGCTTTCTTTGCTCCACCAGCACGTGTCTCCTTACTCAGCAAGCGACTATTTGCTTCCTCACATGAGGCAGCTGTGAGGAACAACAGAACCAGGCAATAGCTATTTTTAGTGCCAGTAATTTGTTACATTACAAAAACATAACTGATATTACGAGTGACGACTTACACCCGCCCCCACAAGCAAGCTATGTTGCCTTAGGACGTTTGCTATATTGCAGATTAATTTAACTTATTATAACTGGTGTTTAGTGCTTGTGTGGCGGTTCATTATTGATGGACGGCTTCAATGAAACCGAGGCTGTTACCTTACCCATACAAGATATGCTTCCTCACGACTTTTCCTTTTTTTGAGATTATTGTACTAAAAGCGTGAATGAAAATGTTTTGCGACACAAATCGTAAATTTTAGTACATGTACATAAAAATCTCACACATGACAATTTAGACTACTCTATTTAGGCAAAAAAAAAAATCTTGTGTTTAGGGCAACGGTCTTAAAAACTTAAAGTAGGGTCGGCTCTGTTTTTTTTTAGAATTAAAACCTCAATTATAAAGACACCAACGAAAAAAAAACGGTATTTTCGTAAAAAAAGTCTAGGGTCGGCCGGCTCCGATAGGTAGGGTCGGGTTACCCGAAACACAGGATTTTTTCTTTTAGGCCTTAGATTGATACTGTGAATGCAGTGTAAAAAGTATTTGTAAAGAAAAGTCACGTTATAATAGATGATCAATTATTATGTGTGTTTTATTTAAAAAAATACTACCTTAACAAAATCTTAAATTAATCGCTTCCAATAATTAAAAAGTTGAAAATTAGCGTCAAAATAATAATTTATTATGCATATGTCTCAAAAACAAATGATTGTAATAAATGGCTTATATCAAAAGCAAGGTGTTCTTTGAAGAAGATAATTTATCATAAACAGACACCATTGCCGTTATAATTTATTATTATGTTTCCTGCTTCCAGTTCATCAAAATGTAGACTCGTATTTACATATATGCATTTAAATAAAAGAAATTGAATTTAAAATACTAGAAACCCCGATTATTTAGCGGTGTTCTTAATTTTACGATGTTCTAGTACAAGAGATTACGCCGATTTAAAACCACTGCGAAAATTGCAAGTATGCACAATATACAACAGTATGAAGTTCGCAACATGATCAATTTCTCGAAATTAAGTCGACTCGAATCCCAAGAACATGTATATGCGTGCACATTTTTAATTCACGGTATTTTTACAATAGAACGTGGTATGGTGACTTTAAAGCAGCTGTGCTCCAGAATATACTAAAAATCATTAGTTACATTTTGTTTTTAAAATATCTCTTCAAATATATATAATAGTTGTTAGAAATAAAAAACCTACATATTTTCACTTTTTTGCTTTGAAAACAGACAATTCGCTTTTCTGCCATTGGGGTATTCCTACTATATATAATGGCTACTGCGTTAGTAACGCAGTAGATTATGCACAGAAAACGATATTTTACCAACGATTTGCCAACTGAGTTAAGGGGTCAGTAATAATAGATTTTTTCACTGAACATAACTTGACCAGTAATTACCGTTAATTTTAATATTTTTTTCATTTTTTATTTTTTGAGCATCTGGAGGACAGCTGCTTTAAAGCCACCCGTGATTATTTCGAGCATACTCAATGGAAAAGTATTGAATTGACGTCTAAATTACTGCTTGATTACACATATTATGTATATTACATTTACTGGTTTGGAGCTGCTCGTCTTTTTCAATTACAGAAAACAAAGGGAACATCAATTTCTGTTTATGGGCCGGAAAGTCAGTTCTCACCGGTTCTATATGCACTTTACATCTGCTTTAGTTATTTATTTTTGTCCATATGTTTGTTAAGGTAAGACCTTTGTAATGGATGCACAGATTTGCAGCTAGGAAGAAGTTTCAAACATGTGGCATTTACCGACGATCCACCACACCGCTTTTCACAGTTTTTTCTTTTTTGATTTTATATACAAATTGATTGAAATGTTTCATTCTATTCATATTTAAGGGAGATAATAAGGTGTAAAATTATTCCCCTTTAATTTTATTTAAGCAAATAAAGGTAACTTGCATTTTAAAAAGAATTTTCTATGGTTGAAAAGTAAAAGCATAATATATATCCCATTTTAAAGAAACAATCTTGTTCATTTTTTGATAAAAATACAAATGCGTATCCTTCATAGTCCATGACAAAGTTCTTACCTTAAATAAGAGATTCAACATACCATTTCTTGTCTGGGACATGATACATACAGCTCAACACAACTTTAAGTTCCTCCCCTTTGCGTACTTTCCTTTTGTTTGTGTAATAAGGTTTATCAAAAGAACAAAGTAAACATTCTTTTCTATTTCCTTGGTCAGATTGTAACATGACAATCATAACTCTGATCCATTGGACAAAAATAGACCATGTACTGTTATAAATGATCACGATTGACAGTCGGAACTGACTTTTGTATCAGTTATGTGTTAAGAAATTATATGTTAAGAAATTATATGTTTAGAAAATATATGTTAAAATTTTTTTTCACCGCACGTGTTGTGTTCTTGTTCCTTTAAGGAACATGTACGATCATGCTGCACACTGTCTGCTGATTTGTAATCGCAAAAACCTTAGAATATTAGTAAGAATGTCAAGAGGCTTAAAGGGAACGCTCTCAATCATTATTGGGTGTGTACTTGAATATGATTTATTACTAGGTATTTTTTAATTGATCTTCCACGAGGTACATGTTTACTCACAAGGAACTTTTCTACTAAGAAGTGTTTAATTTTATATTTGACTATATATCCTTTGAACTCCTATCAATAAAGATCAATATATCGATGCTCTACTGATACTTGAAAATGGTACAATTAGAATATAGCCAGTTATATTGAAAATATAGTCAGTTATACATTAAAACAACTGAGTTGTGTGGTATGGTAATTATTTCTATAAAAACACAAAAGCAGGTTAAAAGTTATCGTCTGCAAAATGTCAACTCACAGTGCAATAATGTACGGCCTGCTTTTATGATTAATGAGGAAGTTCCTGTGTGTAAATATGTTTCTACATATCAAAATATTACATTAAAATGCAATAAAAGTTATTTTTTGTGATAGCGCTTGAATTGAAGAAATCGAATTTAAATTAAGACAAAGTAATTTTAGTGTTGGCTAAAAGCTACCTCTCTTCAGTGTTCGTATATAAATAAATATTACCAAAACAGATTTTATTGTATAGGAACGGACTTCATATGTGAATCAGGAATAAAACAGATTTTTTGTACTGACAAATCGATATACTGTGTAACCTCCTAGAGCGACACCTCTAACGAGCGGCTACCTCTCTTGACCGGCAAAAAATATCCCCCGCGCAGTGACATTGACAGTACTGTCTAACCTCTGTAGAGCAACATCAGGCGGCTACATAACTGTTGATTGCTCTAGAGAGGTGTTGTTTCTCAGAGGTTATTTGCAATGGTCAATGTCACTGCGCGGGGGATATTTTTTGCCGGTCAAGAGAGGTAGCCGCTCGTTAGAGGTGTCGCTCTAGGAGGTTACACAGTATATCGAAAAAAACTTTGTGTTTTATTCCTGTTTTTTTCTCTATCGTTTTTTTTAAACCCTATCTACGTAATACCTACGTAATGTTTCACAGATTGTTACTAGACACACGCTTTAATATGCCTAAAAAGCGAAACAAGGGTTTATATATAAGCTCAAATCTTTTGCGAAACAGCTTAAAGCAGCTATTATCCAGATGCTCAAAAAATAAAAAAATAAAAAGATATTAAAATTAACGGTAAATACTGATCAAGTTATGTTCAGTGGAGAAATCTTTATTACTGACCCCTTAATTCAGTTGACAAATTGTTAGTAAAACATCGTTTTTCTGTGTATAGTAGGAATATCCCGATGGCAGAAAAGCGAATTGTCTGTTTTCAAAGCAAAACAGTGACTATATTTTTTAATTTTTTTCTAACAACTAATATTATATATTTGAATATATATTTTGAAAAAAAACTGTAACTAAGGATTTTTTTAGTATATTCTGGAGGACAGCTGCTTTAAAGTAAACATCCAGCTATACTGTATGTCAAGGAAGTTTATTTTGTTCTCCACTACAACACGCGTGCCATTTGTCAGATTACAAATGATGCATTAAATTGTTGTGTGTGCGAGTCTATACCTAAACACATTAACTATCCGTTTTTTGTTTGGTTTTGTAAGCTATCGTATTGATCAAGTTAAGTACAGTGTTTAGTGGTAACATTTTCTTGTATACTTTAACCACTATATAAGCTTCTATTTTCAATACTGATAAATGATCGGAAGTTATGCATTTCTTGCACGTAAGTTTGAACACCTAACCAACAGTCATTTGTGTATTTATTAATTATAAAGGCCATATCCCGTATTGTTGTGTTTGATTAGTACTAATGAAATATGTGTTATGTGATAATAATATATCACAATATATTTAAAAGCTTAAAAACAGTGTTTTCTTATTTCACTGTTTGATGTTATAAGTCATTGTAAGTCATTTGTTAGAACACTAGGACCTTAAATATAATGTTTAGTGTATGAGTGTCTTACTGTCTAAAACTGAAACACATTATGTGTTTTGTTCTGTTACCAAATGATGAGTGAGTAAAAGTCATTTAGCTCTTTTGTTATTGTTTGTTGCTTTATTGTTTACAATTATTCTCTACTATTTTTTATATTCCAATATAATGTACAAACAAAATTGGAGAAAAGTATTTGCCAGCAATTAAAATACACGAAGATTTTGTAATTGATTGTTACAGTATTGAGAGACCTGCAGAATAGACGCTTTTGTAATATAAAACAACATTGTATTATCAAAGGCAATTCTAGAAATGTGACACATATTTAAGCTGTACACGTTAACTTATAAGAAAAGGCAAGCAATGTATGTTCTTACCTTTAGGTCTTCTGTCTATCCAAATGCCTGTGTTTTGTGATTAAATGTTAACTGTAACAATCTAATGCACTCCGTCAATACAAAATGTTAAAGTACGAAAATTGAATAAATGTCCACTCTTTTTATCGCCCCCATAGCATAATAATGTACATATTAATATTTGTGGTCAACGTTTCCATCCAATAAATTCCGTTCTATTTTTGTAGCATTAGTCGTTGTTTATATCACATTTCGCAAAAAAATGAATTAAAACGAAACTCGACAATAATAACGCTGCATTTCTGTTCACTCCCGTTTCACGTCATCAGGTTAAAGGCGACGTTTACGTTAAACGTTAAGTTACGCAACGTTATTTTTATTATTATGTTTACGTTAACGTTCTCCGTAAAAGACTTCCTTTAGACCGATTAACGCTGCCATTACGGTTAACGTCCCAGCGACGTTCACCAGAGAAGACGTTTATACCTAAAATGAAGGACTACCGAACCAACACCACAAAGATAAATAAGATAAACGCAAAGTAAACGCCGCGAAAAATCGTTTTCTTACGTTCAAGTGATTAATCGAAATATAATGGGATAAAAACCGTGTATTTATAAACATTATTTTAAGGGCGTTATGTCTTGTCCATTTAACGTATCGCTCAGCATTGTTAAGTAATGATGAATTAAAATTTTACGTTCCGCCCGCATGAGCGTTGATATAAATTAACGTAACGTAACGTAACGCTATGTCTGCGACGTTAATCCTTACGTTGTGTTAAACTAAACGTCTTGGTGATTGCACTAGTTTGTACAATCACGCAGTTGTGGAGTCGTGATTGGGGTGATGTTGCGGTGTAGCGGGCGGACTGCGCCTTGTTTAAGAACAAGTATAGGTGTAGCGGTGGATAAAATAAAACAAATCTGATGATACGAGCAAAATTTAATATAATTGTCTTAACGCAGTGCTATATTAATACTATTATTATAATAATATTGATAATAATAATAATAATAATAATAATAATAATAATAATAATAATAATAATAATAATAATAATGATAATGATGATGAAAATAAAAACGTTGATATGTATAACTTTGCAGATTCAAGATTCTATTTTGTCAGCATCACTATATCTAAACATAGAATATGTAAATTTCACTGACCTCTACATGTATAGATTACTGCACAACCATAAAGGCCACTGCTCGTTTTACAGCATTTCATATTATCGTTCAAAACTGACGGACACTTACATTGGCCTAAAGATGCTAAGTCTGTATCTTTATACCCTTATAAGCGGTTAAAACTTTTGTACTATGTCAAGTATACTTAATAAAAATTGCAAAATACGGAAATTACCGGGCAGTTACGATTGGGCGGACACATGTTACCGGTTACTTAGTACGGAACTGTCCGGGCAGATACGATTGGGCGGGCACATGTTACCGGTTACTTAGTACGGAAATGTCCGGGCAGTTACGATTGGGCGGACACTTGTTACCGGTTACTGAGTACGGAAATGCCCGAGTAGTTACGATTGGGCGGACACATGTTACCGGTTACTGAGTACGGAAATGTCCGAGTAGTTACGATTGGGCGGACACATGTTACCGGTTACTGAGTACGGAACTGTCCGGGCAGTTTCGATTGGGCGGACACATGTTACCGGTTACTGGGTACGGAAATGTCCGGGCAGTTACGATTGGGCGGACACATGTTACCGGTTACTGAGTACGGAAATGTCCGGACAGTTACGATTGGGCGGACACATGTTACCGGTTACTGAGTACGGAAATGTCCGGGC
>Ga0224511_10003950_pt1 | contig 10979 bp, 4 predicted proteins | sample SF_May12_sed_USG_2_FD_169988 | JGI IMG/M metagenome (GOLD analysis project Ga0224511, IMG submission 169988) | Sediment microbial communities from San Francisco Bay, California, United States - SF_May12_sed_USGS_8_1 | ecosystem: Environmental > Aquatic > Marine > Sediment | place: USA...
AATATTGGAGAAATATATTGGCCCTCCTCAAAATCTGCCTCAACAATAACTTTTTGATCTAACAATTTCAAAATTTCTGCATCAATTATTTCTGTTTCATGTTTATTGAAAAACTGACAGTGCACAGTCGATGCTTCCTGGCATGGCAAAACATTATCATTGAACTCAATGTGAAAGTGCTCAACCATATCTAAAATGTTTTTATCTGATGTGAGATCTTTCCATGCAGAGGCAAAACTTTTTAATCTACCTGCTTCAAAACCACTCACCTTATCTATCTTTTGGCTATCCTCACCCCCAGACGTCGGGAGTTTTTTCCCTCATCAGCTTGGGAAAGTGGAGCGATTCAAACTCCGACTTCGTCTGAAGTTGCACTGACTGAATGTTTTTCAGAATGTTAAGAACCACGTCCTCATTTTCCTTCTGAGGCTTCGTACTACTAAAACTCGTAGTCGTTGTACTAGGTTTCTGTTTGGTTCCACCCCGTTTTCGAGAATCTAACGATGCCTCGGGGGCTTTAGGGTCCGAAATCTTCGGCGCAGCCTCCGCCATTTCTTAGGGAACAACCACGTGAGTTGCCTCGCAGACTCAAATTTCCCACACAAAACTATCACAAAACGCAACCGAACTCCGTCCGGGCGAAGAACCAACTAAGAACTAGATAAAACTAGTAAAATAAATGCCAAACAGCGTCCGGCAATATGATAATTTATCAAAAATTTTCAGTGGAAAAATCCACTCATGAAAAACGTGACCGACTGGGCGGAAACGCTAAGCACACTGACTGCGCATGCGCGGGCTCACATCTCATTTTAATGAACGAAATGATCGTTATTGGACAAAATGGAATTTACCACGGTGCGACTTTTTACAGCCGCCACACCAGCTGTAGTAAGTTAAAATAATCTGAGAAAAAGGAAATTCCTCAGGGCTCATAGCTTGCATGGAAAAATAGATAGCAGCTTCGGTTTATTTGAAGCTGTTCAATAATGGTAATGAAATACGTTCTTGTTGTATTGAGTATAAGAAGGAAAGGTTGTTGTTGTTGTTGTTGTTGTTGTTGTTGTTGTTGTTGTTGTTGTTGTTGTTGTTGTTGTTGTTGTTGTTGTTGTTGTTGTTGTTGTAGTTGTTGTTGTTGTTGTTGTTTTTGTTAGTTTTTTTTCCTTTTCAGAGTCGATCGTCATTCCCGTTTTGACTCTACTATGTTTCGGTAAGACATATTTTTTTAATTTTAATTTAATTTTTCAACACGTCGATATATAATAAAGATCTCCCTTTAATAAACACACTTAACTTGTACAGAGTCCCCATCTGTATGATATCATTATAACAATTGATTATATGATATCATTATAACAAAAACGTGGTTGACATTACACTCTTTATTTTTTCTCACAGCGTTCGGACAATCTTCAGCGCTGCGATGTCGTCTTTGTCTACACATCATCAATATGTCAAACTGTCTCGGTGAAACCACATGCGACGCCGCTACTGAGGTTTGTAAAATGGTTTTGACTTGGTTTAAACTGGTTTAATCCCACCACCAACTGTCAAACGGGACCAAGCCAAAGTGGCGATATCTAATGGAAACAAATTTTTATACAAACAAGTTTTATAACTCTCTTTCACGCTCAATATTTGTATTTTACGCCTGTTGTGTGTGTTCATGTTCTCTGTGTGTCTTGTTCTGTCGACTTTTTTGTTTGGGTTTGAGTGCCATGTTGTCCTGATACACTTGACAATAACCTAAATGTCTACTGAATTTGTTTTTATATATCTTCAAATGATAGTGTGCTGTCATGACGGCTTATTAGTTGTAAAAGACCATCAATAGTTTAAGGATTTTTTGACAAATTCATCGATAAACGGTTGCACTTCAACTACTATGATTTATGCTGCAACATGAATGACGATATATATCCCCACCCCACCCGCCATTGTCTTAAAGACCGCTCGAGGGAAATGCCTTTAACACTTTTAAGATAATAGGCAAAATGGTTTTGGAAATGAGTCATGGTTTCAAATGGTACATATTGAGATTGTTAAATATATTTTAACTTTAAATAGACAGAGTTATTTTTGGTGTTTTGTCCAGCAAGTACAATGTATACTTTAAAAAGATTATATTTTAAAATTGTGTGACATTTGCATTTTTGTACTACAATCTATATAAAAAATAAACGAACATGCTGATACTCTTTGCACAGGAGTGTTACGTAGACCAGGTAACGTTGGCGACACAACAAGTTGTGTTTAACGCGGGATGCAGGTCAAAACAGGTAAATCTATAAAGACAACATAAGATACATATACCTATAAATATAGTGCGCTCAAACATACTGTCTAACCTCTGAAGAGCAACATCAGACGTTACCGCAGCGGTGGCTCAGTGGTTAGAGCGTTCGCCCCGTGAGCGGGAGGTCGTGGGTTCGATCCCCGACTGCGTCATACCAAAGACGGGATAAAAATGGTACCAGATGCTGCCATGCTTAGCGCTCAGCATATAAGGACAGATCTGGCTTCTCTCTCCTCTCAAACCTCGTTCAAAAAAACAAGAGATGGATACCATCTGGAATGAGCGGTCGAAAGTGATTAATATAAGTTAACTTGTTTCGCAATCGACTTTAAATAAATAAGTTAAAAAAAACATCAGGCTGCTACATAAATTTTGGTTGCTCTACAGAGGTGTTGTTCCTCAGAGGTTATTTTCAATAGTCAATGTCACTGCGCGAGGGAGAACTTTTTGCCAGTCGAGAGAGGTAGCCGCTCGTAAGAGGTGCCGCTCTCGGAGGTTAGACAGTATTGACAAAACTAGAGACATAAGTTAGTAAATACACGGTCCCCGTCCGGCGTTAACATGCAGCCATTAACCCCATCACTTTCTTAGTAAATTTCGCCATGACAATGTGCTTTTGTCTGACGTTTGATCCGATGGACTTTTAGACTGTCAGTCTTGATCATTAATTGTAAAACATTGTTCATTTCCAATGAATTTTTACTAAGACAATTAGATAAAAAAGTGACATTTTTAACACATAAGAAGTATAGTTTATGTATGTGCATTATAACACAAAGAAAGTACTGAAAGGAAAGGAGTTTGTAGAAATTGCGGAACTGTACGTGATTCAGCATGTCTTCAATATTGTGACATTGGTATCTTTGTTCGGAGCAATGGTAATAGAATTCAGTGTTAATTGAAGCATAGCAATATCCCTACTTTTAATGCTTGACTTTTAAAGTTTTTTTCGCATTGAATAACACATAACAAAACATTCCCAAATGTCAAATTAAATTTCAAAATATTTTACCATCTTATTCTTTCGTATTTAAACAACACAGACTGATTAGCAGTCTTACAATTTCCAGAATAAGACATTTATGACACAATAATATACATAGTTTGTCGACATAAAGTCATTTTCAACTAAGAAAGGGGAAATCCCTCAGTAAGCACAGCCTACATGTGGAAAGTATCAGCCTCTGTTTTATTGAAGCTGTTCATCCATAGTAATGATTCCAAACCAGTGACGACCCCTAGCCCATGAGCTTTCTATTGTCAAATGTAAACAAATACAATCCATGATCCAGAGTACAATAATGATATAACTACACAATAATGTATATACGTAGTACGAGGCGACATTTTAGCTGTAGTAAGTTAAATTAAACTAAGAAAAGGGAAATCCATCAGGAAGTATTGTTTGACCGATAAGCATTTACTAATATGTATACATTTTGTTGATAAAAAAATATTAATGTATATGCAGAACAATAAATATTTTTGTGTTGTCAGGATTGTGCTTTAGACCAACCATTCCACTATCCCGGAGAATCAATCAGCTGCTCAAAGTAAGGAGTGTAACGACCATTTTATGTTTCGTTTTATTGCTAGTTCCGCGAAAACTGTTTAAAGAATCATGTTTTTAAATAGTTTGCGTTTAATTGGTAAATGTGAAATTTGAAGTACAATAAGGCAAAAAACATGGGCCATGAGTGGTAAATGAAATCATGTAACAAAATCAAGCATAAACGGTTACGTCAAAAATCATTTTATTTTATACAATAAAACATGTAGCGGGTCCTTTTTATATGTTTTACAAGTGCGTGTTTATTTGATTGTGTGTTCCAGGTGCTGTAACACCGCCCTATGTAATGTGAATCTGTGTGAAGCAACACGTAAGCATACAGTAAATTCCGCTTATAAGGAACCCGCTTATTAGGAACTTCCGCTTATAAAGAACTGCTTTTCAATTTCTTATCTTTACCAAGGAATTAAATAACTATACGTTTAAATACAGAACTCCGGTTATAAGGAGCGGATTTTCATGGTCCCGAAGAGTTCCTTATAAGCGGATTTTACTGTATATGTTTTGAAGAACTCATAACTGTGACTGTAAGCTAAAGTATATGCCGTGTGATCCAGGTGTGGATGGAAAATTCAACCTGAGGGCGTAGTACATCATTGTAATCCCGCATAACAGCATCGGCGCGTAAACGAAATCAATGCGGTGATTTTTAACGCATACACACTTCCTTATGTGGTAGAAAGGCACACGTTAGCCGCATGTTCCCTTGACATTATATAAAAAATGTCAAGGACCACTGGTAATTCTGCTATTATGAACTCTGGTTCTGTCTTTATTTACTAGGACCACGTGATGGGCAGTGCTACTTCTGCCACTTAGTGGCGGATCCAGCTGAATGCAAAACGTTGACAACATGTGATCGCGACCAGGTAACCGTTTATATAATTTATGTATTTAAATCATTTGTGACAACACAGTCGAACTGTAAGAACGCAACTTACATGCGTGACATGCGCTGCATGAAGTGAGCATTATATGCAAGCGAAATATTATGTAAGCATGTTGATCTGTCGGTTGGAATCACTTCGAGGTGCCTGTGTAAAGTCGTATCACGCGAGACTGGAGATCAAGCGTGATGCGACTTTACACGGGCAACGAGAAGTGGTACAAACCGACGGATCAACATGCTTACGTAATGTTCCTTTTATTATATACCCTTTTCATAAATGTTCATAAGTTTCATCTAGAAACAACAGCTTTTTAACAGAACGTTACTCTTCATTCTAAAAACATCATCGATGTGATGTCACTATTGACTGCACAAGGCGGGTGTGATACGGAATGTTAATCCGTTACACACGGTAGAAGCAAAAAATGAAAGTTCAGGAATCGAATGTTCAGGTATCGAATGTTCAGGAATAGAATGTTCAGGAATCGAATGTTTAGGAATAGAATGTTCAGGAATAGAACGTTCAGGAATCGAATGTCCAGGTATCGAATGTTCAGGAATAGAATGTTCAGGAATAGAATGTTCAGGAATAGAATGTTTTGGAATAGAATGTTTTGGAATAGAATGGAATGTTCAGATTATCCGTAGGCAATGGCTTGCAGCGAAATGCGGTCAGTACTGGATAATCAAGATGAACATAAGAACGATTTTCCATCAAAACCAATTAATGTAAAAAAAAAGAAGAATATGCTTACAAAACATGGTGTTGGCATGTGTTACTCCTCATTATATATTCATTGTATTCGTTGAGTTCCTTTTATCGAAATACATTTCGCATGTGTCTTTTAATTATAGAATCAATTCTCTTGTTATTGCTTGCAGGCATGCATGGTCAACAACCATTACCATAGTGGTTCTCCGATCACATACGATTTTGGCTGCTACAGTAAAAACGTAAGATTTGTTAAACGAAGAGCGTAAATTAAAAGGCTGGAATGTATCTGTTGAACATGGATAAGCGTTGCAGCGTTTTCCGAAATCAACATATATAATAAAAGTATTAAATGAATTGCCATCCGATAAAAGACATATAAAGGTCCCACACGTTGAGAACGAGAAAAAACAGGTTTTCGAAAACTTTCTTTTCAAGTGTGTTACACGACCAGACATCAGTGGAGTCCCTTTAAGGCTAGTTGGTAACAGATACCACCATAAATCTGTTTCATATGAGCAGAAAATGGCTTTGCTCAAAAGACATTTCCTATTACGAATTGGTTCTGTTATTTGTCCGAGGACAGTCGTATTGGGCCGAGGCCGAAGGCTAAATGTGAAAGGTATGCTTCTATTAGATTTTGAGTTCTTCTGGCCCGCGTGAAATCCATTGTTTTGGCTAATTAATGGTTAATTAACAATTAATATTATGTTTTATTAATAAAAATTGGTACTTTTGAGGTAACCTCACAGTATTTTGCTTATTTCATTTCAATATCATCTCTAGTTTTTTTAAATGACAAATGGACTTTTTGGGCTGCTTTTGGCATTTCAACATGTCTCACCTCCTTAATGAAATTGCCAGTCTATTGTTAAGTAGGACTGGTTGATTGTTACAGGGCATACAATTAAAAGTTATGTAATAAATAAAAATATATTATGTTAAACATCGTCAGATTTTCCTTCAATATTTAAATGGAAGAAGAGTATTTAGGTCATTCTTATTTAATTGTACAGTAAACACAGTGTAAGTTCTTATATTAAAAAGATGTTTTGTGATTGAATTTAGTACGGTAATAAGACTTAAATAATTTCGACCGGCAGATATGTAAACTTCTAGCCAAAAAAACAATGGAGGATATGGCTAAATGCGACGGCCACGTAGGCGACCAACCCCTCGGCTGTGGTGCTGCCACAGATGGTATTTGTAACGTGTGCTGTGGGGACCCAGGATGTAACAATGCCACCTGTTTTGATGTTAGACGTAAGTGTTTGTGTACTTACTTTGAATCGTGAGCTTGATTGAAAGATAAGAAATAGGTACATTTAAAGGTGAAATCGGCGTGGACGTAATTTTAACTACTATCTTGCATTGCATGATCAATCTGTTCCAACATGTATATCAGTGGCGGGTCCAGGATTTGACCTTAGGGGGTGGGTTTTGTCAATGGGGGGGGGTAAAAATTCATTGCGCACCCCCATCCGCTAGTGTATATGGACGGGACCTTTACAGCAAGTTTGCCGAGAGATGTCCTACGCAATCAATAAAGCTATGAAGCGACTAAATGGCATTAATATAAAAGCACGCTAAGCAACACGAGGCTTTTAAACCATTTGATTTATTATAGAAATATAACAAATAATTGGGTTTTAAAAGGAAGTTTAACAAAACCTTCTACCGGGCATTAATTTCAACAGCCTTAATATAAGAGCAAAACCTTGTTTATTAAGACGAATGATGTTATTAACATAGTAATAACGATGTTTTTACAACGTACATGTATGATATAAATGTGCCATTTTTCTATTTAGAACGCCTCTACAATGCGTACAAACTCGACCAACTGGACATGGATACCCTAAGGATTGTCGGGGCAACAACCGGTTCAGTGATTGAGTCAACAACCGGTTCCATGACTGGATCAACAACCGGCTGGAATGGGGCATCTACCGGTTCAGTGATTGGCTAAACAAATGTGTTGTAATTTTTAAATACAAAATAAAAGCTTGACGAATTGGTTAACCGCAATTCGTGACATTTGTTGGTTGTTTTCTTTCTTAAAGGGGCTGTCCTCCAGATGCTCAAATCGTAAAAAAATAGAAAAAAATATTAAAATTATCGGTAATACTGGTCTTGTTTTGTTCAGTGGACTAATCCATTATTACTGACCCATAAATTTTAGTGAGAAAGTTGACAGAATCGTTGGTAAAAACATGTTTTTCTTTGCATAATCTACTGCGTTACTAACGCAGTAGCCGTTAAAAATAGGAAGGATAATTTATTACAAATATACACACATTGACAAGGCAATGAAAGAAATGTAATGTTTAACAAAAAAAAAGGAATATATTTACTTACAAAACCTACTCTAAATTTACAGTTTGTCAAAAGTGTGTCATATTTAACGGCCACACCTCCTCTTAAATACAATAACGCGATCGCCGACAAATAATATTAAAGAACTCAATTATTGTTATATATTTTCACACTTCTTTCTTTGATGTTAGATGATCAAATAGAGACACGTGTCTTTCTTTCTTAGATGTGTTTAATCTATTTAATTTGATAAAAATATCTGTTAATTATAGCAAATACATTAATATAATTATGTATATATTTATGACCCTTTCTTTTTACCCATGTATAGTGTCATATCAGAAAATTCCTTGGCCATGATGTCTATCTTTTTTAAAGTTATGACTCTGGATATAAGTACGCACAAAACGCCGTCAATCATAAGCATAATAAAATTATTCCTTTACATACATTTTCTCTAAACTAAGCAAAAATGATTATCGCAAGTCACAGAATACTTCTTTCTGAATAAGTGTTGCAATACGGACAATGATACAAATTGCAAACAACATGGGTTGAGATATACGTGTAAAAGTAATATTTAAATAAACGAATGGGCAAAATATTTATATTGGAAACATTTAATACAACTAACAACGGCGTAAGAGGGAGAAAAAGTAAAAGCGGAGGTGTTAAACGATACAAGTTAAAGCGAAGAGTTATAAAGTAAGTACGAAGAGCGTTAGAGGAAAGAAAGTAAGAGCGGGTGGCGTTAGGGTAAGAAAAGTTAGAGCAAAGAGCGTTGGAGTAATAAACATTTAGAATGTTAGAAATGGTGTGTTTAAGTGGGAAGATAAATGAAAAGAAGACAATAGTATTTTATGAAAGAAAGCTTGGTTAGTAATGTTAAAAATAGATTTTTATTAAACGTATTAGAATTATGATATCGGGTTAGGACAGATCTCGTACCACGCACGACCACAGGTAAGAGGGGGACGACTCAACGAGTCGTGTAGAAAAAATGAAAATGTGTGGTCGACGTCAAACGCCGTCCACTAGCGGTCTTTCGACCACTTTTATTCTTTTTCATATTTTATTCCTCAATCGCATTTATGAGGGGAGATGTGAAAAGCACCTCCCCCGCTTGGCTCGAAAGAAACACCATTAACAAACAAATAATAACAATATAAACATATATAAGCATAATATATCACTGATAATGCTTATGATTTTTTTAATAAATCACTATGTCCATAAAGAAACGTTCACTGTTCATATTTTAAATATATTATAAATCGAAGATATACTTTTTAATAAATTCACTTTTCTGTTTAAATAAAATTTACTTTTGCTTTCGCCACATGTTCTGAATGTACATGTTTAAATAAAATGTTTACGGGGTATATGTATAGAATTGTATAAGCACAGAAGAATTAGATTAAACGTCACGACTTCGTCAAATTAGCGTTACACAGTAAACGTCGTAAAATTGGACGTTTTTAGACTGAAACGTGGTTCGATTAGTATTGGACGCCAAGACGTTCGTCCGTAAATATATTATTTTAAACTAATATAATAATTTAAAAGACGCATGTTCCTTTGGTAAATTGATATGCTTCAATAAATATTATTATCTGGTGCTAGTACAATACTAGTAATTACACGTAGCTTAACAAACATTTCAGTTACCCTACAGCTACATACAAATTAACAAAATAACAAAATATTAATACTGTTACCTAGAAGTAGTAAGACATGTACACAACATTGCGTTCACTCGACTCTACAGCATAGACTGTTCAACAGTTTGGAGTAACTTTTCATGGAACTCGTGAAATATGCAAAGTTTATCTATGGGCTTTGCGCGTTGACGTTTCAAAACGTCGGTATTTTGCGCACATTGACATTTTACAAGTAATCAGAATTGCCTACTTATTTTTGTCAATTTCAACGCCTTTATTAAGAAATTCGGCATTTTATGAGTCAAATGAATGTGCATTTTTTTCATATTAATATTTTTGTAATCGGACAATGGAAACATGGTGAAAATTTTCGAAGAACTTCCAGTTGCGACAAAGATATTGATATTTTACCAAACATTGACATTTTACAAGTAATCAAAATGATAATGTTATTTTTATTGTTTCTATGGGTAGACACATTAAAATAATGTTAGCTGAAAGTACAGACAATGTGCATTTTGTACTTATATTTACATAAAGGAAATATTAATGAAAAATACCTGTTTTTGGTGATTTCATTTTGTCTTTTTCAATTTTTACTCATATTTTATGCAGTGTTACACTTTCCACCATTTTCTTCCGTCTTGTTTAACTTCGTATTTTGAAGTCAGATCCGCTTGAAAAACGACGTCAGTACGCGCCATTATCTACTTAACGTCTTACATATATTTCCGTATTTTTATTTCGAAAATTAAAAAATATATAAGCGGGATACGGCGAACGTCGGGAAGACAATGTAACGCGTTACACCATATTTTTCGGTCATCGCACGCAATAAACAAAGGATTTTCAGATATAAACTTGATTTAGATATTTAAATTTTTTATATAATATTATTCTACAAAGAATTTTCTTTAAGTACATACCAACTCTTTTAATATTCGTTGGAAATTGGTTAATCAGTCGATGTTTTTGTCATTTATTTTAACAACTTTTTACAATTTGACGACGTCGTGACGCTCAATCTTAACACATTTTAGCTTTTAACATAGAACACAACAGTCAACACAAACACGTAAGGGGAGAGAAGACTTAAAGAAAACAGAAATATTGGTGCCGAGCCAAGGCTGTTTGTAAGGCCGACCAAGGCCTAGTCGTACTACTAAAAGGACAGATTTTGAAAATACTCGTATACCTTTAAATCTAACTGATTGATAAGTTACACCCCCGAAACTTTATATAATGTAAAGTAACCCGACTCCTCCTTACGCCACATCGGCAGGGATCAAGGTACGTAACTCGATCCTCCCCAATGTGGCACGACAAGGGAAACAACAAAATAAGTATACAGCGGGGACCAGGCGGAGACCCCCCGACCAGTTCATGGCACAAGATCCCAGTTAATTCCCCTTGGTTGACCGGGACGTTAATAAGAAAGTTATGAGAAATTTCATTTATATACAACATATAGTGAAAATAACTGTAGTCTTGGGCCTGATATGGCTGGATTACAGGGTGCTGATTTTCATGTGTTG
>Ga0224511_10003951_pt1 | contig 10979 bp, 3 predicted proteins | sample SF_May12_sed_USG_2_FD_169988 | JGI IMG/M metagenome (GOLD analysis project Ga0224511, IMG submission 169988) | Sediment microbial communities from San Francisco Bay, California, United States - SF_May12_sed_USGS_8_1 | ecosystem: Environmental > Aquatic > Marine > Sediment | place: USA...
ATTTTGCTCACGAATAAATGTATTCGACTTTCTCTTGACCTTTTCCTGTTTCATTTTTTTTCTAGAAAGATGTTTTGGCAGTGCGTGTTTGCAAGACAGCCACTGTAAATCTAATCTTACATGCATGAGTGGCAAGTGTCAGTGTGATATCGACGAAAGCCCGGGAAATGATGGAACATGCATTAAAGGTAATGGGAAGATATTACAACATTATATAAAACATGCTGAAGTTGGTTTTTGTTTAAGAAATTCGAAGACGTAAATAAGGGAAGCCAGATGAAAATAAATGTGTTTTATACAATAACGATTACATGCAATAATATTTTAAATAAATTTATTGTTTCGATTAAAATGTTTATGTTTGTATGAGTAAATAGAATTCATACAATATTTAATATTCACAAACGAATATTTTACATTTTTATCTGAAAATTAAAAGGAACATAAATTCACCTCTTTGTTTTTAGTTTTAAAATTTGATATTTAAGTACCACTATAGAAAGGTCTAGGTTCCCTAACTATAAATTTCTGCCCTGCCAAGTTTGAAATTCTTTTTTACAAAGAGCTCCAAAATATTACAATGGTTACACAATATAACTTATTACTGTAAATGAATAGATTTTACTACTCTAGAAAGTGTCCTGTATGGAAGAACGTTTATCTATGTTCGTACGGCAAAATCAGGGATGAGACGATATTGCGATATATCAATACAGTATCGATACGTCGGTCACGATACGTATCGTGGCCCAGCACGATATATCGCGATTCGACCTTGACATTTATAAATAGGGGAAATTACTATGTTGTCTCTAGGTAATTGGAAGATATTACTACATTATATAAAACATGATGAAGTTGGTTTTTGATTAAGAAATTCAAAGACGTGAATAAGCGAAACCAGAAGAAAAAATGTGTTTTATACAATAAAGATTACATGCAATAATTTTTTAGATAAATGTGTTGTTTCGAGGAACATAAATTTACAATTTGTTTTTAGTTTAAAACATAATAATAACGTACCATTAAAGAAAGGTCGAGGTTCACTAACTATCAATTTCAGTTATGCCAATTTTGAAGTTCTTTTTTACAAAAAGTTTCAAAATATTACAATGGTTACACAATATAACTTTTTTACTGTAAAGAAATGATTTATTACTATAGAATGTGTCCTGCATGAAAAACTTGACGTTTATCTATGTACGTACGTCAAAAAAGACCTTCTTTGTTATTTAACAACGTTTTTGCTTAAAATTAAATACGAAGAGCCAAAAGAGAGGCAAAGTGATTTTCAGGGAATATTATATAGACAAAACGATAATAACACAATATGGCGGGTCTCTATTGGTTCTTCATAGTTAACGAAAACGTTTTTTGATGTTTTAATTTATTATATTTTGTAAGCATTAAAACATTGTGATGCTCTTTGTAAAATGATTTTTTTTCAAAGTTGGCAGGGCAGAAATGTTTAGTTAGTAATTCTAGCGTTGTTAGTTTTAACGTTTGATATTTAAGAATCAATATAGAATTTTCCCGTTGCTTAATGGTCGTTGTGTAACATCTGAATAAACTCAAAGATAAAAAATACAAGTGCTGACGGATTCGTGTATATTTTATTGTTACGTGTGTTACGTGTACAGATTTAAATCTTGGTGAATCTGGATGCAATGATGCTGACAAGAAATGCGTTGGTGAACATTTTGTTTGTTCGTCCGATACTTGTGTTTGTAATGACGGGTATTACGCTTTATCTGGGCAGTGTGTTCCCCGTGAGTATTGCATTAACATATTTTACCTCTATTGTAAATCCCTATTTATTCGCGAGAGATTATATTTCGCTTATTTTCGCGAGTGAGCTTGCCTGCGTATTCATAGTAGTCTCGAAATGTTGTTCTAACATTGTAACAAGTTCATGTGTCCGAATATAATTGTCCAAATATTTGATCACTGACATTATAACGTTCTTTGATTCCATTTATTTTTTTTTGCAATATATTTATGTGTGTTAAGAATTTCATATTATGTCTATATAACGTTCAATATTCGTTGTGTTCTAGTAGCAGGTCCATTTCTTCTCGAAGGGCTTTTATGTAAGGGACAAAAATGTCGTTCATTTACCTGTCATGCATGCAAAGTCAAACGATTTATGTTTTACCCCTTTAAACTAAAAACGATATACACATATAACTAAACGCGCTAATTGCAACACGATGACCTTATGTTGAACATTTGTTTGAAGAGTAAAAGAATTGTTTTTCCCCACGAACAATTCACCATTTTACCGTTCTATTGGAATAAAAACGTCCTAATTATGATGTTGAGGAAGATAAATGTTGCGCCAAGAAAAGAACATCGTTTGGCTTCACGATTTTAAAAAGGAAAACATTCACATTAACTTTATGGAAACTGGCTCCAGATTTACATATTGAGTTGATTGCCTAGATTATGTCCAGCCCCAGATGTATAATTTTTATTTTGACAGACCTTTGTAAACGATTGCATTTACAAAAAAAAGTAGTATAATTAATTACAAACATACATGTATTTATAAAGAGTAAAAATATACGTATGTAAGCGGAAATGCAATACGGTTAAGTTTATGTCTGCCGGATACTTAACTTATTGTAAATAAATGCATGCATGTACGTCGTCTGCGTAAACAAAAACTTTGATAATAAATAATTTAATATATGAACATAAAATAATTGAAACAACATTTTGAAAAAACAGTTAACAAATTATATGAAATAACGTAGTAAAACGTCGTTTGTTTCAGAGCATTTAATAATAAGATTTCTTCTCTCGGACGCTATACACATTGCGGCGGGTGGGGTAAGGCATCTGTACGAAAATGAGCATTATTTTCGGAAACTTAATATCAGTGTAAAACATAAAGATTATTAAGCAATAAACTTTTATAGAAAGGTATTACTGAAACGTTTTGTCTTGCAAAATATTTAAATTTCAAACTAGGAAACATACATCGTCCATGTATTTTTTCAGAAAATTGTGGTTAAATCATGTGATACTCTGTTGGTTAAAGATTTTTTTTAAATTAACATAGATCAAAGTCAAGTGTCAGTCACTACTAAACATTTAGTATAGCTAAACCAATCCGTGATAAATCGACGGTGTAAATATTGTAATGACACTTAGTTGTGATCACCATATCTTTCAACGATGAATGTGTCAAAATTGCGATAAATCTGCTAATTTGAGTGGGAGCGCGTGTTGTGTGCGCGCATACGATGTCATTCGTTTCCCGCTTTGGGGTTTTCCATACATAACTTTGAATTCGAAGCTTTGTATATTTAGGTAATAGGCATTTCAGATCATACATTTATCTTTTATTTTCGCAGAATTTTGAGGCCAAATCGGACCTTAACGTACGTTGTCCTTTAGGCGTTGCAAACACCGTAATTAAATCTGAATGTTTAAATTTTGCGACTGACTCGAAGACGTGAATTCATGATTTCCCGAATTGAAAAATATGACGATTTAAAAAGAAAGGGAAATGTGGTAATAGCGAATTCAAAGTGATCTGCACTATTGTTTTGGTTCCGGCCTATCGAGAAAAGCAGAGTGTCATCAAATTTTTTGAATTCATTATATGTTTAAATAAAAAAGATCGTTTTCGCTTATATTACATGACACTTTTTCTTGCAGGAAAATGCTATGGGGAGACGTGTTCATTTAGCGCAAATTGTAAACCGGGTCTGGTTTGTAGAAGCGGAGGGTGTAAATGTCCAGAGGGTTATAATTACATTAACGGCTTTTGTATTGATGGTAAAATAATGTCATTTGTCCTTTTAAATATAACAAATCCCGATGAATTTATGTACGAATACGTTCTATCATTTTGTTAAAAACGGGCATTCATTTATACAGCAGATACTTCATTTTGTTTGAATGGAATTGTCACGGTGTATGTATGTTTTAATAAGAACGAAATGAACACTACTTTTATCTTCAGACGATAACTACGAAGCTGTTAAGTTTGTTGAAATGGTTCTGCGTTTTCCGAAAGCTGATTACACCTTTGTTATGGACCAATCCACGAGTGTTCGACAGGGCAATTTTACAGCAAGTTTGAATGTCGTGAATACACTAATTGCTGCAACTTGTCCACAACCCGGTTGGCTTATTTTCATAAATGTGTCTGAATCAAGCATTTTGGGTCCACTTGCCGAACTGACGTCACGAGGATAAAATGACGCCAAAACGCATACAATATTGTATTTAAGAGGACTGTCGTCGGCGTACACAAACTGTAAAAAGCGTTTTATGGATTTTTTTCTAAAAATTATATTAATATATAATATCTTGCTAAATTAGCTTATTAAATAAACCACAAATGTATAGATAACACGTATCGCACTTATATTTGACATGTACACCGTTCATGATGATTTAGGCATGCATTTTAAAAAGGTGACATTGACATAAATACACGGAATTTGTTTTTTTTTATTTTATGTTCAAAAATGTAATATCTACTCAAAGCCCTTTCAAGCGCTATCAATAACTGGCAATTGGACCCAAAATATCTGACTCTGTCACATTAAAAAAAGCAAAATATTTAATATTATTATATCAAAAAGCCATTTAAGTTTGTTTGAATGCACACCATCGTTTTAAGTGACTTACAAATTTTGCGAGAAAGAAAATAATGTGAAGTTGTATTGATTTGTATTGAAATTCGTCTCATTGCTTTTGTTCTTAAAGTTGTATTCTCAATTGTATATTTTCAAATAAAACAGAGAAGAAACTCAACTTGAACAGCAGACAATCCATGACGTTTAATTCTTTATAACTGTGCTCACAAAATATATCAACAACTTATCTAAAAAAACCAGCGATAATATTTTGGCATGTTAATATTCAATCCTAGACATGATTTGCATTTGAAACATAATACGTACATGTACATTAAATCAAGTGTTGGGTAATTCCATAAACCTTTGCACAAACAAACACGACACAACAGAAGTATGAACAACTGTATTATACTTTCAGACCCAGTGGCTGCCGGTGACAATCAATTTGCTTTTATTAAATTTAACGACACAGCCACTGTGATATTTGACTTCAATGAGCACAGTACTTTAGCGGTAAGACTTACCTGCGTTGGAACACATTTTAGATACTAATATAGTAATATCATGTTGTTATTGTCATTTTTGTTGTTGTTACATTTGTAAACAACTAATACTAAACTTTCATTATATGAGAAATCAGAGTAAACTTCATATGCTCATCAAGGTTATTTTTACATCATTGCATAAAATGTTTGTTCATTAATAGTATGTATATTCTATTTATATTTTTTAAACGTATATGTTTTATATAGACATGTTAATTATACTACCATAATATAAATGTATGTAAATATGCCTTATGCGTCCTTCTGGGTGATATGCAAATAAACTTCGAATTTTTTTTGGAAAGTTATGATTCCGCTTTTTATTTTACCAATAGTTTGTTCAAGCTAGATAGTTTCGTTGACCGAAATGAAAAACATGTGTATGGTTTAAAGTTTTGTCTTTTCTACAATTTGAAATTCGTTGCAATGAGGGGCGTATTTTGTGTGTTTTGGACCATGTTAATTCATGATGAATATCTCTTCATAGATTAATTGTTGGTATTTGGCACATTATAACTTTGTTGTGTTTAAAGTGCTGTAAATAGCTAATGATTAAATAAATAAATAAATAAAAAAATCACATGTTTTAAATTAGGCCTTGCAAAGTGCCGTTACGGGGACAACATACAGTGGTGGTATTACGGACGTTGACAAGGCGTTGCAAGCGGCTATTGATATGATTGATACCACCACCACGGGTAATTTTCTATTTCCAGAATAGTGGTTCTTAAAAATAATTCCTGCTCAAATTATCGAATAATTACGCACATCGAATATTGATTGAATTTCTTCCAGGATCAAGATATCCACAATCAGATGTAGAGCAAAAAGTTATCTTGATAACTGACGGAAAATCACAGACGGACGCCAAGGAGGAAGCAGATGTCCTGAAAAATACAATCGGTGCTACACTATTTGGTATAGGCATAGGTAAGACTCCAACTATTTACTATTACTATTACTCCAACTGCTAACTGAATACTTCCATTATCAATCCATATTTAGATATTTGTTCCTAAAACAAATTGAAAAAATGGACGTCGAAATTAAGGACATCTGTTGCAAGAAGCTGTATGCATTTCATTAATGTTTACAATAAAGTTTATTATCCCTACGTATAATTTAAAAAATACACAGCTAAGTATAGCATTGTTGACATACCATCTATAAGTCTCGTGATAAAGCATCAATCATATGCTTTTAAATAAAATTTTTTTTAATTTAAAGATATTGTAATTATAGATTGATAATGCCTTTTTCCAGAAACAAAACTTTACAATATTACAAATAGAATTACTTTAAACCGCCAAACGTCGCTTATAAAAAGTATACTTTAAATCAAATCATGGCAATCTACTTAAATCTACAAATTGCCGTTGATAATATAAATTCAAGAGTTTTTCAAAGAAAATGGTTGAGAAGAAAGTAGATAGGACCATGAAAATATGGTCCGTACAAAAACAAACACTTTACAAGACGTAACAGACATTTAAAATAAAACTGTATTTTTGTACATTATTTTTTTATTTTTTTTTAAATATTTCTAAAGAAAAAAAAACAACATAAAGCTAAGAAGCTGACAAAGTTTAACTTATTCATGAATTGAAATTAATTAATAAAACAGTTATTGAACAACAAATCGACTGTCCCGAGGAAACATTCAATAACAATTAATAATGAGTAAATTAATATCGCCATACTATGTAAATAGAAATATATAAGTATGTAAGTTCAAATCTTTTTAAGCTATATTGGGATTATATTTCCTATGTCAACTAACAAAAATAAAAATAACAAATATCAAAGCTGCATCCCGCATAAATGTGAATTCTAAGCATGTTTAGATTTTTTCTGAATGAAATATACTTATTACACACCGACAATTTATATTCTACACCATAGCAAACACAGTAAATTCCTCGATACCAGGACTGACTGGTCAGAATCGTTGAGTCTGGCACACACGGTGTGCTTTAGCACATATGCTTGGCCCACCAAAGGCATACGTGCTTAAAGCACATCGTGTTTGCGCCCTTATTTTCTGCTTATGTCAAAGCGCATGAGCTTCTTTCCAAAATAGTATTGGTTCTGCTATCGTGTGCTTTCGGCAGGGGAGTGGCAATTTTACCGACACATCTGATGCAATCATAGTGATAATCAGAGTGATAATTTGATTTTAATCGTTAGTTTGCGAAAACTTGAGAACGATTTTAGCTTTAAAATATATTTTTAAAACAAATTTGACTACCTTCCAAACTAAATGCTTAACTGCCTTTATAAGAAGACATTTTATATCAATTTCTATCAGCCGGACTCCTTTGAAATTCTAAAACAATGCGACTTTGAAAGGATTTAGACATTAATGGCTGGACACTCTTCGAATTCAATATTTCATTGTACAAAGATACCACAAATAGAAGTTTTTATATGAAATCACATGTGCTAAAACATACCGTGTGTGCACCCAACGACATATTAGTACTGCCTTCTGTCAATCATAGCACATGTGTTAACTATCGGTATAATCTAAATTTCCTCTCATACACCTTGGGTAAAAGAGCGCAGTTGGTGAAGCACTCGAACCACGTTTGGTGGCCCCGTGTTCCATTACTGTCTAGGACTCAATTTTGCCGATTTTATCTCTAATATTCTAGGAATTTTACGACAATCAGCAATTAAGACTATGTCTAAAATAACGTTTTGCACTTGCATGTTACGCCAGTCCATATGTCAACGTGAAAACATTGATTACTGTTTACATTTTCTGTTGTGTTATCTAAAACTCAAAAAGGATCCACTACTTAACCTACAACAATAATGCCAGAGCTAAACTAACTTACGTCCTTTACGAGTCTTGTGTTTCTGTCCTCAAAATCCCGTTTATCAATAATAAGGTAGCATTAGCGATCTGATAAGATGTTTCGTTAATATAACCTATACAATGTATGTACTACCGTTATTACCCTATGTTCTCAGACACCCTTTGTTTTCGGACACCCCCTATTTCACATCGAAATAATTATTTTTAGAATGCACAAAAACATGTTTTTCGGACACCCTTTGTTTTCGGACACCCCTATTTGTCACCAAAATTATTCTTTTTAGCGTCCGAAAACATAGGGTAATTATCAATTATACACCTATGCACTAACTAACCACGCCATATATGCTTGCAGCCGGTTATGATGAAAGCCAGCTGACATCGTGGGCATCTCCCGGTAGCACGCTTTTCTTCAACACAATCGGGGACTTCACAGCTTTTGCAGCAGCTATTAACAATGCTATCTCACAGGGATATGTAACCTGTCCTTAAGGATACTGGATCATAAACCCTCTTTCTTTGATATTTTGTTAACGTTCGGGTTAAGCTTTCTTTTACGTTTTCAGTATTTTGTTAAAAATAGTAAGGTTCTGCATTTCAAATGTTCTTCAGAAAGATATGAGTCTAACATGCATGTTAAACCGGTGTACGATCATGGCGAAAATATTGTACAATAATGTAAATATTATAAAACTCAATTATCATATAGAATACATAAAAGAAAGTGCATCGTTTACAAAACATAACGCCGAAAAACAATATAAGTGTTTAAAAATATTTATTTCTGAAATATTATTTCGCTTCTTAGCAGAATAATCCGAATCTCGGATTTTAGTAAATATCTATGTCTGAATATAGACTTTTGGTGGCAGTGTCATTTTAATCGATATATGTCGTGTATATGTTTTGAAACAATAATGGTGTTGTGTTATTATTTCATTTTGTTTGACGAAACAATGCAATTTTTATTGATAAATTTATAAACAGTTGATAAAAAGATCGGTCACCGCCCTTTAAACAAAACTCGAAAAACATGTAATAAATCAGGTAATAAACATCTTGTTATTTCTTTTCCATTTTTTTTCTCTAAATAATCCCATTTCAAAAAGTAAAAAATGTGTGTGTAACTGTTTTAACGACGCTCAAGATTCAGAGAATAAATATATGCAAGATGAAAACAGAATATTTGGTTTTAATGTAATATGTTGACGATTTAATGACAGTGGAAACAATAAGGTTTATGTATTAAAATAAAGTTTATTCTTGCATAATGTGTGCGTGGGTGCGTGTGTTTATGCGTGTGTTTTTGTCTTTTATTCTATATTATTAAATTGGGTATTGTGAGGTATTTTATTTATGCGCACTTTTCACTGTTAAAGTAGTTTATGGATATTATATTTTTGATTCTTTATTGGCTAATACTAGATTCTATTGAATATATTAAGCGAAAAAATGTAACATACTTGAATATTATACATGCAACTGATTTCCTTATCAATAAATAGTCGAGCACTCACAATGTGTTATTTGTTTTCATTTTGTATTTAAACGGGTTTACATGCTTCCAACCACGACTTCTCAAAAATACAGGAGATAAAGTTCTTGATAATATGTGCGGTTTGACATGAACACTAACATGACTCACAAAAATGGCGCAGCAGTCATTTAGAATGTTATCAACCGGCAACCCGAGAGCTACAATGTAGGGACAACTGATCCTAAATAGTTGTTATTCGGAACTCGGTATTTAATGGAAAAACCCAGCTTAAAGAGGGGGACAAACAAAGTTGGTTTCTTTCTATTTAAAAAAAACACACCGTATCACTAATAGGACGCCGTATAAACATTTTATTGGTCGAATGTGACCTTCATAACGGAAATCTTTGTTTGTCCCTCTTGCTAAGCTGGATTATCCCATCAATTTCGAGTTCCGGATAGTCTTTTGGAACCCTGTACTTATAAAGCTGACGTATTATCAGGTTATGGAACTGTCCGGGTAATATGTTTATGTCCGATTTCTGTCAAACGGTAAATAATAATGGGCATTACGCCGGACCTCCCATTTCTAAATATTAAAAATCCGTTCACAAATGAAAGGATTAGCGTATACTTGGACAAACATAGTCGCATGTCTTTGGACATAAAGGATTACTTTGTTAAACAAGTTAGCCACTTGTCTAAGGGCATGGTTGTAGTAGCCTCGGCGTAATGTCAATGCATCGTTCCGCAAAATCTCAAACTCCGTCCAATGCGGTAGATTTGCTTTGATCTTGTGACGGATTGTGAAGGGGTCTTTCTTTTGTGTTTTCTAAGTCAGATTGTCACCTGACAATATAATCCTAATCTATTGGATTAAAATCGACCATGTACTGTTACAAATGATCATGATTGACAGTTGCGGAACGGTCCATTAGTTAATCGAATACCCCGAATTCACTAGGCCCGGATTGATGGCCGATTTCCGTCAAGCGGTGATAAAGCTATACTTGGTGAAGCAATGATTGTTTTGCACAAACAAAACTTTTCGTTACATATTCAATGTGGGTGTCTGTAGCGTTTTTGAACAAGTAATGACTATTGACAAATAAGTATGCATTTTTTTCTTCGTCCTAGTCCGGTTTGATAAGATGTCTTGTTGTTGGAATTTTTATACAAAAACTATGAAAACGCGCACAAAATGTTTAATGTTTAGTACATTAAAAATATTATGTGTATTCTTTTGAAAGATTTTCAAACTTTTATTACATATATATTTTGTCGTTTTCGTACACAAACCAGTTCTTTTAAATAAAATCATAATAAATCTTAGTTCGTTGTTGAAAAATTTGGACAAGTTTATTGTCTATTAAGTTTAAAGAAAAAGAACACTGCCTTTGATATGTTATACAAATTATGTGTATTTGTGTGTGACATACATATTTATATTATAAAATCAATTGAAGAGATGTTTAAATAAAGAATGTTGTAAACAATGTAGATATGTCAAGTTTAAGGGCACCATGACAAAATGGCCCG
>Ga0224511_10003952_pt1 | contig 10979 bp, 7 predicted proteins | sample SF_May12_sed_USG_2_FD_169988 | JGI IMG/M metagenome (GOLD analysis project Ga0224511, IMG submission 169988) | Sediment microbial communities from San Francisco Bay, California, United States - SF_May12_sed_USGS_8_1 | ecosystem: Environmental > Aquatic > Marine > Sediment | place: USA...
TATACTGCTTTTAGAGAAAGCATTCATCCTCCCGGGATCATCGTCAATCATTAAATCACGGAGAGTTGAGACGGAAATTCTTTTCTATCCAGGATTGACCTAATCAATGACAAAAAACCACCGATCTAACATGTCCTATGTTCCTCTATAGTCTCTGCCGAATAAGTGATCGCGTATAAACCGAGGATCTGTCTTCATTCCGCTTTTCCTATATTTGTACATGTAACTAACTTTTTCCTTTATTTGTACTTGTAACTACATGCAACTAACTTTCTTGTTTTAGGGAAATCAAAGCAATTACAGAAAGAATCCTACGGCCGCGAGTCACATGCTGTGACAGGGTGAAGTCCACCACGACAATAATGGAACGTCTCGGTGTGCCTCCCCATCTGTGGGGGCGCCAGCGTCCGGCCAGCAAAGAGCTCATTGAAAGACTCGGTAAACCAACCACTTCACATCAACAGCGGACAGCGTTGACATTGAGGCAGTATCGATATCGACAGACAGATAATGTAAGAGCGAGGCTGGGATGAGGCAGCACTATAACAATCTCAAATGTCTAGTCTGAAATCGTGCAGCTGTAGTTGAGAGTGATGCCTTATGGCTCTATAAAAGGTGAACACAGCATCGACTGATGTAGAGAGGTAATTTTAACTGAGAGACAACTTGTGATCTGGTTGATGTAGGTAGTGCAGAAACCAGCGAATGGGCCCAGGATGAATAAGGAAGTTCGCTGGTTGCGACTTCTCTCAGTGATTGTTAGTGAAATTATGTTTCAATCCGGTAGCGCATTAACAAGTAGCGAGTCACACGCATCATGAAGATAACTTTGTGTCAAACCCGTCATCTTTAATTTTAATACTACATAATCTAGTCTAGTCCGCGCGATAATAAGTGTTCACGCATCTCTGCTACCAAAGATAATAACATATGATCTCAGGCACGGTCAACCATAGAGTTATCATCCCTAGTTATGGAGGATAACTCTATGCCATCAACTACCTAAAAGTATGTCAGCACACTCTTCATCTTTTCTTACACGCCAAAACCTGCCACTCTATTCTGCATCATAGTTTTTTTTTTCTAGCTAGTAGCTAGTTCCACCGTTCTCTGTATTACCAGCGAATATTTAATTCAGGGATAGCATAACTCCCAAAGACGGTTGGTTTGGCTGTCTGGTCTCTGGTGAATGAGGTCTCAGTGCAAAGTTAAAAGAGATCACTGGTTCAAAAACCTCCGTACCAAACTCCTATCGCATGTCACAGGCAAGAAAATCTTCTGTAGTTTGTGCAGACATGTAAGTCTGTTTTATGGAAAAGTATGGATGGGAGATAAGGCAGCCAAGGCTAACCGGTTTTCAAACAATGGGCAACTAAGGATAGATTACTTTTTTCATCTCTTTTTATAATTCCCCTTTTATAATTAAATAAATAAAGGTATAATCTAGTAAATGGCTGTCAGCAAATTGTGATCACCAAGTATTGAGCGGCTGAAATGTATGGTAAAAGTTTGCTTTTGAAGCAAGATGACAAATGAAAGAAAAGACACATTGTGAAGACAACTCTAAAGTTACAATAGCAAAATCATGGATATTAAGGAAGTTAGGTGTCATTTTGTCACCATCAGACGTACAAATAAAAAAATTCATGCACCTCGTTTTGGGTATTATTACCTCGCAATTTCCCAATTTCTCCTTGTGCTTGTGAATTCATCATCTTTGGAGATTGAGCAAAATGTATGTATTGCCAGCTTTCATTATGAACTCATAATTATACTGCAGGTACATTATTTGATAAGGTTTTATAAAAGTTCAGTACCTACATGAGATGTGTACAAAAATTAGGCTCCGTTAGTACCGCTAAGATCCGTCTTATGTTTCAGTTCAGAGGCAAGCTAGACGTGACAGTCACAGTCACACAGTCACAGTCACACAGTCACAGTCATGGTCTGTATGGGTGAGGTTCCGCAGGGTCATAGCTGATGAGACATATGGTGACACTGAGTGTCTCTTAGATTTTTAGGTTCTGTTAATCTTCCTTGTAAAATGTCCGGTACTTCCTACAATAAATACATCCCGTGTGAGTATAGTGTATAAGACCGAGCAGATACCACAGGGGGATAACTCAGTGCTCAGGACTGTAAAATCGTGGGTTTAATCCCTGGTCAGGCCGGGATCCGCTGGTGAGTATGAAAATTCATGATTCAGAACCGGTAAGGTGACTTAAGACCCAGAATATTATCGTCAAACAACCGGCACTCCAGCCATTGAGCTACCCCACTCCGTAGATGAATGTGCACTTCCTGATCGAGTGACATGGCTTCCTGGCACCAAAGCAATGTCATTAATCAGAATCAGATGACTGAATGTGATCTGGCGAATTTATAATTCGCTATTTCACATTACCCTAGATGAATTCTATGAATTTCACAGAAAGTTAGAAGATTAAGGTGTGTCCATAGAAGGAGTCATGGGGTATCCATTGAGTTAGCTATGAGGTATTCACATATATTTAGCTATGAGGTATTCATATATTTAGCCATGTGGGAAGACTTATGCCTACAGCAATCTCAGACACAGAGAGTAGTAAGCAACATACCCCCATTGGTTTGGTGATACGAGTCTCTTCCTGCGGCGTATGTCTTATCACATCTGTAATGGCAGTGTAACAGTTTTATGTACATTTTCATATATTATTACTATATCTAGAAACGTAAAAGCGCATCCAAATTTTTGACATTTCATCTCATGGGTTAACTAGATAAGCGGGCTCATAGTGAAACTACACTTGTAAAGATTAGTCTTTATTAAGACAGTCTTAATATAACTGACCCGGATTGCTTCCCTTATTGGGAAGTATCGAGGTATAGGAATATCCAGCATATGAAGAATAATTGAAAATTCAAGGCTATTCATTGTGTTAGATGATAGATAGTCGACTAGCATATCATTGCCACCACCATACCTGCGGGGTAGGAGCTCATTGCTAATAGTTTATATAGGGACTGTATTGCATGGCAGCCACAAACATCTCAAACACACGCAGTAACCCTCCAATCCTCGATAAGGGACAATAACTCAAACTTAAGAAAAACTACGGTAGTCATGGAATACTGTATTATTTTGGATTGAATGAATGGAATTGATTCCCTTGTTGGCATCACAAGTATAAGTAAACTATTTAGAAATCACTAACTCTGCAACAGATTGCCGTTATATAACAACAAACAACGCGGGTTAGCGCTCAATAAATTTACAGAGTTGTCTACCTTTTCTGTAAAAGTTACAGCATATAACCATTAAAACTGTTCCATTCTGATTGGCGTCGCAATTCAATGAGACTGACTGCAGGCCTTATGACTGCAGACTGATTGCCATGCTATATGTATATCCATATCAATGGGCTGTACACTAAACAATGACCTACCTATTTCATTTTGAGGAGTTTGCGTCGACACTTCAATCACCTCCGCTCCTCTGCCACATTTTAAACATTTTAGCGATTGAGTTCGTCTCGTAACTGGGTGTGTATAATTCCCGCCCAGTGGTAATGAATTCCTACGGGTTTTTAGAGATTTCCGCGCAATTCTCAATTGATTAATAGGATCTTCAATTCTATCCAAGTCTTTGCTATTTTCAGGAAGAGCCGGCGAACGCCTTAACGGGTGTCTTCCATTGGTCAGTTTTGTTTTTGGTGTATTTTCATTGGCTGATGGTTGACTGTCCTTGGCCAGTGGCGAGGAGGCGGATGGTTCATTGCTAGATGTTTGTTGTGATATGGCAAGCTCCCGTAAAGGATCTAACAAGTCTGCCTCCGTGTCAGGTTCCAGTTCTTCCTTCACACTCACCAAACCATCTATAAACATAAACTGATGAATTGATCAATCAATCGACATGTTGGTTGGTTGATCAGTTTACTGGGACAGCTCAATGGTATAGTGCCGGGCTCAAGAACCTCAAGGAGAGGGCAACTCCAGTTAGCTAGGAGTTTTTAATAGCCAGATGACCTAGGTCTTCAGCAGATGGAAGCCCGCCCCCACATATCCCTTATCTGATGGTCGTTTGGGGGAAATGGCTGTTAAGAGTGCTAACTCGTACCGACACTTGTGTAATTGAGGTACACACTTTTTCATCACCACCTCTATCTTCTTCAGCTTTAAAGAGAATCGGGTACCCATTCCCTGCTGGGTGAACAGAGTTTGTTATTTTAAATCTCGCTCCCAAACTGTTCTGAATCTAGGACTTTCAGCACCAGTGCCTAGTACTAAGGTGAAACAGTGATTAGAGTGCCTAACCTCTCGCCGGTCTTCGGTCGGTCTCCTTGGGGGTGGCATGGAAAGTAAATGCAGTTCTGTCGTTCAGTACAATAGGCGAGAGCTCAGCTTCTGACTCTGAGGAATCAATGGAGAGACACCGCTCTTCTGAGTGAATTCCTAAAACGATCCAATTATTTTCATCAAACTGATGAGATTCTTCTGAATAAATTAAAGAGCTAACTTGGCAAGTGCTCGCTTTGTTAGTTTTGAAAGCCTGCCAGCCAATATCAATTGTCCTGTCATTTCGGCCAATCTAACAGTAAAGAGGCTATTTATATCTATAAAGAGAACTAACAGCCACCACTCAGTCTCAGTAAATTTACAATGATAAAAAAAAGTAATTCTGTGTCTCCATGACAGAAGAGCTATCAGGAATGATGCAGAACTTGGCATACTGAGTCTAGTTGATTCAGCATTTTCCGTGCGCCCCACAAAGCAAGTTACTCTTAGGGTGGAGCTCTTTTATTTAACATCACAATCTGAAATTTATGAGAGTATTGCGAAAGACAAAGATTTTGCCCTGATTGGAAATCGAACCAGGTCCACTGGTCCAGCACCCTAGCCACTAAGCCAGCATTTCACTTCACTCTCAATCATGAATCTCAACAAGACTTTGTGTTGTGTACTGGAAGTACAGTGTAAGGTAAACCTCTGAGCATTGATCCCTAGTTGCCTGTCTCCGGTACATACATGTAAGAACAACCAGTGTAAATCTGAGGTAGAGGTTTCCAGTTGCGCTCCCTACTAATGGTATATCGTTTATAAAAACTGAGAGTCCAAAATGAATAATGCGATCACACAATCTAAGTAGAAACTCTGTGGGTGCTAGCTACATATTGTTAGGGATACTGTATGCTAGTAAGTAACTGTGGGGAGGTAGTAGTTAGAGAACCAATTCAGCTGCAGCTCTTAGGGAGGTTGGAAAGATGGGAAAAGGCAATGTGAAGCATTGAATTATTAAACGCAGGAAACCAAAGGAGTGGCTGTGAAAAGTTGCTAGACACAGTAGTGGGGAGCAATATCCTAGTTGTTGCCGAAACCTTATTTCAGACCCCTAAAACCCTAGCTCGGTTGCCACATCAGGATTTCCTATACAACAGAGATGTATTTTAGAGCTGTCTTATACGTCATAAGAACACGTCTCTGCGGTGATCACTTTTATAGATCTTGGGTGTCCCATATTGGCACGAATCCTCGGTACCACCCTGAATAAACTTGGCTTATGGATGTCTCATAGGTTAACGCCCATAATCCGATTGATTGTGTAACACTATTGTCTAGTGGAAAAAAATCACTCAACCAATGAAGTGCGCGGTGACATTGGCTTGAGGAAATTTGAGATTCCATCGAACTTTAATACACTCCATGAGGTTTCAGACTAACAGCAAAAAAACACTTAAAGAGATATGTATCGCGTGTCATAATCTCCGGGTCATGAGTATAACCTTCTCTAGAGAAAGTCGGAATCCAAACCTGATGAGGGACAGAGTGACACTCCATCTGGGAATTGAGCCAAGAGCCCCTGGTTCTAGTCCCATCACTGCCATCACCTACCTGGTCTCCAGCTCCCTTTCTACTAAAGCGTGTCTATAACCCTGTTGTCATCTAAGAATGTGTCCGCCGGACTTCCCATGTGACTGGATTATACATGTATTTAGCAGTAATAAGGTTGGTACCTCAGTCGAACTCACGGACTCACCATCGCTATCAGAATGAGGCTGGGACACATCACTATCCGCTCTTTGTACCGGTTTGTGGCGCTGCAGAGCGATAAGGGATTTCCTTTTCTGGTGAATAGGACGCCCACTGATAATAGATTCGTGTAAAGAGCTGGTACCTGAGCGTCTGCCCTGAGTGTAGAAATACAGGGGTAGCTTGTTATAGATCTCTGTGATTGCTAAAATATCATAGATAATGAATGATTAGTGTATTTGCTACTTTAGGAACTTCATGTTGAAGATATGCCATAATGTGTCCTCACTTCTTTTCAGATTCTGCAGCCTATACCATGAACACTTGGCCCCAAGATTCGGCTCAAATGGAAGCTTCTATAGAGCTCTACGCAATGCCACAATACAGTTTCGCCAGGTATTCTAGAGAACAAAGCCATAGTTTTAGAGAAATTCAATTTTTAGTTTGTAGTACAGCTACAGCAGAATGGTTGCTGCTGAGTGGCAAGATGGTGGCAATGCTGGAATGGCATGGAACACCACGAGCAAGTAAAACTTATGCCCCGCTCCTTAGGGAGGCTTGGATTGAATTGGGGAGCCCACAGATGTAACCGGGATTTGAGTGAACCCAGGTCCATGCGGCTGCCCGATTTTGGTAACAATCTTTGGGTTTTCACAGTAAACTGTGGCTTTCAGTTTGTAAAGCCCCTATGCACCTACAGGCCTGACCTCTTGTTGAATCCAAATTTCTCTGAAAACCAATTCTGTTGTTTTGGATGTCAATCATTCCAGTGGTTCGAGCAATTCTTGGCCTCGGCTGATTGCCCAGACACAGTATCAGGCAGGGTTCATTTCCCCATTGAAAATGACTAGACTAATCGCATCATAGGATCCAGAAAACCGTTGCCAGGATAAATATATCAATGACAGAACTGTAGCTGTGCTAAACAACAAGAACAACCACCCAATAGCCCTTCAGTCTGACTAGAGAAGTTTAGCAAGGCCGCAGGCTGAAGACATCTTTTGTAAAGACTGTAAGACTAAACAGATGCATTATGTCACTGAGCTTTTTACACTTATTTGATTGTGCATCCAGTGGTTAAAGCGTAATGTTTAAGGTGGGTGGCTGTTATACTAGGTTAGTCAGTACAGGGTTGGGCTGATTATTTAGTGTCATCCTACCCTAATATATTTTCGACCGCCGTCCCTCTGCATTCCCTCGGTGCTTTAAGCACTGTGTATATATCTGACTCACCCTAGTTCCCTGTCATTTAAACAAAATTGGCAACGTTTGCCGAAACAGTTGGATAATTTATCAACTGCAGCTCGTCTGGCACTCTGGACTTGTTTTCAGATTCCTGGCAACCCTGTTTGTGACTGCTTGATAACTTTCTACTGAGATGGTTTATGGTAATTTACCATAATTAGTAGTACTAATTACTCACCCCACCATAGACCACAAGGTTTGGACAAAGAAAATATATCAGAAGAGTAAGTTGTAAATAAGGGCTAAGAGTTTCATGCAGCGAGTTTTCGCGAGATTCAATAATTCGTTGCAGCTTCGCCCTAACAATGAAAACATCATAAGAGAATAAATTTTTGTATCATCTGGAATGTTGACAGTATTTTTACTCACCCGAAATACGCTCACGAGCCTCAGCTTCTATAAACTCTGGATGCTCGGTGAAGAACCGGTGAATTTCTATACCTCCCGCTCGCGAGTTCTGGTTGAGAAATCGAGCTGGCAAACGATCGACAAGTGAGTGATTCATCGAGAAACCGATACTACTCAGAAAGTCCTCGCTGTCCATCACCTCCTCACCAAGCAGTGAAGCTATGCTAGAAAACAAAGATGGCCACTGTCAAGGTCTCAGTGGGGCTATATGGCTCTGAGTATTTTTCTTAGGTAGGCACTTAGCCATCCTATTTAGCAGACCTTAGGCTGAGGTTTATTCTGTAGCAGTAGAAGCTACAAATTATCTGACCAGTGCAGGAATTCAAGCTCTTTGCATGTTGAGCTAAGCACTCTAGTCTTGTTAATATTCAGTTACCCCACAACTGAGGGGATTCTATCTCAGTTTAGAAAAAATGGTACGGCTCTACTTTTTTTTCAAGACTCTGCTGTCTCCTTCAAGTCATGCAATAGAAACAGCTTTCAGTATGAAAAATGTAATACTTCAGCTCGGAGGTAAGAAAGTGTTTTATACAGTTTTGGAGTCAGAATTGGTTTACAGATAGCGCCTGGGCCCTGATATCCTGTGAGTGGCCCGTGGGGGGCCCATTCAAAGACCCTCTCTTTGCAGCCAGCAGGGCATGGGTAGGTATCCGATTTTCTTCAGAGCTGGGGAAGGGTGGCAATCCACCTCAGTCACACCATTGTTGGTTTGAGTTAGCGCTCCAACAGTGGATTCCAACATGGCTATTGGCTTCTTACAGCTAGTTTGCGCATGTATTAAACCCGTTTAGACCGGATCAGCCCCACTGTCACGGAACACTCTCTTCAGTCTTGTAGCGCAATGCTCCACACAAGTCAGTGGATAACCTGGAGTTTGCCCTAGACCTAGTCAACTTCCACTATGTTAACCCTATTCGGGTCTTGTGGCTTCACTGCCACAACAACCTTCAAGCTTGGGATGTCCATTAAGTAGAACGAGTAAAACAATAAATATGCAAAATTTAAAAATCACCCAAAGATTTGATAAATGTGAGAGCATCAGTGCATGTACTTGTTATTGCAACTTTACACTGTTAATAGAATTACGAGCATAAAAACCCAACAGGTTGATTACCCATATCAACCGTAATAATCTATTGATGGTAAATTCTGGAGAAAAGCTGCGCCGTGATTGTGCAAAATCCCGTGGACCCTGTTGTAAGTCAACATAAAAAATTACTGCACAAAAGTGGAGCTTGAACCAGGATTATTCATGCATATAAGCTCGGGTCATGTGTACCATTGAGCAGATTCAGTCCTTATGCACCAGCGTGTTTATTTTTACTTTTCATAGCGAGTTAACACTATTTTTTTATTTTGGATTAGATACTTCTTTTTGGTTCAGTTACGGCTTAGCATGGAGCACCATGAGCGGGTCAGTACCAATGCTCCACCCCATAATGAGGCTTAGCATGGAGCACCATGAGCGGGTCAGTACCAATGCTCCACCCCATAATGAGGCTTAGCATGGAGCACCATGAGCGGGTCAGTATCAATGCTCCACCCCATAATGAGGCTTAGCATGGAGCACCATGAGCGGGTCAGTATCAATGCTCCACCCCATATTGAGGCTTGTTTGGAGCTAGAAGGAATTCAAAGAGCTCGCACTTACAACGGAAGCCTCTCATGACTAGGATTTGCACCCAGGTTATACTCCACATTATGGTTATTATATATACTCTATTTTTAGCCATCAAGCGAGCTATGTTATAAAACTCATTCATATGGTGTAGACATACATTGATACAAGTATGCAACCCATCTCCAGTGCCGACGGAAGTTTAGCACCTGGCTGAGCTTGAGTATGAACCATAAGTAAATTATCTCTGCTCTGCACCAGGTGCTCCATTGAAGTGATCTAATTCTGGATTAGGAACTAGTTTTACACGATGGCCATTATGGAATTATGTGACTGGTCACTGGTAGGTTTGCGGTGGTCGGTGGCCGTTTTCCGAAAACTAATGAGCCAGTTAAGTCATTGATTTCAACTATTAATCATAAAAGTTGGCAAAGGATTTTAGCAATATCAAAAGTGGATGTGTACTTTGGTTGACGCTCTTTGGGATAAAAGATCTCTCATGTCTCTTCGTTTGATTCCCAGGAACTATATTGGCTATAATAACTTGACCATTGACATGAAAGGATTTATGTCACTGATTGGACAGCTTGTACCTTAGATACATGCGCAAAGAGATGCCCCTAACTCCTTGACAGTCTGCAACCCATTCTAAACCTGAGACATCAGTTTTGGGAAAGTGTCCACCGCATGCCTACAAGTGTCCAGCTACACAGTCTCACAATTGTGAACAGACCCATTCTACTAATGTGACTATTTACTAAATAGGAAGCAAGCAAAGTCGATACTCAAAGACCTTATGCTCAATAGGCAGTCCTTAACATTCTCTAACAGCCAGACTGTGACGATGCCATCTTGTTTTACATGAATGGCAATACTAAACCAATGGCTTGTTTACTAAATGATCCAGGGTTCGCCCATAGAGTTGGTATTCTATGGGTGGTCTTTTTCCATTTATCGATCTGAATCCAATGAGGGAGGAAGCTCAAAGTGACGCACAAACTTGGAATTCAACCCGGGTCACCTGGTCCAAAGACGAACACACTACCCACTAAATCACCTTTCTCCTTAATGTCTGACTCGTAAATTTTTCTAACTTCACCCAGAGTTCAGCCAAGTATCTATCTTCGAGACCACAATCAATCATGTAAATGTATTGCTACATGCTGGGACAGTTGTTTGTATGATGACATTCTCCTAATTAGTCTGCATGTATCAATGGACTCAGGTAATTCTCCGAATCAGGTTAGGCTTGTCTGTACATAGACTAGCCATTGGTAACTTTCCCAAGTGTCTGAGCAGCGCTCTGTGTGTACATTTATATTTCGGATTCAGATTGTGCCGTTAAATAAAGTAAGCTCACCCATAGAGTAACGACTCAATGGGGCAAACCATGGAGTACCAACTCAATGGGGCAAACCATGGAGTACCAACTCAATGGGGCAAACCACAGACAACCCATAGAGTACCAACTCTATAGGACAATCCACAGACCACCCATAGAGTACCAACTCAATGGGGCAAACCACAGACAACCCATAGAGTACCAACTCTATAGGACAATCCACAGACCACCCATAGAGTACCAACTCAATGGGGCAAACCACAGACAACCCATAGAGTACCAACTCTATAGGACAATCCACAGACCACCCATAGAGTACCAACTCAATGAGGCAAACCAGGGACAACTCACAGAGTACCA
>Ga0224511_10003953_pt1 | contig 10976 bp, 3 predicted proteins | sample SF_May12_sed_USG_2_FD_169988 | JGI IMG/M metagenome (GOLD analysis project Ga0224511, IMG submission 169988) | Sediment microbial communities from San Francisco Bay, California, United States - SF_May12_sed_USGS_8_1 | ecosystem: Environmental > Aquatic > Marine > Sediment | place: USA...
TATTACTGTGTACGAGCACATTATAATAAACTTGTTTTGTAAAACGCTGATGTTGTTTTTATAGTATGATCCTTTATAGATAATGTACACATATCGACATACCAATGACATAAGCGGTCATATAGACCCCAAGCGTGGCTGCTCCAATGAAAAACATGAGCACGGTGAACCCAATGTACTCGCTCATTCCCAACAGACCGAGTGACGAGCCGAGCTGAATGAGTAGGCAAAGGTAAAATACCTTCTTCCTTCCAAACCTAGAAAGATAATTTTGACAGTTGCATTTCTTAAGACAATCCTTTTAAAAAGCGATGTCCTAATTTTGTTATTGCCCACACTCATGAAAAATACTTTTACAAAGGTTAGACGAAGAATGTTGCATTATCAATAATTAAACTAATCGGAATGTGATCTTAAATCCCTGGCATTGTTTAAGCACAATATTAATGCAAACATGACACTTTGATGGCGTTTAGTTTTAAACAAAGTTTTTGACAAATTATTTATTCGCACAATTGTGTTATTTGTCTTTTGAACCAAGGGCAGAAAGAAAGAAGCGGTATACCCCTTTCAAAGTAATGGCTAAATATGACTACTTACAAATCAGACAGTTGTCCAAAGAGAAACGAGCCGGAGAGCACACCACAGAAAAATACCATTTGCACATTTGGGATCTTTATAGCATCGTCACAAACAAGATTTAGCTGGAAGAAAATAAAATAAATTATTTAATCTTTGTACGGTTGCAATAAAGTATTAACATGTAGAGCTTATGCCTAGGACCTACATAAGGCAATTTAAATGTTTTGTGTATACGTTAATTGCCAAGAAAAAAGAAGGCGTTGTATAGATTGTAAAAGGGTTTGAATATATTGTTACTAGATGCTTATTTGAAAGGTCGAGTCTGAGGTAAGTTTCAAACATGTCAGCTACATGCACCATTATCAAAATCACTTAAACAGGCATAAAGTATATCACTTTAACTGCACCTAACTAATTGCGGCTTTAAAGGATCTCAACTTGCAAACACATCGTAGTTGGACTAAACATCTCGTTTTAGACGACATAAGGCCGATCGTCTTTAACACCGAACGCCGACATCATATAAGTTATCTAAAAGTTATAATGCTTTAGGTGATTAATAGACAGCTGAAAAGTGATAATAATAATTTATTACCTTTTTGGAGACTATTTCATGATACACCGATTCATCGTACACCCACTCGGAACATTTCTCCGTACCCGACCTGTTTCCGGACTCCTCATATGTGTAAATATTGCACTGGTCATACGGATGTTTGCCATCGCTGCTTGGCGGAATCCACAAGTCTACCAAATGACCATGGCCTGCGCTCTGGTTGGCAAACGTGTCATTGTCATAACCTGGAAGCTTGCACCTGTATGTTCAATTATGGAACAGCATTCAAAATATTTCTTAGCATGTGCAGAAACAACAATACATATTTTACTTTGAAGTTAAAACGTCGAGGCTACTAAAATGGCCACGGTGACGACTACAGATCTTAATATGTATTTAAACTTACTTATTTAAAGTCGATTGCAAAGCAAGTTATCCCAACTTATATTAATCACGTTCGATCGCTCATGCCAAATGGAATCCGTCTCATTTTTTGAACGGGGTTTGAAAGGAGAGAGAAGCCAGTTCTATCCTTATATGATGAGCGCCAAGCAAGGTAGCACCTGGTACCATTTGTGGTATGACGCGGTCTGGGATCGAACCCAAGACCTCCCGCTTACGAAGCGAACGCTCTAACCACTAAACAATCGCTGCGGTCTTATCGCGATCACTGATATTATCTGTGACTCGCCTCTGGCAATACGTGTCATTAGAATGTTAAATACTACTTTTATAAATGTACGTAATAAAAAGATATAGTTATAACTATATGAGTGTACGTTGTATTACTGTAACAGAATGTTAAACTGTAACATATCACAGTATTATAATTGTTTAATATTATATATTCATTGGTGTGAACTAAACACGGATTATTATTATTATTATTAGTAGTAGTAGTAGCAGTAGCAGTAGCAGTAGCAGTAGCAGCAGCAGCAGCAGCAGCAGCAGCAGTATTACCAAGACCTGGGATCTAATAGAACAACAGTATAAAACCCAGAATCGGCTCCCGGAGGAACCCGGGTTTCAGTGGCCAGAGAACGCATCAAGTTCGATACCAGCTGCTTGTGAATATTACTGTGTTGTGAGCATTTTTATCAAATTATTAAACAAACATTTTTTTCCATAATGTAAAGCCTTTCAAAACAAAACTTAATTGCCATTTAGGTAAAGGGTACCTGTGCTCGAGTGGCGCCAGTAGGAATGCTTGCATGATCAGAAGAGGCGCTACCGTAAAACACGGGAGGCACAGCAGGAAATAAATGCGCTTTTGGTATGGTCCAAATTCCCCTATATCACGTAAAATATCGTCCAGACCCATGGCTTTCACGCTAGCTAACTTACAGACCTTGCGTTCACTGTGTTGAAGATAGCACACACAACTTGCGTTCAGCTTTTTTTAGGTTGTACCGAAATATAGACTTTTATCAACTTTTAGTTTGCTGCAGAATGGGTATATATGTCAAATGTTTGCTGAAAAGGCCAAACACACCCGCTGCTTAGTTTCAGAAATATTTCAGTATCTATGGTACTTCGAAACCGCTTAATCTTAAATCCTCGTGTATTTCTGTATTTAGATTGTCTGACAAATGTTGCATTTAATTTCATTGTATTTGGTAAACGGATGTAATTTACGTCGAAACATGCTATTGCAACAATTGTCATTTAGATGTATGAGGTTTAATAATGTAGTCCAAGGCCGTGCGGTGTGTATTTATTGTTTAACTTTGTCAAGTCCTAATTCATGTCGTCGAGAAATGAGACATTATTTGGCTTTCTTGGCGTTTTCTTGGTTTAAAAAACTATTCAATAGTTAACGTGGGCATTTGTACACACACTATAATACTCGATTTTTAAATGAATGCGGTGGGTTATTTATTGATATTTATTTCCTAAGTAGAGAAACAATACATTGAATTTTATATTCAAGAAATAAGCCACGCTGTCTTAAATAAACACTTTTGACTTTTTGTATATATACCAGTTTACAAAGACCTTACAACAATTGAAATGCATTATGCATTAACTGCCTATTAACATCGCAAGTTAAGCAAGTGTGACAACAATTCAGCATTATTCAAACGTCTGTAAATACACACTAAATATTTAATTATGTACATCTTATTTTTATTAGCGTTGTTATACTATTACATACTCCATTATATAAGTCACATATACCGTCATCAGTTGAGGGTCGTAACCAGAAACCAACGTTGCATTATCTTAAAGGAGTTTGCATGGCCGGGCGTCCGTTTTAAGGTCACATAACTAGTCGTTCTAGAAACACAATAATGTTTGATGATAAAGAGGTCTTTCTCTGTAGGCCTGCGTTCGTTTTTGGGTTGAGGTGCAAAATTTAATTTATTAAAACCATGTTAATAATAATCAGTATGCCATTCCTGTGCGATAGCACACATGTTCCATTATTTTGCAGTGTGTGCATAAACAATATAAATACACAAAGTTTACCGGTATGTACACATAAAAGAAATTTATCATTATGTATTACAGTATTATTTTATGGAAGATATCATTGTAATGTATTTATATAATTCATATAGCCCGCAGACACAGATTTTAATTCATTATGTACGTTCAATAATTGCATTGCCTTTCAGAAGGAGTAATCACTTTAAAGACTAATTTATTATAGCCCCATGCAATGTTACAAAGACATTTAAAGCCATTTAAAGCGATTTTCTATGATATGTGCTAAGGTGGTATAGCTGTTCAGGCATTTTGTTGACAATGTAATTCGTTGAAAACAAACATACTTGAACATATCACTCCAGTCTTTTTTCTCTCGTAGGAGATATGAATTAATAAATAATAAAAAAGAAGAATAACAACGATATATGAATAAATGCAAATTGTAGTTACTGTTATCGGTTAAAATATATAATCCTATTTCTTAACCATTTGTATTGCAGTTACAATACCTAATTCAATATGGGTTTTTAACAAACATTTTAGCAAATACCAAAACAACGTTACCTCACCAGACATGGATTATATATTTTAATATGAAACGACAAACATGAAAAACAACGGCCCAGAAACAATCAACAACAGCAAGAAAGTGTAGGTTCGAGACCCCATGCAGCTACTATACAAATCGGACGCACAGCTCTTTAAATCGTTAACATGAATAGTTTCAGAACAAATCCAGGCATTGCTTTTACATTGTCGCGATTATGTACGTTACGCACAATTTTAATTGCAATCTTAGAGGGCATTCTACGAAAAAATGTCGTTTATCAAGTTGATATAGTCAAGTATTAGAGCTTTATCGGGCTTTCCCCTTTCTCCGTTGAATTAACCTTACTACAGCTGGTGTTTATTGCCTGTGTGGCGGATGTAAAATGTCACTCCCTACTACCATTGTGTAGTTGTATTTTTCTTAATCTCAGAAATAATGAATTGCACGTTGCTTACATTTGAAAATAGAGTACCGCTCATGCGCTAGGGGCGTGAGTGATGTGGTTAATATCATTGTTAAAAATGTACACTTTGCATATAAATTGACTTGTTGTGAGGACATTAACACCAATAAAACCAATTAGAGACAGGTTTGTTAAAAACAAAGTCAAAATGCACATTTATAGATTGTCCGATATTAACAAAACTTTATCCCAATAATTGTGAAATCATGCCAAGCTTTTTTCTCCAAAAAGATTCGAAATCACTTATAATTATCCGTTTTTGTTGTTTTTGTTTGTTTTGTAAGGACTTAGAACCATTATAACATTTTTAGTGTTAATACTTACATTCGATTTAACAAATCAGGGAATTATATAACGTTTGTACTGAAAATACAGCATTTGCCCATTAACTGCCATTATTTTGTAGAGTAATGTATATAAGTATGCATTGTAGGCATGTGTCAATGTGCATTAACTTTATCTGTCATTTTACCCCTGCTTTTATTTCGGTTAAGGCCGACGCTTTTCTGACCTTATCTATCTCGGTCACGATGAGCGGCTCCGTTAAACAAATTAATATAATACGAAGAGACACATCCTTGGAAATTATTCAAGTCTTAAGTTCTGATTTCTGTCGTAGAAAATAGTTGAGGCCAAACCAGAAAAAAACGTCTCTAGGGCAATAGTGTTACTAAAAAGAACATGGTTAAATTTAATCAATTCTACGAAATATTTAAACTAAACAAAAAAAGTTGATTTAATAAAAAAATCGACATGTTTCCACTAGTGATATATATAAATTACATTGACACGTAAAAAAGTACAATATATTTTTGAAATCGCTATATTTCTAAAAGTACAACACAAAACTAACGGAATAGATGTAAGAAAGCGAACATTAATGATTTTGAAAACATTTACTTAGTAAAAAAGTAAATACTAGACGGTTGTTTTACACCTAACGCAACGACAAACCAACAAAATACCGAAGCCTTTTGAAAAGTGCTTCAACTGAGAATACACCATAGTGGCCGAAACAAAACTGTTAACCTTTACAGTTATTAGTTTATTGGTTGTTTACAAATAGACTGTTCATGAACGATGTACGTGACCAGTAAAAAAATATTTCAGAAATAAATATCTCGCTTGATATGCACTTTTTGGCTTATGGTTGATACAACCCTTGTCACGACAGATTAGCGTTCCCATAGCGTTTGGAAAAAAAATGCAGATCGCCGAGGTGCGCATTGTCGAGTCGCCAGAAACGTTGTGTACGCGCTGTGCTATCGCATAAAACGCCATGCGGCGGCGATTATTTTAAACATGCTCAAATACAACGCCGCGGCTTGACGTTTGCAACGCGCACTGTCTAGCGCACTGTGTGGACGCTGTGTGGTCTTCTAGAGCGCCGTGGGCGCGTTGTGGGAGCGCCGCGTGCACGCTGTGAAGACGCTTGGTAAATCGAGGCGGTCTTTGCAATACAAGTATTCATAAACTGTTTTATAATATATTTATTAAAATAAATGCAAATGACCTTTTCATTTAAATTAAATTAAATTAACAATACTTACAAATTGACCATAGCGTGTCATATAATAAAATAATAAGTTGATAAACAAAAAAACATCACATAGTAATAAAACGTAATTCGATGTGCACTACTTAGTATTATGTGTTTTACTAAACGTTTTGAAAGATCCGCGTGACTTTGTACAACTGTTTAATTTTATGACGAATTGCTTCAAACAGTACGAATAGGTTATTATATTTGCAAAAATGTGGTCCTCAAAATATAAAAAAATAAGTAAAAACCCCTAAACGCAATGATCGCCGTGGGAGCGCAGTATGCGCGCCGCGTGCGCGCCGTGAGCACGCTGCAGCAACTTCTTGCGCGCCGTAAAAGCATCATGGACGCTATAAGGGCGCTGTGAAAACTATCGTGCAGACGCTTTAGGGACGGTGAAAGCGCGCTGTATGCATGCTGCAACTGGCAAAGGAGGGGTCTAAATTTTTGGGTAGGCAGTTATGTCTTTGTTTTTTCTTTATATTTTTCACATATCTAAATTCATGTCTGGGAAGTCAAATAATGTTAAAAAAATCTGATTGGAAACAAATATTTATTTTTTTATTGATGTTTAAAGTGGGTGGGGTAAATTCACCCCAATTGCAATTCCTAACAACTTTTGTATGTGGTCAACAAATTGATATAGATACTGATTGTTTGTTATGTGCCATACAACAACAAACATAAAGGAAGTATTTACAAAAGTAATCAATAGCTAGGATACTTGATTGTTGAGATATTTTTTAATTGTCAAATGCCCACCTAAAATCGAGGAAAAAATGCTACCTCATGCGGATATATGACCACTCTTTCATTTTTATAAAAGACTGTCATAAAACTTCACATAATTATATATATCAATGATTGTTTAAACATAGACTTTGAGAAGTATCAATGCACTTTTTACAGAGTTATTGGCCCTGATTTGCCAAAAATAGCTTTTTAGATTTGTGTCATGTCTATCTGCAAATCTATGTGACTGCTAAGGCTGTTTAACTTTCTTTGAAAACTGGAAGGCAATTAATCTTATACACCTGGATGTTTAAATGTATACGTGAAATTGATTTAAAGAGTTATTGGCCTTTACATTATCATACTGACGGGGCTATTATCGCTGAAATGCCCCGCAATGTCAGATATTGAACTGATAAATACACATGTTCATTTTCTTTTTTGGGGTACCGACTATAATTCTTTCTTATATATTCAATGTTTTACAATCAAAGTGTCAAAAAAGTACTTATCTTGATAGGATACATAATTTGCATACAGGATGTTGTCAAAATGCAAAACAAAGAGTTTGAAAAACAGTTTTTTCAATACACTGTGTTTACTTTTGTCTCCTCTTTTTATATATCTATTTAATTGACAGTGTCCGATTTCAAGAATCTGTCCGAATACTATATAAATTGAATAAGAATTTTCCATCTTTCAGTCTGCGCGCTATTGGACCGTTCTGCAACTGTCACTCACGATCATTTATAACAGTACATGGTCAATTTTAATCCAATAGATAAGGATTAAATTGTCAGGTGACAATCTGACTTAGAAAATACAAATGAAAGACCCCTTCACAAGCCTTCACAAGATCAAAGCAAATTTACCGCATTGGGCTGAGTTTAAAATTTTGCGGAACGGTGCATTATTTTTCGGCTATAGCCCTTTGGGCTATTCAAATAGAATTTTCCGATAGCCCGAAAAAAATGTGTAGTCATAATTCATACAAAACATATTAGAAATGCTCTGATTTGTACACACTTTTAATTTTGGATGTGTTTTTTACGATAAAATAACTCCACAACCAGTGTTTATGTAATTTCTTTGCTTGTTTAGAATTTTACTCCAAATTTTAAATCGACCGCTCGGGCTTTTTTCTATACAGTTCTTATCGACCGAACGGCCATTTACTTGACTCGGGCTCATAGACTAATTCGCAGACATTTTTTATTATTAAAAAACATTGGATAAATATAACTCGTATATCAACAGGACAGTTTTATAATTTAATTTGTTGTTAACTTACATTTTAAGTAAAGGTTTCCTGTAAAAATCAGATTTAATCTTTTCGAAATAATACCGCCTTGTTTTGTTTTTTACAAAGTTTAAAGGATGACGTCATGTACGCTAGTTGAAATTGAAAATTATGTACTATTCTATGCTGTATACGATACCCAGGTATTTTGTTCTGTACGCATATTTCTAATCAATCTATGTTAATTTTTGCAACAGACTACAGCTACGCTCCACAATGTCAGAGCGGTCGGCCATCTTTTTTCATATAAATGACGTCTTTCCAGGGCTATTATCGCTGAGAATAACCTCGGGGCCAAAACGTGATAATACTTTCCGGAGGGCGATAATGATCCCAGAAACAGTACCAAAATCTTACTATTTATAGTAACACGTGTAAAGGTTATTATTTTGCCGCTTTAAACATTAACTGTCATTGCGAATCACGGACTCGTGCAGGCCGTGGTAGGAGAAACAAAACAGATACATTGAAATCATTGTTTACATCCCGTACACACAAAAAAGTTATTATTAACATTATACATTGAGTTAAATCGTTAAAAAATATGTTTGAATAAACTCGTTTATCAATTAGGTAAACCATACTTTTACTAACACTTATGTTTGACTAATAAAGGTAAGTAATTAGATTAAAACCTGTATAATGTACGCAATGGTTCGATGTTTTGTACGCGGACTCAAAGTAAAGGTTTGTTTTACATAATCGTAAAAATTCAATAAAACTATTTTTCGTTGCCACCCCTCCTTTCACAAACTTTTATTGTAACGGAATAGGCGAATTGTGTGTCAGTAAAAGAAGGTAACTATTCTTTAAACACTTGCTGCGTCATAATATTCCACATTTCATATAATGTGTAACCAATAATGCATTTTATTACCGCAGGTTGTTACTGGCAACGACATTACGCAATTTCCCCAAGAATGCCACTAACCCTTGATGCTCTAAATTAATTTCGAGTTGCTACAAATCACTTCATTTAGTATTGTAAAAGTGACATCAAATATTCAGGACGAGATCATAACGTACTTAATGGCATTCTTTTGCTGAACTTAAATTTGAGTGAAAACAAAGCGTTAACACTAGGGCGTATACAGCTAAATGCAAAATAAGCAACAAAACAAAATCAACAAAATGGGATATAAACCGTATTGCGTGACTGGGGTATTGTGCCAAATGTTTTTTGTACTCATGCAGTTACTACTGAGCATGTTATTTATTGCAAACAAGCTGAAACGTATAAAATAAGGGAGATAAAACGAAAAAAACTAAATATTCCATTTTCGGTAGCTGTGATGCGTGAGAAGAAGGAAACTGACACATTCATTTCAGATTCGTAAACGCTGTTTTGTATTGTGACGAAAACATAAGGTGTATACAGAGGGCACACTGGCGAAATTGAGAACTTTTATAGGCATAGAACGATGCACGATATATCGGTATGTGTCGTTACAACAGATCGCACATATGTATCGACGCACACACCCGTCAGATCGCGATACGAGTCTATTGAAGTCCGTTATAATAGCAATCAAATTGCACCGTGTTTGTTTACTGATCACTAAATGGTTAGTCGATTTTAATAGCAAAATTTACCCTGTGTTAAAAACAATTTGTAAAAAAAGGTTATGTATGTTGCATAAATAAATCAAGGTGTCAGAAAATTTGTTTTTGAATATGCAGTTATCACATGTTTTCTTGTCTAGAACCACTACGCGCAGAACTTGCATATTAGTCAATGGAGATGCATCATTTCAATTGATGAACATCTTCAATACAACCGAGGCTGTTATTTTCTCCATGCAGGCTATGCTTCCTTTGGACATTCCCTTTTCTCAGAATAAGTGTTATGTAACATAATCTAGTTGTCCTTAAATAGGCGCCACTACGTATCCTATTAAAATCCTTTCAACGAAAATTGCTTCTTGTTTTATCCAAAATATTATTGATTACTTTAATAGTAACGGAAAAGTCATTGCGCTATAAGGGTAATTAAAGCAATTCATTGTTAAAGATGGGTATTTATTTTCACATAATTATACATTGAATGCCCTGTGCATACATATTTTATATGCACATAGATTAGATAACCACCTCATGGCGTAAACACTCTGACCCTCCAAACGCTTCCAAGTTTAACAGGAAAATATGTTAAGTGTTTGACAAGCCCAATTTAGTTTGTAATATATGTAGGATTCCTTTATTTCTAGGTTACTTAAGTCAAGCGAGTTGATACTGATTTAAATGTTTCGAAGATTTTGATTTTGTTTGCCTTTACTCCTGCATGAAATACATGTTCCTGCCATACTTATTTCCGAAAGGATTTTGGAATACGAGCGCGTGTGAAGGACCAATTATAATTCCATCGTTTCCGCTCATATTAAGGAGGGTGAAACCCCCCCTTTTGGTACGCAGTATTCAGGGGTTTTTTAGGTCGTACGCAGTACGCAAAGGGCCAGTACGCAGTACGCAACAATTCCGTTAAATCGTACGCAGCGCTCAAAAATAGTCATTTTTTAAATCGTTTTCCGTAATTACAGACGAAAATATCACACAGCGATTAAAAACGCGTTACTGGCAGATAAATAACGTCAATAGAAGTCAATGGTACGATTAAAAACGATTAATAACGGGCTTTATCTTAAAAAAGTTACCTACCCTGTTTAAACTTATGTCATTTCCTATTTTAGCGTTTCTAGCGTGTTTGGTTTACAAACGACCATTTCTAGTTGAAACAAGAAATGTCTTTAAAAAAGACAAACGGCGTCGGATTAAAAAAAAGAAGAAATATATAACACAAGCTAGGTTAAGTACTTGTACATA
>Ga0224511_10003954_pt1 | contig 10976 bp, 8 predicted proteins | sample SF_May12_sed_USG_2_FD_169988 | JGI IMG/M metagenome (GOLD analysis project Ga0224511, IMG submission 169988) | Sediment microbial communities from San Francisco Bay, California, United States - SF_May12_sed_USGS_8_1 | ecosystem: Environmental > Aquatic > Marine > Sediment | place: USA...
GTCATCTATAGGTAAGGTTAATCTTTGGGTGTCAACCTAGGCTTCTCCAGACTTACTGTTGTAGGATTGAGCACTGGCTTACTGGACCATGGACCGGTGGTCCCTGGTTCAATTCCCAGTTCGGGAAAAAACTTTGTCTTTCACAACACTGTCATCGGTTTCGGATCGCGGGGCTAAATAAAAGGAGCCCGTCCATGAAGTTACTTTCTCTTTTGGGTGTATGTAGAAAGTGTCCTAACGATGCACCCCAACAACTGCCGGTTCAAATGGACTCTGTAGGTAAATTTCGCACCAAATATGACTGCTGTTCTGTTACGGAGACACGAAATTATTTTTACTGCTGTACAACCTTGTTTTAGGTTGAGGGGCTTGGCCTGCCCTCTATATGCCATAACAGTAGTAACACCAATGAAAGCTCCCTCTGCACAACCGGCTGCAAGGTTTAAGCGCGAGTTGTGGTTTCTTTTCATGTCTGTGCCCCAAAATGACTATAAATTAAATCCCGAACCACACATTTATTTCTGGGGTTTTGAGGAAGAGTCAGAGTGGGAACTAACTTTTATTTTGTTTGCTGGTAGGCGCTATAGAGAGTTTGTGAGTCTGTTTGCTCGTTTGGAGATGTCAGGTTTTAACATGAAAAAGATAAGCGGTCCGAAGTGGTACCAGCAGTGGTCTATAAAACCTACTCTGGCAGACATAGATAAAAGGCGAAAACACCTAGAGCTGTTTCTGCAGCAGGTAAGACCTAAGTTTCATACTACTGCCCTTCAGTGTGTCAGGTAAAGGTCGGTTTCGGATTATGACGTAAACTACGCAGGACTCACTACAAATATATCACGAGTTGTCTTTTCTTTGTTCCTTTATGCTAAAGAGTAAACGATTCCACATTAATCTGTATTAATTTACGGAGTTGTTTACCTTTTTATAAATCAGCAGGGAGTTCAATAAAATTGTTTCACTTAGAGACTTGTCCTGATTGCCTATCCATACATTTATATCAATGGGACCGATTGGCAAGCAAACGTATATGTATTGAAAGTGTTTCCAACAAAGGAACTTGTCTTCGTTCTTTTCTGTCACTACAATGCTACCTGGTATTTGGAGATAGGGAAAATAACCCATTAGTGATTAGCTGACTTATTTTGCTGCCAGTATACGAAGGAGTTGATGAGTCGTTATTGTGGGGTTTGTACCATCATCCTCTCAATGTGTAATGTTGCAGTTAGCAGAATGTCCGGAAATTAACCTCAGCGAAGATTTTGCCGAGTTCATGGCTTATGAAGGGAATGGAGAGATTGAATTTGTTAAAGAGAGAATACTGCAGACTGAAGCTGTGAATGCTCCACGGGCTCATAAGGTGGGTAGTTTTACTACAATTAGTTCTAAATAGCTTTTGGACTGACAACGACAGATGTTAACATAGGTGACAAACAGATGATAAAAGGTTTCAACATTTGTCTACCCAGAAACTGTTGTTTTAATACATTTTGTTCTATAGCAGGCGAAATGAGTCTGTGTAATAATGCTTTTTATCTCTTAATCATTTCTACCGAATGTGGTGACATCAGGAACATATAAACCTGGAAGTATTTATACGTTCTCATACAGGAACTGTTTATTGGTTCAGAGATATGCAAATATAAGACTCTTTTCTCTACTCGGGCTCTTGGCCATGCGAGTCAACGAACCTCCTAAGCCTGAGGCTAGAGCAGTAGAAGCTAGGAATTATGTGAGGTGCTAATTCTCACCGTGGGCTGTCAGCATGACTAGGACTTGAACCCAGGAGCTTTCAATCTTCAGCCAAGCGCTCCAACCATTGAGAAATTCTGCTATCACCTAATAAATAATGGTACCTTGATTCTAGGCTGTACTGAAAACTATGTCTGGTGTGTTTGATAAGTTTGCCGATAAAATGATCACATCTGCTGAGTCGGCGCGCGTTATACCAAACGTTAGATATCACAATCAGGGTAAGTTGTCAACACTGTACAAGTACATGTGCCTCCTGATAGAAACAAAATCCAAACAATGAACCAGGCCAGCTATCAGCTTTCTCTTTAAATCATGCATTTGTTTTCGTAAGAATTGCAAAATTTGAAGAGCTGCTTTCTGGAATCTGTAAAAGCGGGTAGGTACAGAAAATCCCACATGTAGGACTTCTTTCTAGGAACTAGTGGTAAGGGCGCTAGTATAATACATCAAGTGTCACATTTTCATAGCAGAATATGGTGACCGTTTATCACTCTAAATGATCCTGTTCTCTAACTCATCACATTTTATTATAAATTGACATTTTAACTTTCATTTGGATGCGAAACATATATGCCAATATCCTAGTGGGTGTTCAGTCAATGTGAAAATTATATTATCATTACGCACCCTGAGAAATTCACTCTCACCACCAAGATCTATTGGGGCATCATCCTATTGGCCAATTGACATTCCATATATTATTCCGTGTTGCTTCATAACCACGCTTTCCTTCACTCACACTTTGATTCCATGCAGAAACCTCTATGAATGCCTTGTTATAGCTGCTGGTATGGCTGACATGGTGGAAACTGAGCAGCTTATTCTGGTTACCGATAATTTGACTAGCATGGAATCTGACCTGCTTGAAATACACAACTCACCATCATTCAACGGTCATCTCTGGGATGGTAAGTATAACAAATATAAGAGGTATAAAATACTAAGTTATCAAAACTTGAATCAAATCAAGTTACAAACCTGACTATCCAAAACAAAACCAAAATGGATGAATCACAGCTGGTTAAAACATCTAAATGAAATTGGGCCAGGCAAAAGCAGCAGACAACTGGGCAAATTATCTGTCAGCGATAGAATGTAGGGGCTGGCCAAACACCGGTTAGAGTCTAGCATGATAATCTGAAACCAACTGGCTGGAGAAGTTCAAGAACAGGAGTGGTCAAACAAGATAGGGGCTTTCACCCAGTGGTGGAATTGTGACAATTGAACCTTGTCTTGATAGTAATAGAACGAGTAGCTTTATAATTCTGGGAAACATCCATGTATGTACTCACTCATTGAAACACAAAATGATTAAAAATAAGTCAAGGTTGTCCCATAGCCCTAATGGCCATCGGGAAAGTGGCTGGTAATGAGCTAAATTGTACCAGGCAATGGCGCAACCTATGTGGGGCGCCACTCTTCCTCACCATCTTTCACCTTCCCCACCAGTGACAAGCGCTCTTATCGCTCGGCCACAGTGCCTCTCGATTAGGAGCTTGAATCTGCCAAAGCAATACCACGGCTTGGTTTCGTTCACAAGAAGTTGGCAAGGATCAAATGGACTATCTTTGTAAATTCTATCTTAGAATAAGCACAGATTATCACTGTTTGTCCATACTAGGCATCTTCGGAGAAGCTAACGTTTATTACACATTGTCCCGCCACCAATCTGATCTGCTCCAAGCGCGCGGTCCTGCTGAACTAAAGCATTGGAGTTTTCCACTCGCTCAAACCAGCCACCCAAATTAAAATAATCACAGTGCGCTCTTTCTGCCTTTTTTCACATTAAATTACTAACCTGTGACCAACCCCCTCAAATTATGAAAACTCATCAATTTTTTCAGACACTATCATCCCTCAGGGTGAGAATAAAGTTACTAATGTTCAGGAACCTCCTGTAGCAGAAGATAACTACCAGGCAGAACTAACCACACTCACTGATCGAATATTATATATCCTGCTGGAGCTCATGGAGTTAACGGGTATCCAACCTAATGAACGAGTTGTCTCTACATTGCTCTTTGTGATTCGCACACTGCTCAATCGATGGCTCAATTCCAAACTCAATATATACACCTCGCCAGCAAAAGTTCAGCATTTACTGTGTCTTCTCAGAACCACTTTATGGCCAAAAGAATCCGTACCAGGTGATGTTTTTGATTTAGAGAAACTACGGACTGAAGCCATCAGCTGTATTTTAGCAGAAATCCCTGCGGCTGCTCGAACTGCCTGTGAGAGCTACATTAGATCTATTGCGCAGTATCTTATATGTATGACTACAAGAGAAGAAATGAACCGAGGACTTGTTATTAGTTTGATCGAGCAGTTTTTAGAAAATTCTGGACATTGTATTGTCGACCGGGATAGCATTGAGAGGTAGCATCTTCATGTGCTAAGCCTCTACACTGCCGCTGTATTTTGCTATTTTTTGTATATAACTGCTTACAAATTATTTGAAATATACATGTTTTAATCAACATCATGCATGATCATTGTGTAGCCAGCTACATGTAGGCATTGCATTTGTGTTCATTGTTCCGAATTTTGAAGGTGGATTTGATTAACTGCTAGATTATTCATTTTATGCTACACAGAGCACAATAAGAATTGCCATCTGCCCCTGTATCTATCTGATTTTATCATGAAGGCAGTGATGATGTACGTGTTAGGATAATATGAGGTATGTTGAGGTGTCTAGGTTTTTAGATTGCTCGCCGAAAATGCTATTCAGTCTCAGTAGCATCATTGGAAGGAGGGGATTTCAGGCTATTCAGTGACATACAACACTTAGGATTTCCCACATATGTAAACTCAGACTCCCTTTGATCCAGAAATGCGACATGTAAGATCTCACCCTAGTTTCATACCTCCAATCATGCATCAATCAGTACTAGAAGCAGAGCCTGTGTAAATTGTACCTCGCTGCTGCTGGGTGGAATCATTTTTTACTAGGAACTTAAACAGCAACATGCCTGCAGGTGATTACCATTATAAACTTTAATTACGCAACTGGTTTGCACACAATTCAAAGCCCATTATTTTGCTGTTGTTCGTGCCCTGGTTTTTGACGCGGACTGTCTATTGGACTCTTTTCCTGTATAGCAATGCATGTTTTTGGCTAAATGAAAATTGGTTTTTTTATAAACCTCTCGTTTGTTATCCATGTAAAACAAATATTCCCAATTGAACTATCATTACACCAGAACACACCCCATAATCTTGTTCGTCCTAACCCACTGCGAGAATTCACGGCTAACCCCAATCCTCACGTGACTCGCAACGGTCTGCCATAGACCGGATAGCCAGCTCGCCGTTTCGAAGAAACCCATTTGCGTAATTACGTTCCCTTTAAAGAGCCGGTTTGCAGTGTCACGTGACTTCTTCAACCATGGCGTCTGTGAGACATGTTTTGTGCAGAATCTCCAACCTTGCCGGTAAAATGCCACTACTACGATTGAATTTAATAATCTCGGGCCGTGCGGCAAGTGATTGATTCGGGCAGCCAAGCACTGAGTCACTGCATACTCAAGTGTCACTCCTACTCGCGCACTGTTGGTGTTTACAGTGAGTGAGGACTGAGGTGCCAGGTGGCTCAGCAGTCACACTCACTGACTCAGTACTCACGTCAGTGTCAGTCACTCACTAGATTAGAGTTACTTACCTTCGTCACTCTCAGTCTCCGACTCACCGACCGTGACACAATCACTGAGTCAGTCACTCAGTGAGAGTGACTCACACTGAATGACTGATTTAGGGAGCGTGAGTTATAATAGTTATACTAGTCATGGTCCCACGCTGACAGTGACACTGACAGTGAGTGTCAGTGTGACTGTGATACTGACAGACTCACACTCACAGTCAGTGAGTCACAATCAGTCAATAAATCACCCAGGCAATCAGTGATATCACTATCTGTGAATCACTCGGATTCGGTCTCAGTTGACTGACTAATTTAATCATCTGATGATCTGATTCCGAAGTTGCTCAACACTGACGACAGTCAACTCAGTCAGTGTACTCCCCTCAGAGTCAGTTACTCAGCACTGTGTAGTGCGCAATCAACTACATCTTTCTATATTCTCTCAGTATCAAGATAATATCGATTCATTAATAGAATAATATGATCTAACTGCACTTACTAGTCTAACTGGCTGTTTCCCGTCTAATTCACTCACCTCAGTCACCCAGTCAGTGGTGGTGGTTTTTATGCAACCATGATAGTATATCATTTATGAAAGAGTGAGTGATTGGTGCTTCCAGTAACGCGCTTTCTGTTCTATTGCGAATAAACGGAAGGATCAAGATGCTGTGCATATGATAAGACTTAGGTACCTCTTGAGAGACCTGGAGGGGGGGTTCACCGTTTTGTTTCAGCAAGTCGGCTAAGTAAAACAATGTTCCTAAAGCGCATTTAACTAACGTTATAGCTGTGTTTACTTTTCAAACGTGGCTGTTGTGTGAATGGTGCACCAATCAGGAGATAATCCTAATTGTCTGGTTTTGTTACAGTTGCTGGTGGTAGGCGTTCCATATACACAGAAACCCGTGGTAACCTCGATATTAATAAAAACACTAAAGTGATATGTCAAGGTTTTACTGGCAAACAAGGAACTTTTCACAGTGAGCAAGCCATCATGTATGGCACAAACATGGTGGGTGGAACCACGCCAGGCAAGGGTGGAAGTCAACATCTAGGGCTTCCTGTTTTCAACACAGTGCAAGAGGTATGAAAAGCTCGATATACGTTTTCTAGCTAGCATATATTATTCAGGTTCTGTCCATTGTGACCAACTCATTGCACCATATACAGTGTGAATGGTGGCATCATGCCTTGCTTATGAAACATGCTGCTGTACAAATGTGCCCAATCTTAGTCTGTCAAAATGAAGTATACGTATCTCTTGTGTAGTGAAGCTGCACAGACCAAGCCACACTCGTAGGAAGACGTATCTGAACTCACATATGTGGTCTTGTGTCCTTCCATATTTAACGATCTGTGCTTATAATTCCCATTATTGAGATCTATATACATAAACTTTCAAATGAGATGCTACATGGGGGCAAGATAAACACAAAGCGAAGGCTGATGTAATATATGAATATAAGCTCTTTGATTCTATTTCCAGGCTAAGGATGCCACCGGTGCAGATGCATCTGTTATCTATGTCCCACCTCGGTTCGCAGGGGCTGCCATAGAGGAGGCCATCGCTGCCGAGATTGGTCTCGTAGTGGCTATTACCGAGGGTATTCCCCAGCAGGATATGGTCCGAGTGAAACACATCCTGCTTAGACAGAATAAAACTCGTTTGATTGGCCCTAACTGTCCCGGAATAATAAGGGTTAGTTATTGTACTAGAAATACATCTTGAGGCTCTCCCATGGAGAGATTGTATTATGCTTAGAGCAGATATACCCCTGTGCAGTAACCCCCAAATTTTATAAAAACCCGCTGGATTCAAGGACTCTTGTCATTTAAGTGGATAGTTTTGTGACTTTGGAATTTTCAATGTAATCTCATGAATACCAATTGGCCAAAGTTTTACTGTACCCATTTTAATTCACAAAGCTGTAAAGCGCCGTCCCAGAGGTTTCTCTTCTGTGCTGAAATCCTATAGACCAGAGGTCATAGAAAAGAACTGTTTTCCATAGGCTAACTATGCACTTGGAGGGAATCTGCATTATCAGTGACACGGGGGCGATCTCTCGCTTTTGAAGAACCGATAAAGAAGAAAAAAATTATGTTTGCTCAGGTGACACAAGACTTCAAAATTTATAAGGCATTTCTACTCAGCTACATAATACACAGAAAGAATGTTTTATCACTTGTTTAGATGAGTTCTAATGGTGTGAATCAGCGTCTTTCTGGTCCAACAGAATGTGATAAAAGCCTTTCTGTGCGTTATGTGGCTGAGTAGAATTTCCTTATAAATTCTGAAGTCTTGCATCATTTGGTAAAAACAGTTTCTTCTTGATTCAACTGAAAGGAATGAGCTTCTTTTTTTGTGTATGATATGGCTGGTTTAGATGAGTAGAAATGCCTTATAAATTCTGACGTCTTGTGTCTTCTCACTTTAGCCAGGAGAATGTAAAATCGGCATTATGCCAGGACACATTCACCAGCCAGGCCGTATTGGCATTGTGTCACGATCCGGCACACTCACATATGAAGCCGTACATCAGACCACACAGGTCGGACTAGGTCAAACTCTGTGCGTTGGTATCGGTGGAGATCCTTTCAATGGAACAAATTTCATAGACTGTTTGGAAGTCTTCCTCGCTGACCCTAAAACTGAAGGTACATTGTCTTTCCGAAATAAAATGTCACACTGTGTTTGGACTCCTATCCGAGAAAATGTTGTGCATAATGTGAAAAAATGTATCAGCTATGGGGTATGGTCTGATGCTTAAACAAAAAAAAAGGTATTATGTCAGTAAATTATGGCAAAAAAGCAGTGTTTCCGTTTAGGGTGATAGTTTTTACTAAGGTGTGTTGTTGGAGCAGAATATATAATAACTTTATTGGGATCAGAGTGTAACGTCTTGAATTCATATCGGCAGACAATAAGCTCATCAAAGGGGCCCCGAATCATGGGGAAGGATAACTCTATGTACCTTGAAGATTTGAGCAGTTCCTTATAGCAATGATTTTTTGTTCCAGGAATCGTCCTGATTGGTGAGATCGGCGGCCAAGCTGAGGAGAGGGCATCTGAATATTTGATTGCTCATAACTCGGTAAGTTCATATGATGTAACTTTGGGCAGGACCTTTATGCTGCACCTTTTTTCATTTCCATTGCGCACATTATGCAATCGTCATGCTTTATTAATGCCATGGCAAGCTGTTGACAGTTTACGTGCATTCCAAGCTGTCACTAGTGCTTTCCAGTTAGGTCACCCCTCTAGGCACCCCTAGAATATCATGTATAAATATTTTAAATCTCAATTTCATAGCAACTTTCCCAATCTCCTACTCTCCTAGAGAGTGTGCTCGTAGTGAAGTTTCTTCACTGGTCTCTATGAATCATGGTATCATTCCTTTGCAGGGTCCTGATGCCAAGCCCGTGGCTGCATTCATTGCCGGTCTCACTGCACCACCTGGCAGGCGAATGGGTCATGCAGGTGCCATCATTGCTGGAGGCAAGGGAGGAGCAACTGAAAAGATTGCCGCCCTTAAGCAAGCTAATGTCAATGTGACTATGAACCCAGCCCATATGGGAGAGGCCATAGCCGAGGTGAGACTTGTAGACTTCTGTCCTATTCCGTATTATTCCAAACACACAGGGTATCATTTTCACGATGTTGCATTGCACATTTTAAGGGGTGCAACGCCACATTTATTGTAGCAACATCGACTATTGGGAGGTAATTTCATAAAATGTACACTCGTTTCAATTTGTTGCAGGCAATGAAGTCAGCAGGAAAGATGTGATCTTACGGACCGGCCGTTCGTTTTTCCCCTGGGTTACAGGCTGATGTTACAGCAGAAGTTATTATATGTACTTGGCTGCTCAGACACACTGCGTTAGTTTGAAGTGTGAATATAAAATTTTGTAAAGACTCAACATTAGTTAGCTGCGAAGCGATTTATTTGTTTCTACGTTGAATAAATACTGTCCACTAAATGACTGTCATCATAGAACTGATTTAATTGAGGGGATTCAACTCCGCAAAGTGAAAGATTGGAAAACATCTGCACAAACTACTCTATGATTGGTATGACCCTAAAAAGTTTCCTGTACGGGCAGTTCTACATTGCCTCCATAAGCATCAGTTAGAAAACTCCACTTTATGGAGTGGTCGGAGTACGTACAGTGAACAATCACGATTGGAATGATCCGTCAACTTTTCTCCTCGTTCTTCGAGAATTGGGTCTCTCCTTTTCCGTATTTAACCTTGAGCTTTGTGAGAGGTCTTCCTGCAATTCTTTTAGCCAATCAGGACCATCCTGTTTGTGTTCAAGTTTGCTAATAGGGGCTGTCTTGCTGTCCAATATTGTCAAGGGATTATCCGCATTCTCGGTTTCCGCTGTATCTCCAATTGAACAATTCCACGGAGGTCGTGCTTTCAGCCCTACAGCTTTTCGTGGTGAAAGTTTCAATGGTTTCGTTGTATCTGGTGTGTCCACGGAACTGTCCCATGATGGCTGGAATGATGAGGGATTTGTTTTTTTAGTTGGGCGTGGTGGCCGATCATGAACCACTACTGCATTTTGGGTCTTCCTGACCTGATCATAAGATCCATTCATTTGTACTTCGGATGACGAGCCAATCTCTCGATCAGATAATAGAGCCTTGCTAGTGGACACAAGAGAGTCCTTAGTTGGCATAACCCCGGAACCATAATGAATAACTGGTGCTCCCAAATTGGATAGAGAGGAAACATGCGCATCATTCTTGTGTTTTTCCAGCTGAAGTGACATCCTCCCTTCTATCTCACGACTAAGCTCATCTATTTCTCGCTGGATCTCTCTTTGTTCATCCGTAACCCCATCCCATAGAGGCTTTTTCCTTTCAACACGAATCCCCTTTTTCAGCAATGTTTTATACTCGTCCAGAGATAGTTTTGAATAGACAGTCAGATGTTCCTGTACCGAGTCACACACCATCTGCATCTGCAATGATTAGGCAGTCTCACATATATGCAGGGACCCACGGATAAAAAAGAACTGTTAGTACCTCAACTCTAATGAGGACCTCATCATCGACTCACCCGGTCCAAATGGCTCGATTCACATGTAACAATGTATTATAGATGTTAAGGTCGAACAAGAATAAACAGCGAAGCTATGAGACTAACCTGGGGTGAAGACTGCTTGAATCTTTCCAGAAATCTCTTTAAATTCTCATCAGTTGGTAACAGCGACAACCTCTGGAACTCCTCCATTGTTTCTGCAACGATTCCTTGATATCGTACTCAACAACAAACAACACAGGAAATGTAATGCCCACTAATGTAACCTTTTTGGTGAACTAACCTCTCTGTTCACAGAGTTACTACCAGACTAGATAACAGTCCGGCTAGTTGCACACTGCTGCGCGTACATCTCATTCAAATTTAACTGTGGTGTTGTCTTCTCTCCTTTTAGACTGATTTGAAGGCTATACAGAATTGGTCAAGATCAACTGGAATCATCGTGAACATTGGTTATTATTCTTATATTCGGTTATTTCAATTTAGAACCCCAATCTCTCATTGTTTTAGCCAGTCTCAAAGGAGAGAAGACAA
>Ga0224511_10003956_pt1 | contig 10975 bp, 6 predicted proteins | sample SF_May12_sed_USG_2_FD_169988 | JGI IMG/M metagenome (GOLD analysis project Ga0224511, IMG submission 169988) | Sediment microbial communities from San Francisco Bay, California, United States - SF_May12_sed_USGS_8_1 | ecosystem: Environmental > Aquatic > Marine > Sediment | place: USA...
GGAACCGCCCGAAACTCGAATGGGCCCGTCCCGTTCGCATGCATAAAAAGAAAGCAGGGAAACTTCAAACCGGAAGTACCATTCCAAAACAATACTGGCTTGCCGTGAACGGCAAGCCAAAAAGGGACCGGCAATCAGCAGTGTTGGCAAGGCAGCCATGTCGGTGAAGCAGGTAACTTGTAAGGCGGACATAGCGCATTACAATTGACGATTTGATATGACTGTAGACGTTGCAGTCCTACATTTATGTCGTGTTTCCATTACACTTATGTAGGTTTATATTATTCCGTATCCTGCCTAGTTTGTACACTTGTCCAATGCTGGCGTGTTTTAACCATTTTCATAGTATCCTGTATTGTACGTCAATAGACCTTTCCCCGACTGCCAATCGCGATAGTTTATTAGGATACACTGTCCATATTAAGCCACTTGATTAGGGCTATCGACAGCAGATGACAGTCGACCTACATATTACATGAGAAAGCATATGTCTTGTTTGTGATAAAATAATCACAAGAACAGAAAGTACGGACATAAATCGGGTTAGATTGAGGATGTGTCCACCAGGTGTACAAGATGAGCCAGGACCCAAAAGGCCACAACAATCACTTTCAGAGTTCCAAACACAATCGAATTATTCATTAATAACCATATCTATATGTCAATCGATTCTACTCAGTATCCAACCGTTGGACGTATTGCCATTTTCTGGACGTAGTTATCTCTCTGATAGGGTTATATAGCGATATAAAACAAGAATTTCAACTGATTTTCAGGTCACAAATGATTAACACAATTCTGAACTAGCTTCTTTAAAGCCCAACTAGTCGTCAAGCATGGACTATTGCTACAACACAGTATTCTTTCCTACAGAGGCAGAAAATATTATTCTTTGTGTACTGTCTACTATTATGTATTCGGGTAGTCAACAGCAAATAAGCTCAATATTGGCTCCAGATGGTCGACAACTCAAAAATGAGCACCTTGTTAACGCTACTCGTGAACAGCCCTAGGCCACTGTAACATGTTAGGACCCAATATATGGAACACATCGTCTTGAACTAAATTTGGCAAATTAGCCAATTACAACAAGGCCTAGGTCTAATTAGGGTTTACAGTTAGGCAAGCAAACGCTAAATTACGGTAGCTTCTTCATAACAATAGTGAACAATCCATGCACATTTGTACAAGACACTTAAAAACCAACTTCCTTATAGAATAACAATTTGTTTGGAGGCTAATATGTATATAAAGTCCAGTTACCGATGTTCGAGTGCTTAATCTGAACCACATTTGCCCTAAACTGACCCTGAATTCCAGATGTGTTAATAACTATGTACCAGAAGAATCAGGGTCAGAAAGGCCCAATTCCGGAAAGGCCCAATACCAGAAAGGACCACAAAGAAGTTATCATTTAACATGTGTATATAACAAATGATCATATAATACATGTAGATAGAATACTATTTTACTTCTATTTACTCTCAGTATAGTTTTCCTGCAGAAATATTACAAAGGTTTCCACAACGTTAAAATCAGTATGAAAGAATAAACATGTTAGAGAAAGAAAAAACAGCTAATGAACTTAAAAAATGAATTGATGGCAATTTCAACGTAATGAACAAGCCATGATCGTGAGTCAAATCATGCACAGATATAACAAAACTGTATATTTGAAGAACTTAAATATCTTATTATTATTTACACTTTTTACAATATTTACAAAAATGTAATAATATATGACAAGAAACATAAGGAAACAAAATATAATACATAATTAAATGTTAAATTTATTTTTACCTGTAGTGTATATTCATATCGTTTTCAAAGAATTTACTGTTAACATATCAACATCGTTGTTGGTGTTGATAATTATTACCTTTGTTGATATATTAGTCATAATTTGTTTGTTGATATATTCTTCATAATGATTATAAATGTTGCTGAAATTATCACAATTTTAACAGGTTTAAAAGTGTTTTAAAAGGTTTTGCATGTTTAGGGTTATGAACCATGTATTTTTATCCATGTCATACAGCCCATTTATATTAATTCCATATAAAAAATTCTATTTGTGGACCTTCCTGGTTAGATAGCAATACTCTGGTAACCAAAACTGTGCCTTTCTGGTACCCTTTTAAAGTAGGCCTTTTTGTACGGGCCTTTCTGGGAAGGGCCTTTCCGGTACTGGGTCATTCTGACCCTTTACCGCCCAGTAATGGTCTAAAAATCAATTTTTAAAAATGGCCGTAGTCGATTTCGTGGGTTCACATCGAGAAAATCTGAGTCCAACCACCCCTTAATCACACGAACCTAGTTGTAGCTGTTGACAGTTTCGTTCCACAGCTCTATGTCAGAACCCGTATTTTAAGGACCACAAAGAATATTTGGTGCCCCAAACCGATTGCAGTAGTCCAAATTGTCAACACATTCACAAACTGGCGCCTAGATTGTAAATAACCGTAACTGCTTATACAGTTTTGACACCAGATATTGTCAAGTACTTCCTTGGTGATAATTTAGACATATCCCAAACAATGCTTTATGCCGATCCCAGGCGTACTGATAACCTACTTTTCTTCCCTTTTCTAGTTATGAATGCCAGTTTTAAAGGGCCACATAGCTTTGTACTTAAAACAGGCACTCAAAACTTACTCATAGCCATTGGTCAGATCAGGCTTTAAGTAGATTTGTGAGATTGAATTACCTTGTCATCCTGACTCTATATGGCACCAATTGATATTACATGCACATGTATTTTTCAACTGTGAGGTATATATTTAAGTTCAAAGCTGGTGTATTTTTATGAAGGTGGTGGTGGGGGTGATATATACATTTCGTTACACCGAACATCTTCTATCCAGGTTTTAAATTTATAAAAGCAGAGCTTTGGTCATTTCAATATTTAAATAATAAGTGTTCACTGTGCAACATAAAAATCCACCACTAACTTTCTGAACGGTATTATACTGAGACAAAAAGAATTTGCAGTATATATGTGCCCCTGATTTCAGAACTGTTCTGAAATCAGGGGTACATAATCAGTACCGATCCAAACAATCGTGGTTTACTTTGACGCAATAGAGCACATACATAACATATACATGGTTAGCGGAGCTACTCTTAACACTTCAAATACAATTAAAGTTAACGTAGCTAATCCAAAACGGTTCAATACATAGAAATAAATTCGCGACATACAATAGCTTAAAAAGGCAAGAAAAGAGTTGAGGTTCTTATGCACAGCACTTAAACTAAATGATATTTATCTACATGTACCAACAAAGTTACTTGTTGATACCTCTCGTATTATTAGAGTTATGTTCTGGGCAAGATGTGAATGGACGGACAACGGGACAAAGCAGCGACTACATATGTATATCCTCTCCCTTTCGGGAGCATAAAAATATCAAAGTCAATTAATTGGCATTTGAAGTCAATCTGCTCCTCAAGTCTGATATACATAATGATAACGTGAATAATATATTTAATATATCACACAATTTCGACTTATAATTCTAAATTGAATTTATTATAGTTTTAATATAATATTTTTTAAATTATCGTTTTATATTAAAAAGGTCCACGATTTGGATCATTTGTAGTGCACTTTTTTAACCACTTGTACTTACATGGGACAGCGGACCAGTGGATGTGCAAAACTGTATCGTTTTGTAAGTAGTATGGGTAGAAAACGATCGCCATCTGTTCTTGTGAGGTAACTACAACTTCTGGGTATCTTAAAGGATCAGCCCTCCACAGCTCAACGGAATTGATTGTGCCATCATAAAACTTAAACATAACACAAACACTTCATTAAAGTATATTCAGGAAGGTTTAAATACACGTAAGTAAAAGTACCATTAGCCACCCTTGTTTCGAAAACGGTAGGGTGAGAAAAAATCGAATAATCTCATATACAGATTTGACACAATGTTTAAAATGGACTAAACGAAGTACTAAATAAAACAATATGGTGTTCAGTTAAACACCTATGTCGCTCTCGTAAACTTCATAAAAACTTTAACGTTTTGTTTACGTTTTTTAACAAAAACGTTAACAAAAAGGACAAAAATCATGTGACCCTTATAGCTAACTTTATGTTTCGTGACGGACGGACGGACAAAAAGCGACCCCTATATATCGCATTTTTTAGAAAGTGCGAAACTGTTACTATAAAATATAGGAAACAATTATTCAGAACGTACATAGAGGTCGGCCCAATTATAGATTTGCCCAGGATACCAGATCCGACCATAGTATGGGTCGTAGACATCGGGCCAACCATAGAATGGGTCTAGATTAAAGGCAACCAGTTCCGCTTTGATAACGTTTCCAACTGGGACCTCGACAGACCACGTGCAGCCATATCCGCCGTAGTAGATTTCGATCGACGAGTTGGGTAAGTAGATATCACCAGAGCTTCCATTAAAGGCTTGTCCACACACTGTAAACAATCAAAATGTGTGTTAATGTCCACCCAAAAATTGTTTGCTCATTAAATACATAAAACATATACTATATGATAAGGTTCTATCGCATTTAGGTCAATTATTTTACAATCAATTTAACTTTTTTCTGTGATTCATTATAATGTTTAAGTAAAAAATATGTTTGAAAGTAAATTTTAAGTATGTTTAGTTAACTTTGGAAACAAACGTGGTGAATAGATATTTTGTAGTGTCTTGTCCTCAGAAAAAAACAGTTGTTCGATGAAATGACCTTGCGTCAGTATGTTTAACGGTTACTTCCATCAGTACCATTTACAGTCTTGTGTTTTTATGTTTTTAGAACTTCAATTGAAAAGTTTAAGGGAAATAAGTTTGTTGTAAAGGCTTTAAAATGCGTATTTGTTTGTATATAAATAAGCCTTACAAAAAGGTTTCAATTGTACCAACACAAATCATTGCTAATTAAAGAACGGGGTCCAGATTTTGGGTGGGCATTCATGTCTTTATTTTTCCTTGGTATTTTTCACATATCTAAAGTCATGTCTGGTAAGTACAAAGGCTAAACAATCTGCTTGAAAACAAATAGTTCAAGTTTTATTGATTTTTAAAGTGGGTGGGGAAATTCAACCAAATTTTAATTCCATACATATGTTGTACGTGATCAACAAAATGATATATGCCATAAAGTTGCGCCATAATTGGATGTTGATAGTGCAGTTATTAATTGTTATAAAACGGATGATGGTGGGGGATAAAATGATAAAGGTGTTAGTGTTGTTGTTGTTGTTGTTGTTGTTGTTGTTGATGATGGTGATGATGATGATGATGATGATGATGATGATGATGATGATGATGATGATAATGATGATGTTAATTGAAATAAAATTAGCATTGTGGATACAAACATGCTGCAGTTGTTAATGATGATTAAAATGAAAATTAAAGCAATGTCAAAATTGTTGTATTTAAGTAAATTAATCACTCATGTAAAGGTCAATATTAACTACTGAATTTTCACCACAGTATTTCTTAACAATTTAACAAATGGTCAAATTTTGTTTTTGTATTTAGTCCATCTGGCCATTTTGTGCCACATTTCTGGATCCGGCACTGCTCCTTTCTTTATCTTTCTGTATCATCTGGAGCCATCTTGTATGCGTTCTAATACGCACACCTCCATATCGTCCTGACTATAGCCCATACCGCAAAAATGATCTTCAATCAGTTTATCCCGTCTCAAGCGTACATCTGCTTCATGCTCTTGTGTCCATCTTTTAGTGTTCGTCCCGTCTCACCCACATTCACCATCTTCTTACACCTCAATCACTTTACCTCATACACCTCTTCCACATTCTGCATTTTTGCCTCTGATCAACCCGTTCCTGAAACTCACTGCCCTATTGCTGGCATTTCACACACAACACATTTCTTCTGGCGTCTTTCTACATACATAGTCTGATCATTCATGACCCTGTTTGTTTTGCTATGAACCAACGTGTCCCCTAGGTCTCTACCCCGTCGGTATGCGATGATGGGATTTCTTCAAAAACTCTTTTCATGTTTTCTAATCGGTGTTAGAGTAAGTGAAATCAATTGATCTTTGTTTGAACATCTCTTCAATTTATATTTATACATGTTTTTGCAGCGTCAGTAGTTTTGGAGTACGAATACTAGTTTGATATCGGGGACTTTTCGTTGATAAGCAAAAGGCGGTGACGCGCGACATATGAAGCAGTGGATCACAGGCACGTTTTGTGAAAGAAGAGGAAGCACATCTATAGAGGATGCTGGATGTTCGTGTTATGGAAGGGTCAGTTTTAGTCTGAGCTTATGCTTTGGTTTTGATCCGGCAGCTTTATGGGTCTTTGGGTTGATGTATCGATTATCAGGTTCTAAATAATATCACAATCAATGACATATTTAGGTTGCATTTTGTTGTCAACTGTCTAGTCACCATTGCAGAAAGTATTTGAGTTTCAAAAACTGATGCGAACTTGTCGTATGGGTAAATCAAGATCAGTGCGGCAGGCGATCTTCATCACAAAATATGGTTATTTGCAGCATGCCCACATGGAATTTAGATTTTCGAAGGATTGTATAACGTGTTCTAGCGTAATGAACATAGTACTTCGTGGTGGTCCCCGGAAGTCTGTTCTCGCTTTTCTAGACGACATTCTGGTCAAAGGGAAGGTCATTTAAAGAACCTGAAGAACGTCTGTGTAAATGTGTTTTGCCGAAATAAGATATAATTGAAGCCAAATTACTTCTAGAACGGGAAGTGGAGCGTGGATTATGATGTAAGCCTGCCCAAGCCAACAACGTGAGCTCGACGCAAGCGGGCTCGATACAATTCGACATATTTTAAAACTGCACTACAATTGTTGTAGCGACAACATTTTTATCGGATCTAAAATGGGGTTTGTTCTGGCAAACAGCGTGAAATTACGTAACGTTATAACGAACAACTTCAATAAGGCACAAAAAAGACTGACTAAATGACGTAACGTACATTTGTCGGAGCATCTGACTTTATTCAAGTGTTCTGGTAAAATGTTTATTCAATTAATTTTTCACATTAATTTTAATTATTTTTTTTTTAATCTGAGGAGCGAATGAACGCGAAAATTCTTAAACACAATTAAGATTTACAATCCAAGTACCCGTTCAGGACAACGTAAACTGTATTATTTGAAATAAAAGAACGTTATATATTAATTCCTTTCGAGTCATAGTTATCACAGAACTTTGTACGTGTATATGGCAAAATGTTTCACAATATATTGTCTATCCCATGTTTTTATGTTGTGTACATGTAGTAGATCCTATAATATTTGACAAAGAAAATGTACGTATTTTACAACATTCAAAAATCAGTATACTAACCTGAGCCTTGGGCTGTGACATAGTTGGTCGCTGACAGTACTGAAATAACACGAAATTAAGTAGTTTAAAAATTAGTGTTAACTACGCCCGATGTAGTAGGCATGCATTAAATATCATTTGAATTGTAAAAATAGTCAAACATAGTTAAACAGTCCTTTATAAAATTACGTACTAACATTTTGTTATTGCGTGTTCAATAGTAGTGCATATCTTTATAAACACAAAGTATCTCGATTTGAAGAAAACTTTGTCTTATTGCAAACCAATAAGAGTAAATGCTCACAGTCGATTTTCAGAAACATTTTAACGTAAAATATATTAGTTAAAGTTAATTCATTTTTCACCACATTGTAATCGTTGTTACAATATAAATTGATTTTTTTTCTTTTGATTTTAATTTGATTTCATTTGTTTTGTTAAGTGTATCTTTAACTATTTTAGCAAAAACAAATAAATTATAAATTAAAATATCATACCTGCTATAACTATTTTCAATTTCCAATTAAAGAAGCTCATTATTAACTTTTTTTCAACTGATTAAATTTATGAACATATATGTAAAGATCTAAATATCGTCTCTTGAATCACCAATGTCTGTACTACCACTTATGTTCTGGCAGTCTAAACGACCAGCGCACTGGTAGTCGAGTGAAAAATTGGCCTTGCTAAAATAGATTCGCAGACTGTCGGCACAGCGGACCGATATAGCAGACTAGTGTCGCGACCTCAGAGTTTAATTGCTCATTGTCCAATAGAAAGGGTTATAAGCGAAACTGATTAAATTTTTGTAAACGAAACAAGTTTAGAACAAGCTCAGCCACTGGTAACGTCTCAAAACCAGTATGTATTAGAATCGCGTTTAAGTTCGGAGTGAGCAATCAGAGGTGGCAAAGTTGTGACTGTCACTGTAAAAGATAAACCTGAAATGTTTATACTTTTATGTTTCACAGAGAAATCCAAACTGATATTTAACATGTTGTCTGAAATTATGATTTATCTAATTGTATATGAACAGTTACAAATCATATAACTTAAAATATTTAATTGATACGAAATGACGACGTTATTATTTTTAAGTATCGTAACCAACTGGTCAGTTGAATAAAAAAAAATGTGCTAAAACGCTTGCTCTTGTGTGGGCAATTAAAATAAATCTCATTTTTAAATTATATATTTAAACTCAATTTTACTTATTTTTTACTAGTGTGGGGACATCCGCTATGTGTTTTTTCATACGTTAATTGTAAAATCTCTAATCTTCCAATGATGAGTTTTTTCACTAATCGGTGAGGATTATTGCTTGTCTCCTACGCACGTTGTGGTGCGCTTCCCAGCAGAATGCTTTTTTTCATCCGGTCTTAATTTTCCATACACCTTTATGCTGTTAACAGCCCAATTCACTCTTTTTCGGCGCAGCTGTCTAGGCTCGCTTTTGGCCTAGGGATTAAAGTGTTCTTCAGCCAATGAAAAACGTTGTAAGGGAAAATGCAAGAAATTTAAGAACAAGCCATGTGGTTAGCTGAATCCAGTTCGTAGACGGGTTGCGTACATGTACATCCATTCAAATGCATGTATTTCAGATTTTAAGACGATAGATTTTGATTTATTATTTAGGGCTCATTAGTTTTGTTGGATTGCTGACGAAGGTGTAAACAACAGTACGTTTATCTGTGCATGCTCAATGTCGATTCGACCTGGTAATAGAAACACCAAAATTTGCGTTGTTGCAGAATGACATATTTGGCTATATAATTGGTATATGTTTTCTTTTTTTTAAATGTTTTCTTACCTTAGTTTTGACTTAACTAAAATGCTTCTGAGTAAAAATCGTCAATATCCTGCAAAGTCGTGTCTAAATTTCATGTCTTTCCTGTATATTATATTCCGTTTGAATATCCCCTCGTTTGTAATTGCTAATATTAGCTTTAATTCGATGTACTATCTAAACAAGATAAGTGTCATTTAATTTTCAGAAGCTAGAACGTCTTTATAGGCTTTGTGTGTTTAATTGATATGGCCCGGAAATCTATGTTTTCTTTGCTAGCAGACCGAGTATTTCTAGCAAGTAGGAGGGAGATCAAGTATTTGCTAATTACCTTATTATAGAGTGTTCCCTTCCCTGATAAAGATTTTCGTCTCCGCGTCACAGTTGTGACCGTTCTTTCATATAATAACCAGGGCCTCTTCGTCTGCCACCAGAGTGTTAAGAGACAAGATCTGTACAAATATGTACTGTATAATTCTTTTTAAGATTGATTCTTATAACAATTACACTGAACGAACAAAATCCTCAAGATCGAAAGCGAATGTTAACCATTTATATCAATTGAATGCGAACGTAGCATATGTACGTTGGTGGCATAGCGTCCCAGCGGCACGACAGACTGACAAATTAACTTTTCTCCAACCATCGTTATACCCCCGACAAACGAAGTTTAAGGGGGTATACTGGAGTCAGCTGGTGGTCGGTCGGGCGGGCGGTGGGCTCGTTGCAGAATTCTTGTCCGGGACATAACTCTAAAACTACAAGATATATTTAATTCAAACTTTGTAGATAAATAGATCTTATGGAGTAGAAGTGCAATACATATTAAACGACCCAAAACAATACAGGAATGATCCTCGGTAACCATATACAAGGATACCACAGAGAACTGCTTGGCTGACATATTAGATCACTGAATCAAAACAAAAGGAATTTTGACACGCACATTTTAACATTTTCTTTTAAAGTTGAAGATATATATTTTTCACAGATCATTTTATGTTGCATTGTCTAAGCCTTATATCATACCTTTAATACTGCGATTGAAACATATTAAAACTTAAAAAGAGTTTAACCTGGATTAATGTCAGGATATTGTATATTTAATTCAGCTATTGGCTTTAATGAGATACACATTGTGTAAACAATGTTATTTAATAACAATTTTTCCAATAACCCATTCTACTAGTGTTTTTCTATGGTTTAATTGATAATTATGACCAGCATCATGACCTGTATCTTACGAGAGGCTTCAAGTATTTACACATCAATTGAAACAAATGAAACCTACCCTTTTCTGACTTCGATCTAGTCTCCACGTGAACTGTTCAGCTAGGAATAAAGTTTCACTTGTGTTTTTGAAAAACGTTTTAAGAATAAGTGCCTCGTCGTCTGTCATCAGTGTTGTAAGAGAGATGTGCAAATATTTGCATTGTACTTCTAGAGTCTACAAACAGTTTGTCTATACAAACAAAAAGAGAAACTACTGCAAGATAAAGGCTCGATCAAAACGAATGTTAATCGCTTATTGAAATTGGGATAGGTTATTACTCTTTGTTTAACAAGTGGGCTGCCTAGTGTTCCAGCGTCCAGCGTCATTACAGACAGACACAATCATAGAGTCAAATACTCACATTCACGCCATTAATTAAGGCTGCAGAGCGCAAAATTAATATACAAAAGCGGACACTATAAATGGTTGACACTTGTCAACAAGGTGTCTGGTTAATTTCAAAATTCTATTTGTATCATATCAAGTGTTTTTTTTCATTCTCAAAATAATATGATAAGAATTATGTACGTTAAGGGGTGTATTTTTATGTTATCTTTGTACGATAAAATATATTCTACGTTTTTGGTAAAAACGACATTTCCT
>Ga0224511_10003957_pt1 | contig 10975 bp, 8 predicted proteins | sample SF_May12_sed_USG_2_FD_169988 | JGI IMG/M metagenome (GOLD analysis project Ga0224511, IMG submission 169988) | Sediment microbial communities from San Francisco Bay, California, United States - SF_May12_sed_USGS_8_1 | ecosystem: Environmental > Aquatic > Marine > Sediment | place: USA...
ATTTACAATACAGTGCATACTTATAATACAAAGAAATCGGGAACCATCACAGGAAAAGCGGCCATTTTGGAACCCCAATTCCAAACGAATATATGGGTTGCGTCTGTGGACGCAACCCAAAAACAGTAAAACGGGTACGGTCGATAAGAGGCAGTGCCTTATTTCATATTACAATGTATTAATCTCTAACTTACATTAAACAGACACCCTTAGCATTTATTATTACTAGAATAATACTAAGGTAATTAATGTAGAATTTAATGGTAACTGTATGCCCAGGACCAAGAAGTAATAAAACAGCAGTCCTCAACAATAATTAATATTAATGCGACTTAAATGACTATTTAACAATGACTTAACCTTGTAAGTAATTATACACAGTCCATAAAAAGTCACTTATTCTGCTAAGAGTAAATGCTTTTAGCACTGAAGCATATACAGAGTGACACAATGAGCAAATGCAGCTACTTATATACTGCAGGATCAGCTGTGTCACAAAAATATACAGAGAATACAGGGATGTCAAGTATACACTTTATGATATAGTTTTCTACTTTAAAACTAATGAAAAACATCAAAAATCAATATGAAAAAAATGTCTCGTAACCGCTAATTAATATTTCTTACAAAGTATAAACAAGAGGGCTTAAAGGGCCCTAGGTCGCTCACCTGAGAAAAAGGTCAAGGGTCACAGTGGAGCAATTTACAGAGTACCACTTATGATGCCATATACCAAATATGAAAGCTCTGTAGTTTCAGATAAGAAGATTTTTGAAAGTTGCATTTTAAAAACCTTTTTTTTACCCCGTGACCTACTTATGCAACCAACTGGAACGGTTTGAACAACTTTGGTAGAGGAACACCTAGGGATCATTCCTGTGAAGTTTGGTCAAAATCCAATGAGCGGTTTCAGAGTAGAAGATGTTTAAGTAAAAAAGTTGATGGACGACGACCGACGAACGACGACAGACGACGGACAAAGACCGGTCACAATAGCTCACCCTGAGCACTTTGCTAAACATACAATAAGCACAAACTGAGTATTTACATAAAAACTATAAAATTCCATAAACATCCCTCTTAAACAATAGAATGGCCCAGGGCTATTTTGCAAGAGTCAGTGAGAACAAAGGAATGTTTCATAACAGTGTAGGGCAATTGCATCCTATTGATCCAATTGAGTGACCCTCTAGTGGACAATTGAGCATCACTATGGTAACTGATAGGCTTGAAGGCTTTGCACTAAGAGAAACTAAGGGTAAAAAGCTTTGGAATTGTGTAAGAGTAGTTTCCCTTAAAATTAATCTTTATAGTGATAAAACAAAGCTAATGAATGACAAGTAATAACAAGAGTATTATGAAAAATTAGGCAATCATATTATGCAATATTAATTAACGAAATTATTTTTACCACACGATCTATTTCATTGCATCCATGTTTTTTATTTCCTTTTTACATCCCCAACACAAAATGGGGGGGGGGGGCTATAATGGATTCGCTTTGTCGCGTCCGTCCATTGGTCGGTCCGTCCATCTCCATTACCGTGTCCGCTCTACAAGTCCTATACCAATTGAAGAATTTTTTTCAAACTTGGCTGAAATGTTCACCTCAACAAGGGGATGTGCAAAACCTATGTTGCCCATGTGTCAGCTCAATGTTAAAGTCACAATTAAAAGTCAAATATCAAACAATCAAATATTAGACATTATGTTGTGTCCGCTCTGTAAGTCCTACACTAATTGAAAGACTTTCTTTAATCTTGGCTCAAATGTTCACATCAACAAGGGAATGTGCAGAACCCATTTTATCCTTTTGCCAGCTTCATGTCAAGGTCACAAATTAACGTCAAAAACTGACTTAGAAAGTATTCTTAAATTTTAACATGTATTTGAATATTCTGAAACTAGAAAAAGTGTTTGCTTGAAACTTAAAATATATATGAAGTGTCACAATTAGGTTATGCAGGTCAAGTTTCATATCTCTGTATTAGATTTTGACAAAGTTATGTCCCTTTTGAAGTCTTCAAATTTAAATAAATCAAATATAAGACAATATGTCGTGTCCGCTCTATAAATCCTATACTAATGGAAGATTTTTCTTCAAACTTGGCTCAAATGTTAACTCAACAAGGTAATGTGCAGAACCCATGATACCTTTGTGCCAGCTTAAGGTCAAGGTCACACTTGAAGGTCAAAATTGACTTAGAAAATGTTCTTAAATTTTAACATGCACTTGAATATTTCTGACACGAGCACAGGTATTTGCTTGAAACTTTAAAGATATATGACGTATAACAAGAAATATGCAGGATATGCAGGTCAAGTTTTATAACACTGTACTGCATTTTGACTAAGTTATGCCCCTTTTTAAGTTATAATTTACCTACAATCAATACTACACAATATGTCAGGTCCACTCTATAAATTCTATACTAATGAAAGGATTTTCTTCAAACTCAAATGTTCACCCCAACTGGGCAATGTGCAGAACCCATCTTACCCTTGTATTAGCTTTGTCAAGAACATTGGAGCAGTTGGAATCGCATTCAGCGATAGTTCTAGTTACATATTATATTTAATTTGTAAAGCATGTCATATCTCTTTAGTTATATCTAATATTTAGAAGCGTCACTCTTTAAATAGACGCTAGTCCCAGTACAGTGACTAAAAATTACACCACAAAATATAATAGACAAGAAGCACCGCAATGCGACGAAACCAGGTTTTCAACGATTCAACCAAGTACTTGATGTGACAGGAATAAGAAATGAAAGATGGCATACCCATACACCAAGTTTGGTGCCAATAGGCAAAAGCAAACTAAAGTTATAGAGCAGAAACTGAATTTCTATTTTTAGAAACAGTGACCTTGACCTTGATAACAGATGCCTGGGTAGCAATCCCAAGCTGTGTCTTGATGTTAGCTACCCATACAGCAAGTTTGGTGTCACTAGGCCAAAACAAACTAATGTAATTGAGCAGAAACTGAATTTCTATTTTAAGTAACAGTGACCTTGACCTTGATCACATACACCTGGGTAGCAATCCCAAGGTGCGTCTTGATGTAAGCTACCCATAAACCAAGTTTGGTGTCAATAGGCCAAAGCAAACTAAAGTTATTGAGCAGAAACTGAATTTCTATTTTAAGTGACAGTGACCTTAACCTTAATCACATACACCTGGTTAGCAATATTAAGCTGCATCTTGATGTAAGTTACCCATACACCAAGTTTGGTGTCAATAGGCCAAAGCAAACTAAAGTTATAGAGCAGAAACTGAATTTCTATTTTAGGTAACAGTGACCTTGACCTTAATCACATACTCCTGGGTAGCAATCCCAAGCTGCGACTTGATGTAAGCAACCAATACACCACGTTTGATGTCAATAGGCTAAAGCAAACTAAAGTTATTGAGCAGAAACTGAATTTTTATTTTAGTAACAGTGACCTTGACCTTGTTCACAGTTGCCTGGGTAGCAATCCCAAGCTGCGTCTTGATGTAAGCTACCCATACAGCAAGTTTGGTGTCAGCGGAAACTGATTTTTTTTATTTTTAGTAACAGTGACCTTGACCTTGATTACAGACGCCTGCCCGACCACCCGTCATTCACCAATCTAATAACCAGGATTTATATTGAAAACCTGGTTAATAACTAGACATCCGCATGTCAGAGCATTATATGCCCGAAAGATGAGCCGTCGATAAATTAGTGTTAAAAATTTTACTTGAGTGTAACCTATGCATTCATATGTTCATCTACTGCAAGACTTTGCTGAAAGACTGAAAGTCAAAATGACTTTTACCTTTGACATATTGAGCTCAAAAGACTTTATGTTTAATGTCTAAGTAACCAAGACTTCTGTCCTAGTTACCCAAAATTCAATACAGATCATCTATGGTGGATGACCCACCATGTTAACAATATGATGGTCTTAATTAAGTAAAATAGGTTTCTAGTTATTGAGAGATATAGAAAAGCGGTCATCTGCTGACCAGTGACCATGACAAACCTTCCTAGATCAAGTATTATGACTGTCACTCAAAAACTTTTCAAGATATTGAGCAGACATGGTTTTTGCATAAAATGCTACTGTGAACTTGACATTTAACCGACTGACCGCAAAATTTGTAGGGGTCATCTACTGACCGTGACCAGTCTTCCTATTAATTTCAATGACTGTCACTTAAAAACTTTTCAAGATACTGAGCAAACATGGTTTTTGCAGAAAATGCTACTGTAACCTTGACCTTCGACCGACTGATATCAAAATTTGTAGGGATCATCTACTGACCATGACCAATCTTCTTACCAAGTAGAATGATTGTCACTCATAAACTTTTCAAGATATTAAGCGGACAAGGTTTTTGCATTAAATATTACTGTGACCTTGACCTTTGACATAGTGACCTCAAAATTTGTAGGGGTCATCTACTGACCATGACCAATCTTCCTACCAAGTACCATGACTGTCAGTCATAAACTTTTCAAGATATTGAGCGGACATGGTTTTTGCATTAAATGCTACTGTGACCTTGACCTTTGACCTAGTGACATCAAAATGTATAGGGGTCATTTACTGACCATGACCAATCTTTCTACCAAGTATCATGACTGTCACTCAGAAACTATTCAAGATATTGAGCGGACATGATGTGTCTAACGGACAGACGGACGGACGGACGACGGACGACGGACATTGAATGATCACAAAAGCTCACTGAGCACTTCGTGCTCAGGTGTGCTAAAAATCAATACGATCATATTTACTAATATAATACAATAATTAATATGCTTACTGGCAAGACAAACATGTTTTAACGGATTATTCATGTGTTATGCGAGATAAATATATATATTATTATTGTGTGTAAAATAAACTATGATTTTGTATCTATTTTACAAATGTTGGGTCTGGGTCTTGTAAAAAGTTTCTTTTATCTGAAAAGGTTAAGGTGAGATATGCATGTCTATAAAATTTGGACACACTTTGTCGTTGTACATTTTAGAGCCGGCAGAGTAATCATCGGTGTCTAAATATCGTATAACAGTTACATTTTAACCATTGTTTAAATTTTACCTCCATGTGTGCCAACAAATTCTGAAGTATACATATCATCTTTCCGTAAAACTCTCCGTGTCGTCAATGTTAACAGTTGTGCCAAAATAATTTTAAATCCAACAATCTTCCCTTATCTATGCAATTTTAAGAATGTTAACACATGTATTTCATTCTGTGATACATATATATGTGACCCGGCATGTGACTTTTGATCCAAATGCTCAAATGACGTCACTTAGTTAAATGACGTCAAACAATTGCATCAACTTATTATGGTTTTTAAGTGGATTTTCACCGGCCTACAAAAAATGAACATAGCTTTTCAGTGACAAAATTATTTACAAATGATATACATGTACCATATCTTTGCAAAATTATCTCATAAAATTAACTCTTAGATGTATTGATAAAAATGTATCTCCCTTATATTTGGCATGCACACCGTCCATGGTGCTCCAGGCATTCACTTCAAAGAGGTGATATTGACATAAATAGTAAGAATATTTTCGTTCTGTATTTGAAACCATAATCTTCCAAGATAGCCGTTCAAGCGATACCAAATGCTCAATATCGCTTAAATAGTCAATTGGACCAAAAATGTAAGACTCGGACACATATGATAAAAATATTATATATATATTATAATGTCTTTCAGTTATAACACTTGTGTGATATTTCATGTGATATAAAATTGCCTCTCTATGTCATACCACTAATGCCAAGAACCACAATGTTAAAAAAGACTATGACTTTGTTGCGTTTTCCTTGGTATTTGGGAAGCGTGTCATGGTACTCAATTTAAATTTAATTTCAATTCTTTATATCTTGTGTTTTAAATTATTGTAACACTGTACCATTACACTGTATTATTCATATTGTGGCTAATTGTTGTAAGTGTACCATTATGCGTTACATTATGCCGAAATAAATATATATATCTTATCTATAACCAGGTTAGAGCCCGGATTAAGATAATCTAGACCTAGTTTGACACTTGACCATTTAATCATGTCGCTATGGCCACACATAAAACTGAAATAGTACGATTTCAGCGATGTGCACATCACCGGCGAATTTAATAAACGCCCGGGCATCGGAAAAATTGTCCGGTGCCCGTATGATGGGTGCAAAAATCGGCCGTACTGTGCCCGGCCGATGTCATTTTACCCTCAACGACCCTACCAAAAACCGTACGGACGCCGTGGAATTTTAAGTAGTACCTAAACTTCACCGGGCACCGTACGATGTCTAAATATTTGATCATTCTTACTGCCGCTGAACGGGCGCCTTAAAGGCGCCGTGAGATCGTACGATTTTTTGGTGAAATAGACATAATAAAAATAATAAAAGGTTTTTGTGTCGGTATGCATATAAAAACGTTAAAATAGTATATAGATGCGCCGACATAAAAATATTCGCTTATGGTTGTGTGTCTACCCTAATTGAAATTGATAAAGAGCAAAGGACGCGAAAGAAATGCAATTGTAACTTTCAAACAGTTTGTTTACGACCTACTTTAATGTTATCAAACAAATCGCGAATAAATTGTTTTCTGATTTAATTATGTTGTGTGGACAGTATATAATTTGTAGCGTTTTTATTTTGTGTTTGTGGTATTATTTACTGTACCGGGACTAGTGTCTATTTGTGTCTGGAGCTTCTAAATACTTAATATAACTAAATGAAATATGGACATGTTTTACTAATTCAATATAATAAGTAAAAAGGAAATAAATAACGTGGAAGCAATGCAATAGATGGTATAAAAGGTAATTCATGGTACGACATTCACCTTTTTTGTACTAAATACATAAACTTATTATAATCTTAATACCTACACTGAAAAACATTTCCTAAAGCATACGTATTTACGTATGGACAATGGTCAGTAAAAAATTGTATTATTTTTTAGCGCTTGAGATATAACAATATAGTTTGTTTACAACTGCCAACAATAATATTCGATTGATTGTTTACAAGCACTTTCTGCTGCTTGATCTGTCAGAATGTAAACAGAGCAGCAGTTGAAACAAATCGTTCTATATAAACGGCTGTGTGTTACATTGAAACTATATTTTGAGAACGTCTTTATAAATGGTTGGTTTGTATAAATATGTATTGATATCTGTAAAATATTATGATAATGAAGACGGATATAGTGACTTTAAAAGAGAAGAGTGTGTCTTGATCTTAGTACCTAGCCCGCATCGCGGCCATGCACATGCATATTAAAAGCGTCGGGTTTATAAAAAAATCAGAAATCAAAACCATGTGGAAAATATATATTGTGTATGATTTAAAAAAAAAAACACATGCATTTGTTTTGAAAAATTTCCCTCAGTAATCAACAAACAATTTGTCAATTCATTGTGTAATTAAAATAGCGTGATGTGCAGGGTGGTATTTTAGGGTTATGTATACTGAGTACAAGGTATAATGTGGCACTTACATATTAATGCTAGCACAACAGTTATAATAGTCAGTATCGGATATACGTGTAGTTTTGTATACTTCACATTTTAGTGGCCAATATTTTTAACGAGATCTTACCCGCGATAATTAACAGTGTAGTTAAAGAGAAATTTTAAAAAAACATAATCAAAAGTACTTAGGAGTAAGAAGGCATTGGTTAACAGACCATTTCCGATGTAATTTTTTTTTAAATGTATTTGGATAAGACTTATCTTCCAAGAAAATAATTATTAGATTTACGTATTTTCTTTATAATAATGCATGACATAAATAGACAACGACGGTACATGGTAATGTTTATTTATATGCTTAGTCACTTTATAAGCGCAAACCTTTTTTACTAAGTATTTCTCTTTTATTTTGTTCTGTAGAGGCCTGAATTTCATGTATAATGTCTGTCGACTGTCTGTCTTTACAAGTACCTGAGTAATTCTTTAAAAACCGGTTTTGTATGGGGTGGTTTGACAATATTTCGTAAATGCACGTGAACCTTGTGACACTTGAATTGTTAATCTTTGCGCCTTTTTCTTTATGCCACAACATTGACAGTATAACACTACTTAGGAAAAGTTCATTTATTATCGAACACACATCTTTCGAACTTCGACTTTCGAAAAATGAACGGAACCAAGCTCTTGAAATGCTAATGGTAGGGGCTACAAAGCAACATGTAGCTAATGCATTTGGCTGCAGTGTCTACTGTCACGCGTCTTGCGCAACGAGTGCAGGCCACAGGAAGTGTAAGGGACCGTCCTCGACCGGGTCAGCCACGTGTAACCACGTCGCCAGGACCAACAGATGCGTTTTAACCACATTCGAACCAGTTTCAAACGGCCACCCAAACCTCGGGACATACTGTCGGGTGTGATAGGTAAGTATACACATGTGTTAATTTTTAATCCACTTTTACAATAACAATGTAACGTTAAGATTTGACGGACATGCCTAGTTTATTAACATAACGGTTTATGCTTTTAGACGTCGTATACACCCTGAAACTGTCAGACGGAGGCTCCAGTCTGCTGGTATATACTGTCGGAGACCACTGAAGGCCTCGCGGCTTTCGGCACATCATAAAAGAGAACGTTTACGCTGGGCGCGGACGCACTTAACGTTTACCCAACAGCAGTGGAGTCGTGTTTTGTTTTCTGATGAGACGCGAGTGCACCTAAGCCGAGCTGATGGACGCCAACGTGTATGGAGGCGTCAAGGTGAGCGTTACGCCGAGGCCTGCGTTATACAGTACAACCCTTGGGGTGGCTGTTCCATCCATGTCTGGGGAGGGATAACATGTAACAACAAGACGCGGCTTGTTGTGTTTGATAGAAATGTGAACGCGCAAGTGTGTGTAAACCAAGTGCTGGCTGATGTTGTTGTTCCGTTTGTGCAGATCAACTTCCCCATGGTGACGGAACACTGCATCAGGATGGCGCTATACCACATACTGCAAGGGTTACACAAGTGTTCCTAGCCCAACACAACATCAATGTGTTAGAATGGGCCGCTATGTCACCAGACATGTCACCTATAGAACATTTATGGGATGAACTCAAACGGCGCGTTAACGCTCGCGCGCAATCGCCCACTAACGTCAACCAGCTCCGTGAAGCCGTCATTAAAGAGTGGGAAAACATTCCACAACAATTGATCGAATTTGGTGCGTTCAATGCAACGACGTTTTATAGCATTGATAAATACCAATAGTGGTTTTACGCATTATTGACCAAAGAAAATGAAAATGAGGGTAATGATGGTTGATCGTTAAAATGTGTTACTAATGTTTGTTTGATTTCAATGAAATTTCGTTACATGATTAATAGAGGTCTTAACTTAAATAATATTATTTTTAAACATTATAAAGGTTTATGTTAGAAAACATATTTTAATGGTCAAACATGTTTGCGTTTTTAAAGTGACTGAGTATATATCGTTTAAAAAAGTAAACATATAAACGTTAAAAGGGGTTAAGCTAACTGATTTTTATATTGACGACGATTAAGTTAAAGTACCTGAACTGCGAGTGGCACACACACTCTACTGCTAGTAATGCGAGGCGTTATTTGTGTATGAAGCTACACATGGCGCAATATATCAACGAGCCATCATCGGAAACCACCATCCCGACAAAACAACAACACTGGGTACAATCAAAGCGTCACAGGTTGTGGTTCTCAAAGAAGAAAGTGTGGATGTTACTCAACGAAAACTCATGTTAACAGCATGATCCTCATACTCAAATTGAATTGGACTTCGTTGAGAAACATATACATTAAAAGTGGTCTTAGTTGAGCACCACACACATTTCAATGTACATGTTTCTCAACAAAGTAAAATTCAATTTGAGGACGAGGATCACGCTGCCTACATAAGTTTTCGTTGGGTAACAACTACATGTCTTCTTTGATTGTACCCAACAGGACAAGTCAGATGCAAGCAAAATATGTAGTATATTTGTTTTTGAAACGATCCAATACAGTATACGAATCAGAAACGCTTCATTTAGTTTACCGAATAATGGTTAAATATGTAAAACGGATGACGTTTGCCAAATATCATTGCAATCGCAAAAAGTGGTCTAGTGTGGAACTACATGCCAATAACACTTCTTAGTACAGTGCAGTATAGTATGCACAGAGCCAAACAATGGGCAAGGTACCGACCCACGTCCTAATATGGTGATCATGTGTTTGAAATAGTTGTAAAATCCGACTTCTAATAACAAAGATATGGACCGGACACGACTTTGCTGCAAGGTCAAACTGTGACCTTGACCTTTTAGGTAGCAACCCAAATGTTGCGCGTGACACGTCGTCTCAATATGGTAATACTGTCTGTGAAATAGTTTTTAAATCCGACTTCAAATAACGAAGGTATGGGCCGAAAACGAGTTTGCTGCAATGTCATGCTGTGACATAGACCTTCAAGGTAGCGACCCAAATTTGCAAACGACACGTCGTCTTAATATAATGATCATTTCTGAGAATACGTTTTGAAATTCGACATCAAATAACAAAGTTATGGGTCGGAAACTATTTTGCTGCAATGTTATGCTGTGACCTTGACCTTCAAGGTAGCGACCCAAATGTTGCGCGCGACACGTCGTCTCAATATGGTGATTATTTCTGTGAAATAGTTGTAAAATGCGACTTAAAATAACGAAGTTATTGGCCAAACACGAAGTTAGTACAAGGTCATGCTGTGACCTTGACCTTCAAGGTAGCGACCTAAATGTTGCGCGCGACACGCTGTCTCGATATGTTGATCATATCTGTGAAAAAGTTTTAAAATCCAACTTCAAATTGTGGAGTTATGGGGCGGACCTGTATTCGGGACCTAAGGACGGGCAGACTGACGGACGGACGGACGGACGGACAGCCCGGCGACTATATGCTCCCTCGGAGGTAATCTTAAAGTTGTATAAGTCAAACATCAATAGTTTCACT
>Ga0224511_10003958_pt1 | contig 10974 bp, 4 predicted proteins | sample SF_May12_sed_USG_2_FD_169988 | JGI IMG/M metagenome (GOLD analysis project Ga0224511, IMG submission 169988) | Sediment microbial communities from San Francisco Bay, California, United States - SF_May12_sed_USGS_8_1 | ecosystem: Environmental > Aquatic > Marine > Sediment | place: USA...
TTACGATGTATCGCACAATAACTTGTTTTGCTCTCTATTCTGGCTTTCAGAACCAACACATGTTTAGACGAAGGCTTTCTTCCTTTGTCGAGATACTTTAACCCGTTGATATTGATTATAACTAGGATAGTTCAATAGCAACATCCTGAAAAAAAACAAGTTTTCTTTGGTGCAACTATTGCATTTATTTAAAGATATATAGAGCTTGTTTATGTTGCCTATAAATATAAAAAAACAATTTAAAAGAACTACAGTAATGCAAGAAAGTTTACCTTCGGTCTACGCATGAAGTGAAAAGGAATATTGATCATACCATCAACGACGTTTTATTTGTTGTCCTACATAATTTGACAACATAATTTAATTGATGTAAAAAAGACATACTAGAATGTAAAATGGTGTGCTGTTGCATAAGAACAAGGTATTTTTTACTTTCAATCAAGATATTCTGAAACAACCATGTGATTGATGTTGTTGTTGTTGCTCATGTGTGAGCACTTAAAACTTCACACACATTATTATCCTAAATTATCCCTTATAAAACCAGCAAAGCCCATACAAACATATAATTACGACATCAAGTGACAAGGTCCGAGACACCAACGTCCTAACCGTGACATAAATGACTTCTTCAGTGGCAAAATAAGTATGTATCAATAAATGCATTGCACTTCTCATACCAATTTAGTGAGGTTGTCCCGTCAATATGAATGAAACTTGCCTCAATTTATTAAAGAAACATGCTAATACATGTATGTTATTTTTTAATAGAATCGTTACTTGACTATAATAAGAATTATTGGCAGCAATGGGACACGTATTGTTAACATTCAAATTCTCGTAGCGAGTTTCTTACGGCTTTAATATTAGTAATTTACGTAATAATTAACTCTCAACAACGGATCTTGATCACAAAAAATACAATATAAATGGAAGAGATGTTCAAAGAAACAATGTTGTAAACAATGTGGACAAGTCAAGTTTATGGGCACCATGACAAAATGGCCCGTACAAAAACACACAGAACATCACAAACACGGAGTAAACAAGTCACAAAACATACTGATTTATGTTTATGTGAACAGATTGTATATTGTTGATTACTGCGTTCACTATATCACGACGCTATTCCTTAAATCTCCTAGGTAAAGCAACAATAAACGAGTGGTTGTAGACTCTAAAGATGTGTTGAAATTTCCTCGGGTTTGCATGCCGCAACAAATCTCGAGCATTTGCGTATTGCCAATTATAGAAAGAAACACAATTTTACAGATCACTGTTGTAGTTTGATTGTGCGCCTTATTAATGAACCTTGCTCAAAGCCTAGATGAGGTTTTGCACAAATGCTTATACCATGAAAGCATTATGAGATTTATCTATATAAAAGGAGTAAAAATAAATAAGTGTGTGTTTGTTTGTTCTCCGACGTGACGTTATGTGACGATTACTTTCATGAAAAAAATAACAATATTAAACTAACTATTTATTAACAGTCATTAAACATTTTAACAAAGCAATATACTCTCAATCCCTATTATTAAAAATATTTTATTATGTTTGATAGTCCTTTCTAACCAACGTATATGACTTAAAACAATAACCGCAGATAATCTTTTCATCAGCATGCTCTTGAGTGGACGACAGGCCTTTGTAATTCCAATCCCGTTATGTACTTTCCCCTGGAGATCAAGACTTCATACCATGAGCCGTTTCGTTATAAACCAATAAGCATCTTGATACTTTTGAAATTACATGTCAAGAAGTGTTGATTTTTAATATACGCCTGAATAAGAAACCTAAACGTCTTTGGTAGCTAAAACCTTTATTGCATTTCTGTTGCTTGGAACCGTATTTGCAATGATCGTTCTGTTAACAACAACATTTTCTGAAGCGATAAATTGTATTTGTTGAATGAGAAACACTTTCTTTATCTGCATCCGGCCTAGCAACACGTATTACAACATAGATCACAGAAATGTCTGGATTAATGAAACGTCGAGGCAAGGTAGTATGCGATATGGCGGGCGCGAGAGCGAAATTGAAATTAGTATGAGATGCCGTTTTGCCCCGGTATCGGACGTTTTTGGAGGAATACGTTTATGTTCAAGATTGTACGGCACGATCTGTAGAGAAACGGGAACAATAAAAAACCGACACTCCGGTGGTTAACAAAATATGATCCGGATAAACACATAGGGTGCTAAGTTGTGCTTATTCGACTACTCTTCTTCCAGGACTTGCCTGCTGCGATGTATTCGAGAGAGGACATAGAACAATGCATGGTCCTGTGCGTTATAAAGCCAGTGGGATACAATGCATCGCTTCGGAGGTGCGAAATCATATTGTGACAGCCCTTAAGACTCTAAAAATCATATAACATAAATAGCATATCAAATGTTAAACGCATTTTAATTGTTATGCAAAATTTAAATATTAAACGTTTTTGTTTGTTTTCATATCTTGTTTTAGAGAACCAGTCTTAACCATAAGATGTTCAGCCCACTAGCACGACTCTACAAATTTAAAATTCTTACTAGCCAGAACAGATGTTTACTAGCCATAAGCTTCGGGCTAGTGGGTTAGCGTGAAGACTAGAGAACAAGGCAAACTAGTTAATTTATGTACACATTTCCCTAGTAAAATAACCAAATCGGAGAGATACTTTATAAGTAATGAGCTTTGATTTCAATTCCATTGCCATTTCTGTTTTGTTTGTATTCATGTATGCATGTTATATTCTTGGGCAATAAATTTGATTAAATCAAATAAAACAGCATTGACAGTGCTAATTCAGGATAGTACATTTGTGTACAGACATTGACAATTTGTGTCCAAATAACTGAAGTAGCTGTTTGGTAACAGTACTTTAACTAAATTTTCTTAGAGAAATATTTCGTCAATTGCACCAGATCAAACTAACGTCACCTGACGGGGCCCAATCAATCTGATGGACTATCTAATCAGCTATTGGAAAGGTTTTAGATAGTTGAAGTGTAATGAGAAAATATTCAAAACTAGCAGAGTGTTTAAAATTTCTAAGACTATTTGTTATGTTGCCCTTAATTTGACTTTTTTTGCATGGCATACAACAGTTGGCTTTTTATCACCTCTTCGAATTATATTACAACTAAATTATTGCCCACATCCGTTGTTGTCTGTACGACTTACACTTACTTACATTATAAATCATCATGCGAAGTCTATATAATTACAAAATAAATAACATCAAGTGTACATATAAAAAATCTCAATGTGATATAAATAGTGCTTTGTGTTACAGGGTATCAGTTAAATTAAGAAGCAGTTTCTTCGGAATTCATCGCTGCAGGCAATACTGAAAAGACAAGAAACACAAATTAGCACACTAGGTGTATGTCCGTAATTACCTGGGTCGATATATATTAACCACCGAAGCGCTGTTTATTGTTTTACTGTTCCCTTTCCGAAACAGATCGTTTGATGAAGTGCCGCACAATCTAGAAACCCAACGCGGCAATCCAAAAATGTCTAATACCAGGATAAGACGGCGTCCCTTCCTCTAACTATTTTCATTCTCCTTCTAGCGACCGCCACATATCTTAGATGTTTCATTACACCAGACATTTTCTGTGATCTATGTTGTAATACGTGTTGCTAGGCCAAACACAGATAAATAAATTGTTTCTGTTTTGGCTTGCCGTGAACAGCAAGCCAGTATTGTTTTGGAAAGGTATTTCCGGTTTGAAATTTCCCTGCTTTCTATTTTATGCATACTAATTGCCCGAATGGAGATTGGAACCAGTCGAGTTTCGGGCGATTCCGATATAATTACGTAAACTACCGAACATTTGCTAGACGGTAATGGCCGAGTTGTTCCGATTATGATGATGTAATGCTATTTTTAGCGGAATGTATTCGCATCTTCACATCATGACAAGCCATTCTTTTTAAAAGGAAATTTTATTTATATTCCAAAAAAGGTTTATCGTTACCAAAGATCGTGCTGTTACTTTTAAGATCATTGCAAATGGTGGTACAAAGCAACCGAAATGCAAAAGAAGTGTAAGTTTCGTTAACTTGACTGGGGATACAAAATGTGTTTAGGTTTCTTATTCAGGCGTATATTCAAAATCAACACTTCTTGGCATGTAAGTATCAGAATGCTTATTGGTTTATAACGAAACAGCTCTTTGTATGACGTCTTTATCGCCAGGGGATTGGACATAACGAAAACAGAATTACAAAGGCCTGTCGTCCACTCGAATGCCTGCTGATGAAAAGATTCTCTGCGGATTATAGTTTAAAGTCAAACTCGTCAGTTAGAAAGGACTATCCTGCCAACATTAGACAGTTACAATAATCGAGCTTGAGCGGGGATTACTTTGTTTAAAAATGTATGACATTAATATGATGTTATACTTTTTATACGTGCTTAAAATAATATTTTAAGAGTTTATTCCATAAAGGTATTTGTCACATTACGTCAAGCAGGCGGACAATTTGTCTCACGACCGTTTCTAAGGCTGTTTGCTTGAGGACTGTGTTTTACTTAATTTAATTTTTCGAACATTGAATTTGAGGTTCATGTTTTCCGTAATATGCACATATATGTATAGGACTTACATAATAAAATAACTTTCTAGTCTAATGAACATATGCATACAAATACCTACTAGATATTCAATTGTACAAGATGGCACGTGTTTTTAGAAAGTTTTCAGACAGAAACACGTATAGTTAGGATTTATATTTTTTCATTACGCATCTGTCAATTTAAAGTACATCAATACATTTTTGACCTCATAATAAACAATCTTTATTTTCGTGTTTTAACTTAAAGGGCGGATGTACGATCTTTCTATAACATGTTTTGTAAATATATAAATAACAATGGTATTTTATCCTCGAGAAATATGAAATAATAAAGTATCATCGAAGCATTTTGTGAAATTCGTCAAAAATGTATTCACGATGTGTACCGATTAAAATGTTATCTGTCACCAACAGTCTATATTCAGATACAGATGACTTCTTAAACCTGGGATCCGGATTATTTTGCTGAGAAGCGAAATACTATTTCAGCAATACACATCTCTCTAAAACGTATTATTTAGCATAAGGTTTAGTAAATGGTATACTTACGTTTGTGTCTTCTATATAATTGTTAAGTTTATAATTATTTACATGATACTAAACTGAACCGTCTAAAAAAACGTTTTTTCGTAACCTTTCATGCAAGCATGAGCATAACAATGTGTTTTTACTTAAAATCTTCCCTTAAATGCTTGTGTTCATGCTTCTCGTTTTTTTGAAACAATATTGAACTCTATTTGCAATACAAATCCTTATCAGACGGATTCAAATATAATCTATAACATTATTTAGTTACCACCTGACACTGATGGTATCTGTATAACGCCCAATCGTTCTTTGTTAACCAACAAACTCCATCTTTGTCACAGCCACTATAAAGCTGGGATATACGAGAAAAAACCGCTAGTTAACAATGATCAAACACGATTTTCCATGCTGATAATATGAAACAAAATAACGGAAGTTTTGCAAGACATCAACCTCTAAGAAATCATAGGGAAATGAAATATTTTCGGAATAAACATCTGCCCTCGCGTGTTTTGTTTACACGTCGTCGACAAGGGGAATTATATGGCACATATGAGCAGGTTTGTTAGTTCTGAGCAGATAAGTGGTTGTGCTTAGGTTTGGTCTGTCAAAACTATCACGAACATGATTCGTTAAACTTCCCAATGTTCTCTAAATCGCGTTTAAGTGTAAACTGCTCGAAATACACCCTTTGGGTATTTGCGAAATAATATACATGTCAATGCAAGCTATGGTTATGTTGTGCGATAATGACGTTTCGTTAGATTCTTTGAAGTTCATTCTCAGTGTCTTGGGCCAATAGACAACTTGGTCATTTTGTTTTTATATATTTACATCTCAGTGATAAGCCTTGCTTAGACTAATTTATTTGTATATCATTAACAGCCAATGTTTGAGTACAAGTAGTTTATTAGAGTAGTTGTAGAATACGTATTTTGTGCTTTGAATTAAGACCAAAAGATGATCAATGTTTCAATGAGATGATCGACGATTTATATCACATTAACATCTGTAAATCTGGGAAAACCAGTGCTTGCGTTGTGTTGCGGCTTGTGGCTTGTACTGTGATAAATATTTCTTTTTTGTGCGATGCCCTCCACCTACAGCTTATTCCATAACGTAAGCCAATATCATGTAAATTAAAACAAAGAGTAAAATTCGCATGTTTTGTTCTACGTAAAATCATTACATGTATATATCACTTTTAATATACAGACATCAGGTTGCTAGAAGTATCATTTTACTCAGTGTTTTATATAATATGTTATTTCTTTTGACATTACCAACTCGGCTAACCTATTGGAACTAAATAGCTATATATCGTTTTTTTTTAAAGACAAACTTATTTATCAGATTTCCATCAATCGTATATGTTAATTGTTAAGAAAATATCTTCCATTTTAGCTGATGGGCCTTTTACGAGTTAGGTATAATTAGCTGTCTTTATTGTTCGCTTATGCTTTTCTGATATATAATATGCGTGACAAGGTACCTTTGGTGTTCCAATCAATAATGTATCTGTATCCGGCTTGCTTGCAACATCTGAAAACATTCCTTACTTTAAATTAGTGAATTCCATTATTCTTTTGAATGTAAGTTTAAGATTCCATAAAAGTAAAAGACGGAAATCTGCTACATACGGTGTTTGACACGATCACATGTTTAGTTTGTTTTGCTACATTTGTGTCTCTATAACCATATATCAAGTTTGCATATTTATTACAAACAAACAGAAAAGAAAAAAAGAGCGAAAGAAATTCTTCTGAATGCATAGAACTGCCTCCAGAATTGCCATCTTTATTTGACAGATGATATAACTTATCGCACAATTACATGTTTTGCTCTCCATTCTTGATTTCAGAACCTACGCGTTTATACGAAGGCTTTCTTCATTTGTCAAAATATCAAAACCCGTTGGTATTGATTAGAATTCGGGTAATTGTAAAGTATAACGTTGGAAACATCAATTGTCTTGAGTTTAACTGTTGCAAATTTTAAACATAAGTCAAGAAACAGTAAACGTTCTTAAAAACATATAATCAGGCCAATACTGCCGAAGGTGTGCCAATAGGGGCTCTTGACATACCATAGCCGTGTAAAAACCTATACATATTAGATATAGATATTTTATTTTCCTCCAATAGCGGAGAGCATAACATATTTACACAATGACATTTATATATAGTAAACAAAACAGTGAAATATATACACATATCTAAATTACAGAATAAAAATAATTATTATAACTATTTTCATGACTTTTGAATAACCATAAGGATTTACAGTGGAAAGGTAACCAGTGGAGTTCTATGATTAAATAAAAATAAACGTTTAAATCCTGATTCAATGGTCCCAAATATCCGTTTATGTGCCTTTGTTTTTTATTATATGGTACATACCATAAGAATTTTAAGAATTCGTATTTACGAATACTTCTAGCAGAACGATAGTGGATATGTATTTGTCAATTGTTTGCATCTTGGTACGTTGTTTAGCGTTTTAAAACTTGATAATGGCTTTCTTAGCAGTCTTTCATAATGGACTGCGTCCGATAACGTGTAGGAACATGTAGCAAACTGTTGTTGCAAAATTGCGTTCAGCGCATTGTTTATAAGTATTTAAAATGCAAAATACAGTACTGGAAGTATTACATTTATGTTACATACAGCAGCAATTAAATGAAGTTTCCCATGTATGTAAGGCCCTCGCTAAGAATTACAATTATGTAACATACATGTGCATTTATTTGATGTTTCCCATACATGTCCAAATGTTAAGAAGATGTTGAAAATTAATACTCCGCCAGTAAAGCCAGGAATGACAAACGGTGTATGTATAAAGTGATTGGAATATTGGCCACGCAACGTTTCATTTGTTGCCCTACATCTTTTGACAGCAGCACGTGGTTGATATTTAAACACCACACACGAATTCAAAATGCGGTTGAGTTTTATTGCAACGATATATTTTAAATGTCCATTAAGATTTTCAGAAAACATCCATCGGATCCCTTGTTAGACCATTGACGCATCGAGTAGGAAGGTTTACACATCTGAATTAATTATGAACGCCTAATGTGTTTACAAATAAAATGTACATTTATTTAGGCCGAAGTCAACAGTTTAAAACACTTTAAAACTTCGACAACAAGGGACAACAAATAATATATAAATAACTGTATATTGACAGACATTAAACCAAACAGAAACACTATATTGGATAACAAGAAGCGCAATTCTGTGTAATAACCGTCGGAGTAAAATAATCTAAATCACGCCCACTTCTCCGCTCAAAGCCAGCAACTCTGAAACTGTTGAACGGAAACATTTCCTAAACATCTGACGGATAATCATAATGCAGAAGTGAAAACGTCAAGAAAATAACATTCAAATAAAATTGCTAAATCAGAAATAAAAATACACGTGCATACATCCGTTATACACTAGCTTTGTTTCTATGAATTCCGCCATCTGTTTAAAAACTGAGACCGCATTTAGTGAAGGATATATTATTATAAACTTGAATTGCACCCAATTAAATCAATTGCCATCTTGTTAAACATTTGTGTGACAGTTTTATATTTATGATAGGCATTTGCACTTATATATCTGAAGTTGTTATATTTTTTTAAACTAAGCCTCTTAAATATTATATAACATAATATTTTATGTCTACGTTTTCAGAATGTTCGGTTCAAAAATGTCATTTTGGTGCGAGGTTTCGGTTTTATTATACGCGATATTATTACCTTATGTGGACGTATTTTATCTTACAAATACAACTGAATTATTACACGCTTAAAATACTTTTACTCTAAAGTGTCCAAATATATTTACACTTTTGTGTACATTTTCTGTACATATCAAACTTAAGTTTGTAACGTAAATAATGAATTGTGTAACAGTGTATATTTTAAGTTAATAAGCAGTATCCCTGCAGGCAAGCCATGAAAGGAACGTAGGAAAGTCGAGTTAGCACAAATAGGCACTCCAGATTTCTGTCTGTTTTTCTCGGGATCGATTAATATTAGCCACCGGAGCATCGTTCATTGTTTTACTGTTCCCCCTCATCAACAGTTGGTCTGATGATGTGCCTTTCAATCTGGAAATCCCAAACATCCTTACACTTTAGCCGATACCGGGATGACACGGCGTTCCATTCTTTACATTAATTTTTATGCATTTTCTGTGATCTATGCTATAATATGTGCTGCGTGGCCCGACGCAGACAAACCAATTGTGTCTTTATGCAATCGAAATGATGGTGTTATTCGTTACATTAACTAGTGTTGATGACATTTAGATGAATGCAAATGTTGATACAAAACAACAGAAACGCAATGTAAGTATAAGTTTCGATTAAATAATGAAGTCAACCAGATGGGATTTATCTTATTCAGACATACAGTGTACATATACAAACAACACATTTTGGCCCGTTTCAAAAGTATCGAAATGCTTACTGGTTTATAACGCAAAAGCTCCTGGTATCAAGTGTGGATCGTGGTGGATAGAACATAACGAAATTGGAATTTTGAGGTGGTCTGCTGATAAAGGGACTCTCCGTGGATATTGTTAATAAGTCATACACCTCGCTTCAAGAGGAATATCATGCCTTTATAAATTATTTAAATAATTTCCAGTGAAGGGACATTGCTTATTTAAGTTTTATGACGGTAATCAATGTTATAAACTAAGGTAGTAAATACTTAAAATGTTTTCAGAATTAATTTGACGTATTTGTCCTTAACTTAAGGCGGTGGATGGTTTGACTCGTGAACGTTATAGCAGTTAAAGGGGGTAGATACGAATCTGTCAATAATTATAATTATGAAGACACAAAAGAAGGGTATCGATTGAAAACACTAATGCTCACAAATGCATATTAAGCCAGATAGTTCTAAAATCTTATTTTAAAACCCTCCTCAGCGTTTTCCTCTGGAGGTTGGGCTTTAGTAGTCGATCAATACGATTGTTGACGATTTGCCTGTTGAGTGCATCAATTCAAATCTAGACTCCGACTTAAGCCTACTACTAATCCGTCGGATGTTTTGGTGCGTATTCAAGGTAAAACATTTAGATTTTTAAACAACTATTTCAATGACGCAAACTTTTAGTAAGATTTATCTGTTTATTGTAAGGTTTTTTTATTTAAGGCTTACGGTGCTTATTTGAACAGACATTTGCAGCAATACAGACAAATTACAAACCTAGTTACATTTAAGAATACTAGTATGTCAGTATGACATTATACGATAAATGACCGGGCCGCTTTTTACCATTTTTGATTATTTTAATAGTTCAATAGTACACACTATTCATATTGAGGGAAGGTAAAACTATGAGAAATTACTTCCCTTAATATTTTCAATAAGGCGTAGATATTTTCTGTTACAGTGTTTTAAAAACACTAGACTGTTAAAATATCAAACATATTATTTTTGTTAATGTAATTGAATTATATATTATATTAGATTCTCTTATTTCCTCCAGTCATGGAGAGTATAACGTATATACAAGGTACATTGTTTTCACAACATAACTTTAAACAAACGAATGACATATCAACGATGACGCCCAACAACAATCATCAGAAAACATTAAAAAAGATAAAAGTATTTTTAAGACAAAAACATTAATCACGACATTTCTATTCGTCCTTGATCCATTTTCACAGCGCTTTCCAATTTCCGTCATTGTTGATAACGATAATAACATTATTAGTAGTTTGTTTGTAGAGTCTTCTTTTTAAATAAAAACTTTAAAACACAACTCGATAAAATGTATTTCACAATAATAAATGCACGAAAACAAATTACATTCCAGTTGTGCTTTGCAATAGCTGTCACATATGCACATCTGTACATTTTACACT
>Ga0224511_10003959_pt1 | contig 10973 bp, 7 predicted proteins | sample SF_May12_sed_USG_2_FD_169988 | JGI IMG/M metagenome (GOLD analysis project Ga0224511, IMG submission 169988) | Sediment microbial communities from San Francisco Bay, California, United States - SF_May12_sed_USGS_8_1 | ecosystem: Environmental > Aquatic > Marine > Sediment | place: USA...
ACAGTAGCCACTTTTGGGCACTGTACTGTTGAAGGTGCCTCCATTGAAGCAGATGTCGTTGCAAATTTCAGTTTGCCACTCCGTTTTAAACTCTTGAATAAAACATGCCTCAATCCAATGTATTGGACAAGGCTCGTGGAACTGCGAGCGTGACCTATAAATGGTCAACAACGTGAACATCTTATGTCGTTCAACGAAAAACCATTGAATAAATAATGACATTTTCATTGTCATTTACATGTTTAAAAAATAGACACAAACACGTAAAACTAACCTTTCTCTGTATCCACCACAAGAGGTGCTCGTGCACTGAGACCAAGCCCCCCACTCTTCCCAATAACACTCACATGTTACTAAGCCATGATCGGTTTCAGAATGTTTCACTAATGTCATTAACATTACTATGTAACTTAATCGTAAATTCATTATAAAAAATGTTTCTATTTAAATGGTACTGCATGCAACATGTTTTACAAGCTGTACTGTTGTGAACTCCTCGACTCCCAGTCATAATGAGTGGTATTCAACAGACAGAAGTATGTAAATATACTATTCGAATGCAACGAATTGGAGAAGCTATCAAGTACACGAATGGTAGTCCCACTGTACAACTCGCAGTCTGTTACAGCTAGCCAAGGTACTCCGTATAAGGCTACGGGTTTATGGAGGAGCACATTTTAGTGAACGTTTTAGAAAAATAAGAAGTTAGGATAAAACACGACTGATTCTTACTAAATCTTTGGTAATAGGTGTTTAGTCTATGTTTTAAAACATTATTTTATTATTAACGACTATCGGCCAATATCGACCGAAACAAGATTAGGTTCATGAGAGTTACCAATTAAACATTAGAAACGCATCATTGTTCTTACTTTTATGCCTTAAAATGTTTTAAGTAAATTGATAATAATGAAGAAATACTTCAACATCACGCATGCGAAATCATCAAAATAGCCATCTACTATTAAATTCGATCTTTATCCTACTAAAATGAAAACTACGTCAATAGGTTTCACACCAACTAAACCAATCATAAGTGACAATCTACAACCAGGGATTTCTTCGAGTTTGAGAAACATGTTTGCTTTTATTGGTATAGGGAAACTTCAATATAAAACTAGTGTTTGTACTAGTTTTCCCCTCTAAATCTGTTTTTTATTTTTAACAGTTAATATTAAAATTTTTAATAACTGAAACTATATACAAGTAATTTAAATTTGCAGATATACCATGACTTTGGAAGGACTGCAAAGTCATCAAAACATTTACAACATAAACACCACGGACGTCCGCTACGTGTTTGCTGCGCTAATGTTTAGTGTTTTATATATACATGTATTATAATAGATACGGAAGCCACTACTTATCTAAAGTTTTAAGCCATGTCAACTTGTTTCTTCTCGATTTGACCAAAAACATCCCATGAAGACATTTTGATTAATACGTAATACGTGGAAGATTGTAATTACATGTATTGAAAAAAATCTTTTGTTGAATTACGTGAACTGTTTGTCAATGTGATTAACGTCTTTGCGTCTTACTAAATAGTAATTATTTTCGATTTGAATTTTGTCGAAGATACAAAAGCATCAAGTATTTTGAGAAAAGTTGAGTTTCTATGCCTAAACACTTCTCATCTTTGTCAGTAAATGATATTTTTAATTGTTGCAGCAATACAGACGATTGAACTTAACTTTAGCATCGAATAATGAGAAATTTTAAGATGAATCACAAGGCCGCCTTTTACCACATTTACTATTTCATTTTTGAAACACAACATTTTGTACACAATTTTTTATAAAGGAGATGTAATCATTCGATGCATTTTAGCTTTGTTTCTTCCGTTGGTGCCTCTGACGTTTCATTTGTTGTCACAGAGATACAAATATTATCTGCCGACGTCCAACTGTACAATGGGTGTAAATATTGTGTGACCTACTGCAGTACGGCAAACAAAATGTCTTAATGCAATGTAGTACGTCAATGCTAATATTGGACATTAATGCTGAAATGCCGATGGGTCAAAACCCAAACAATAATATGCGTTTGTATGTTCCATCATACATATCTATCAAAACACTCGGCGGTGGCATCGGCAGCAACCCCGTTTGCTCATCTTACCATATCTTAAGTTCAGTCGACACCACTTGGTGTGCACGTATTGCAATTCAGAGTTAAAAATCATAACTCTGCTTTGGGTATTTTTAGAGTTATTTTTCTAATATTAGTTTTGCTTGAACGGGACATAACCCCCATTCTGAGCAGTCTTCATCGAATGTTGACTTTATAAACATATTTTAATACTTAAACACAAACACGGTTTTTATGTATAGTCATTAATTGTTGACTCTAAACCTGTCTGGTGACACATCCGACTTACATAGTTCTAGATTATATCCTTAAACCTCAAACATAATTGATTTTGCAAATGGAAAGAAATGCCATTCTAAGATTGTGGCAATTGGAATCTATTATTCTATGATGTATCATCTTTTTCTAATTATATAATTTATAATGTGTTTCTCTTCTATTTAGTTTGTTTCAGATTTCGCATGATATTACATGGCAACATTTATCCTAAATATAGTGATTCAATAGTAATGTGCTGCAATAAATAGTGTACTTTTTCAACTTATTGTTGTCTTAATATGCACTTGTGTAACGGAGACGTATTGCCTGATTGTCGATATTTTATAAAGCTGTATATACAAATTTACTTTCATTTGTTTGCAATACGCAGCAATCATTCAGTTTTATACACTTTTTTGAGCTATTATTTAAAAAATAATTTGCACCAAAACAATAATGTTTTATAATAATAATAATATTTATTATTTATTGAAATAATATCAAGGTCGGTATTTATTTGAAATAATGTCCAATAAACAACTTTTGTTCTTTATAAAACATTGTACAAACGAATGTCCTGATACCCTTGTGTTTCAGCAAAAGAAATTGTACAAACTACATTATGATTATAGTTGAAATAGCTCAGTTCACATTTATTAAAATGATAACGGCATTTAACAGTGAATGATAATGAAAAGAAGTATAATGATTTGTGTGACCACTACATTAATTTTGATTAAATATGTAATGTTTATATCCTGCGGACATATTTTTAGAAAATTGGCTTTATTGGTAAATGTTTGTTTGTTTATTTTGGACACGTTAAATAGCTTTACAATAGTTATATATTTGACAATTAAATCAGTTGTCTCAATGGCCGGGCGATTAACGTATGCATACGGTGTTCGAGTTCCTATATTCAAATTCCATCCAAAGCATTGTATGTTAGCTTTCAGGGTTCGTTGGTTTTGTAGTTTGTTGGTTCTATACATCTTTTCTTGTCATTCAAATTAGTGACGACATTACTATTTTTATTGAATAAACTAAACATGTTGTAAGGGTTTCTATCAGTTATTATAGAAGATATGGATATATTTAAGCAATACATTATTTGAGTGTTTAAATTAAATTCAAAAGCGTTAACCAAATAATCATTATTTCTGAAGTAGTAATCCAACACTTAAACATTTGCATTTGAGTGTTGCTAATAATTATGCGATTATTTCTTACCGTAATCCTTTTTTTTGAAAAAGGGTAATTTGTTACCTCTTCTTAGGGTTTCTCACATATTCCGACCTAGATCTGGTACACTGATTATACACTTATCGATGTCTGTTTTATGTTATTTGTCTTGTTATGGTAGCATTTTAAGTTCAACACAGTGATTACCGCTTACAGACCAAGCGAATCGTAGTTTTTTTTACCCACGTGGAAAAATTTAGTGCACATTGTGAACAGAAGATCATCTTCAAACAATAACAAAAACTATTTATACTAGTAGTAAAATAACCAGGTATTTTTAAAAGGGCAAAAACAATCTGATTTAAATGGCAGCGCCGACTAAATCTTCGACATAAAAGTAATGTGAGAGCATTAGGCGAGTGCTTATCTGAAGCAATGTTTTAATTATTATATTTTCCAAATTGGGCGTATATTTCGGCGATAGTTTGTTACTTTTATAATTGCCTTCCATTGTTCTTGAAATTTAGGACACTGCATTTAATATTTAAATACAGTACCTCATTGCTGCGACAGACTCATCTTTCTGTTCTATTACTAATTAAGATTGCAGATACTTATCGTTCGGTGTAGAACTATTGACCGAGTACATTAATTGAAGGTAAGTTCCAAAGAATAATTAAGCATAGTTACTTAAAATATTTAATTGTGTGTTCTACAATAGCAGAATAATTGAAAACCTGCATGATCACGGAAGTGATAGCTTCAAAGACTAATTTTCACAACTAAATTTGTTCTTTATCCTACTTAAATGAAAACTACTTCAATAGGTCTCACACCAACTAAACCAATCATAAGTGACTTTCTACAACCAGGGATTTCCCCGATTTTAATAAACATGTTTGCTTTTAGTTATAGGGAAACTTTTATAAAATTATACTTTGTACTAGATTTTCCCCTCCATTTCTGGTTATTTAATTTTACCAGTTAGTATTTTAATAACTGAAACAATATACAAGTAATTGTTTGCTGGTTATACCAAGACTTTGGTAAGACTGCAAAGTCATTTACAACATGAACACTACGGGCGTCCGCTACGTGTTTGCTGCGCTTCGTCCCGTTTAGTGTTTATATATATATTATTATAAATACGGAAGCCTCCACTTATCTAAAAGTTTCACGTCATGTCAAATTGTTTCTTCTTGATTTGACCAAAAACATCCCACGAAGACGTTTTGATTATTACCTAATACGTAGAAGATTATAATTATTGCGAAAAAATCTTTTGTTGAATTACGTGAACTGTTTGTCAATGAGAGTAACGTCTTTGCGTTTCACTTAACAGTAATTATTTTGATTAGATTTTTGTCGAAGGGACAAAAGTATTAAGTATATCGAGAAAAGTTAAGTTTCAATGCCTAAAAACTTCTCATCTTTGTCAGTAAATTTTATTCTTTAATTGTTGCAGCAACACAGACGATTGGACTTAAAGGAGCTAGAGCACAGAAAATTGGGTTTAAAAGAACTTATCTTAAAAGAAGATTTAGGTAAGAGCCTTAGCAAGGAAATGTGATGTAAAATGGCTAACACTAAAAAAAATTGACTACATATTTTAAAAGATGATAAATGCATGTAATATGAGGTAAATCCTTTTTATGTCCATGGACATGAAAATGATTTCCCCTCATAATGAATGGTATATTGGAAATGTCCCGGTTTGTGCACATATTTCTTCAAAACTAGCACATGGTACCTGATGGTTATGCTCTATTACGCAGTTATTTAGACTTTAAGGGATAATTTAGATTTTTCCCAATGTTTATGCCCAAACCGTGCTGTGGTGACTTTAACTTTAGCATCAAAGAATGAGACATTTTAAGATGAATCACAAGGCCGCCTTTTACCACATTTACTTTTTCATTTTTGAAACACAACATTTGTACCCTATTTTTTATTAAGAAAATGTAATCATTCGATGCATTTTAGGTATTCGTTTCTTCCGTTGGTGCCTCTGATGTTGTATTTGTTGTCACAGAGATACAAATATTATCTGCCGACGTCCAACTGTGCATGTAAATGTAGTGTGACATACTGCAGTACGGCAAACAAAATGCCTTAGTGCAATCTAGTACGTCAAGGCCAATGTTGGACATTAATGCTGAAATGCCGATGGGTCAAAACCCAAACAATAATATGCGTTTGTATGTTCCATCATACATATCTATCAAAACACTCGGCGGTGGCATCGGCGGCGACACCGTTTGCTCATCTTACCATATCTTTAGTTCAGTCGACACCACTTGGTGTGCACGTATTGCGGTTCAGAGTTAAAAATCATAACTCTGCTTTGGGTATTTTTAGAGTTATTGTTCTAATATTAGTTTTGCTTGTACGGGACTTAACTCCCCATTTCAAGCAGTTTTCACCACATGTTCACTTTTTAAACATCTTTTAATACTTAAACACATATAATACGGTTTTTGTGTATAGTCATTTATTGCTGACTCCAATCCTGTCTGGCGACACATCCGACTTGCGTACTTCTAGTTTTTTTATCCTTAAACCTCACACATAATTGATTTTGCAAATGGAAAGAAATGCCATTCTAAGATTGTGGCAATTGGAATCTATCATTTTATGATTTATCTTTTTTTTCTAATTATATAATTTATAATGTTTTTCTCTTCTATTTATTTTGTTTCAGATTTCGCATGATATTACATGGCAACATTAAGCTAGCATTATACTAGTATGTTTATGTAATCAATTCCGAAATCTTAAAAATAGTGATTAAATAGTAATGTGCTGCAATAAATAGTGTACTATTCAAGTTATTGTTAATCTGAATATGCACAACTGAGACATGTTGACTGATTTTCGATATTTCATAAAACTGTACATACATTTTACTTTCGTTTGTTTGCAATACGTAGCAGACATTCAGTTTTTATACACTTATTTAAATAATTATTTATATATAAAACATTCTATATAAAACATTCTTCAAACAAAGGTCCTTATAACCTTGTGTTTCAGCAAAAGAAATTGTACAAACATCATTATGATTGTAGTTGAAATAGCTCAGTTAACATTTATTAAAGTGATAACGGCATTTAACAATGAATGATAATGAAAGGAAGCATAATGATTTGTGTGACCACTTCATTTATTTTAATAAAATATGTAATGTCTCGTATATCCTCCGGACATATAACTTTACCATTTATGTTTTTCTAACATTGGCCATTCTGCCACGGACCTGTGATGATTTTCACAGGCAGAAGACGTTTGTACTTAGAAGTCTCTCTCTTTTTCAGCCATTTTTGTTTAATTTTACTTCTTTTTACTTTCCTGTCGATTTGTTTAGCTTCTAAGTGTCCTGGATGGACAGAGTAAATGCATTTTTTCTTTCTTTTTTTTTCTTCTCCAAAACTTGTTGAGAAAGTGTGAGGTTTGCTATAGCTTAAAACTGGTTTAAACTCCTAATGAAAGTCCTTGACCGTACCAAGGGGGTAACTCAACATTTCTTGGAGAATTTATTTAAAAAATTATAAATAAAAAATAAAATTAAAAATAAAAATCCGAAAACACAAAAATATAGTTTTTCTAAATGTCTGTTGCGTCATGATGTTGTACGTGTTTTTGTGACGTTCTGTGTGTTAGCTTTTGTACGGGCCATTTTGTCATGGTGCCCTTAAACTTGACATATCTATATTCTTTCCTACATTCTTTATTTGAACATCTCTTCAATTTATAATATTTTTAAGAAAAATGACTTTATTGGTAAAGGATGGCCGCGTATGTGGCTTTTGTTTGTTTATTTTGGACACGTTAAATAGCTTTACAATAGTTATATATTTGACAATAATATCAGTTGTCTCGGTGGCCGGGTGATTCGCGTATGCATAGGGTTCCTAGATTCAAATCCCATCCAAAGAATTGTATGTTTGCTTTCAGGGTTTGTTGGTTTTGTATTTTGTTGGTCCAATACATCTTTACGTAGAATTAAAACTAATGACGACATTACTTTTATATTTTTTTAATAAACTAAACATGTTGTAAGGGTTTTTATCAATTATTAAAGAATCAAGCTATGGGTTAAGCATCTTTAGTATTATTGTTTCTTACAGTGTAAACATTGTAATCTAGATATAATTATTGTTGCGATGCGACAAAATAAACACAAAATGTTAGCATCTGACAATGACGTTTTCTTGAGAACATGAACTTTCGTGGTTGATGCACAAAGCATTAAATGATGACTGCGACAAATGTTCGATGTAAGCTGACGTGATGTTGGTAAAGTCATCCGTCTCCTGGCAACCGGAATATGTCTGAGTCACTGGAATGGGCGTGTTCGCGAAATCTGAAATGTGTAAGTTAAATTTGACGTTTTTTATATCATGAAATATAAGATAAATATTTTAATGTAACAAAAACATGTTTTAAACACTTATTTTCTTTTAAATTGAGTCAGATGTTGTCCGACAAGTCTTCAATCCATAACGTTAACTGTAGTATATAAACAAAAAACTGGTCAAGTAAAATAGAGGGCTAATGTCAAGACGCCGAACTCACAAACAAACGTAGCAGCCCCGCACGAGTTTCGTGACCGTGTGAGGTCATAATGTTTTTCTATTTCTGTCTTTTTTCTCACAATTTCCCTTACACAAATGTAGCTCAGATTTGTTGTAAGGTATTATTACAAGATGAGTAGAAGTACCTTGAGGGATGCATTCCTCAAATGCGTTAGCGGGCTTCCAATGTCCGGTCGCGCCGCACACGTACAATGTATCCAGTTTGACATTTGCGGGTATGGTGTAGCCGTGTAGACATGAGACGTGGCAGATATTGGTGTAATCCGTCTGCCAGCCATTACACGCCAACACGCCATGCAGTGGAACCTCAAGGGCCTGACACGGGAACGCTAGGATGCAAACGACATAATGTCGATTAAGTCCCGGAGACTTTGTATTGCTAGTTAATTAAATCATTGAATTTATTAGAGTGTTAACAATGGTTGGCAAGAAATTTGTAAAGAAGTATGTTTTTGCACTCTGATAGCACCATACGTTTTACTGCTATCGTAAAGGAGCACTCGGCCGCCATTCCGTTGGACGGCTTCACAGCGTGGTACTGCACGACAAACTCTCCCCATGGGAACTCGTACTCGCTCTCCTCGTAGTTACTGGACACAGAGATGTTGAACCCGTGTGGGTCGCTAAACTCCGGGGCCGTCCATTCCTCGTGCCGAGACAAGTCGGTCACGTGGATTAGACGATTTGTAGGACATCCGGTCATCACTGGGGGCTGCACGTCTAAAACGTCACTTTGGATCAGTAATGAATATTTTAACGCAAAAATCTGTAGTGTATAAATCTGCGTTTGGGCAATAGGAATATCGCCATGAACAGTAATTCAAGTCCTTTCCTTTATGTATGGCTTATAAATAGTTGGAACCTTTGTTTTAAAAATCACCTATTTCACACGTGCTGCCGGCCCATCCAGGCGCGCAGTGGCAGCGGAAGTCAGCCAGCAGATTCTCGCACGTCGCTCCATTTGTACACGGAGAGCTGCTGCATGATTGAGCATCTGTCAAACAAAAACAACAACAATGTTTTGTGAACATGTTTGCAACAGTCCTATTTACTAGGGTAGTGTTTTGTCGTTTTATTTAGAGTATACACTTTTGCTATTAGTAACCCAATACTCCGACTTACACAGGCATACAGGAAGGGACCCGGACCAGTATCCGTCTTGTGTACATGATCGCACGGCCGCGGCGGGGTCCGTCATATTGTAGCCGTCATCACAGCTATACGTCGCAGTTGCTCCATACGTAGTCGTTGGAGAGATGACGTAACCATTTGATATCGTGCTCGGAGTTCCACATTCTACAGCTAAAGATTAGTCGAAAATGGTGCTGGTATTTGTTATTATTATTATTATTTCTATTATTATAATTATTATTATTATTTTTTTTTTATATTATCATCATCATCATCATCATCATCATCATCATCATCATTATCATCATCATCATCATCATCATCATCATCATCATCATCATCATCATCATCATCTTTTCAGTAGTTTATTTTAGGCATACTTTGTTCACAGCAGGTTCCAATAATACCGACGGGGCATGAACAGTAGCCATTTTTGGGCACTGCACTGTTGAAGGTGCCTCCATTGAAGCAGAAGTCATTGCAAATCTCAGTTTGCCAATCCCTTCTTCTCCAAAGAATACATAAAACTCTTTTTACTGGAAAGATTTCATGACAAGGCTCGTCGTCGTAGAACTCTGACCGTAACCTGTAAATGATCAACAACAACGTAAACATAATCTTATGTTGTTCAACGAAAAAACATTAAGTGAAAATTGACATTTTCATTGCGTTTTCATCAAAACGTTTGGAGCAACATATGAACAATGTAAAACTAACCTTTCTCTGTATCCCCCACAAGTGGTACTCGTGCACTGAGACCAAGCATACCATCCTTCCCATTGACACCCACACATGCCATGATCGGTTACAGAATGTTTCACCACTGTCATTAACATCACTATGTAACATAATTGTAAATTCATTATAAACAATGTTTCTATTAAAACAGTACATATATACTGCATGCAAAATTTTTACAAGCTGTACTGTTGTGAACTCCTCGACTCCCAGTCATAAACAGTGTTATTCAACATATAGCAGTATGTTTATATACTGTCCGATTGCGATGAATCGGAGAAGTGATCAGAGTATACGAATGGTAGTCCCACTGTACGACTCGCAGTCTGCTGCAGCTAACCAAGGTACTCAGTATAAGGCTACTGGTTTATGGAGAATCACATTTTGTGAACGTCTTAGAAAATAAGAAGTGGGCATAAAACACGATCAACTCTACCTAAATCTTTGGTAATGGGTGTTTAGTCTATGTATTAAAACATTATTTTATTATTAACGACTGTTGGCCAATACCTACCGAAACAAGATTAGGTTCATGAGAGCTACCAATTAAACATTAGAAACGCCTCAGTATACTTACTGTTTATGCTAATATGCATTAACATGTTTATAAGTAAATAATAATAATGGAGAAATACCTTAACATCACGCATGCGAAATCATCAAAATAACAATCTAATTAAAAATAACCATACCAAAGCCATGGTTTTGCACATTGATTCGAAAACCCACAGGATTACTTTTCTTGAGCAGGCGAAACTGACTACGAATGCTGTTTTTCTAGACACATACCGAAAGTACTTTTAAAATAGATGTACGAGGTGTGTTCGTAAAGTTCATGGACAGCCCCGTAATTTTTATATTTGCATATCAAATTCAATAAATAGTATAGCATATTAAAGCTCCATGTTTGTACTTTTTGACAAAGTAAATTATGTAACCCTATGTTAGCGGAGTGCGATACATACAGTTTCCATAGCA
>Ga0224511_10003960_pt1 | contig 10973 bp, 6 predicted proteins | sample SF_May12_sed_USG_2_FD_169988 | JGI IMG/M metagenome (GOLD analysis project Ga0224511, IMG submission 169988) | Sediment microbial communities from San Francisco Bay, California, United States - SF_May12_sed_USGS_8_1 | ecosystem: Environmental > Aquatic > Marine > Sediment | place: USA...
CCATTTGCTTCATCGCATGTACCGGTCCCAGAATTCTAGAGAAAAATTATGTGTAAAACCTTGTCTAAGGCTTGTTGGATTTCACCCTCTCACCATTGTAGGTTCCGTAAGTGCTCGCGATGCCGACACCGGAAGAAACGCGGACATTATGTACTTCTTCCCTGAAGAGCAGTTTGAATTTGACCTTGACCCGTTTACTGGTGAATTGAGGTCAAAAATTGAGTTCAACCGAGAAATCAAGCAACAATATTCACTTCGAGTTCAAGTAAGAACATCCTTTTTCCGTCTTATGAAATATGTGAATGCAGCCTAATTTTCCCTAAATAAAGTAAACCCAGCCTTAAGTGATGACACTTCGTAAGTGTGCAAACCAGGCCTAACCTAGTAATGAGACTGCCAGAGTTTATTAACAGGTGGCGCTTGAGCTATTTATTCGTAATGAGACATGCACTCGAAATCTTCTGCTCCATAGAGTTCAGCCTTTTATCCTGGACTGCGACCCGTAACAGACTGATAGAGTGGTTTAACAGAGGCTTTCCGGGACTCTATTAAGCCCCTTGTGTTTATCTCATACACCAGTTCAGCTGTCATGTGACCTTTTTTCTATGAGAACTAAGTTGGAGCCTATAATGGTGTACTCTATGTGTTACATAGGGATTACCCTATGGCCAGGCCTCTTGTATTTAACATCGCAATCTGAATCTCACGGAACCGCCATGCCAAAACCGGGAAATGAACCATGGGCCCCAGATTCTAACCCCAGTGCGCTAACCACTGATCCAATGGTTGACCTTATCTTTTGAGCCCTCAATCTATAATACAAATGGAGCAACCGTGGTTTAGTGGTTAGAATACACGATTTGCGCAGTGAGTTGTGCGTTCAAATCCCAGAAAATTCAATGGTGGTGACAGGAAGGGCATCCAACCTTAATTTACTCCTGAGCTCCAGCAAAGTTTCCTTGTTAACCAGGGAGCAAACTCCACGACCCCGTACAGGAAATATTGGGAGTATAAACTGACAAAATCTATAATACAATCAGAATTTATTGAGGGTGAAAAAACCAAGTGATCCTCGATTTAATCCAGGACACTTTAGTCCTATGCTCAGTGTGGTGCCCACTAAGCCACTGCTTTCTTAATTTTCTCGTACAACAATGTGCCACGAATACAACTAAGACCTCTTTCAAATAGCTAACTATGATATTCTTTATCTAACTGTGTCTGTACTGGGATACCAGTACCTAACAGACACACGCATGTCTATAAGACAGTATTTGTGTTGACTTATGGTATCCATCCATTCTCTTTATTTTATTTTTATTTATTTTTGCTGAATGACGTGTGCCACATAGCGTCTCCACAACAGATTCTTCCAGCTTTTTTCTAGTTGGTTCTGTTCTTAGCAGCAGTCGCAGCTTCTCCCCAGGATCTCAGTCCAGCCGATGCCATCTTTCTCGTTATGAACCCAGGTCTGGGTTGCGGTTCTCGCCTGCGTCCTCCTAGCTGAAGAATTGTCTGTTGATGAGTTTCTGTAACCATTGTCGTTTTTGTGTTACTGGATGGTTAGTCCCGTGAACAACTTCGTTATACCGCGAAGGACTCGGTGTGTGATCAGCCAGGGAAAAATGCCTTGAAATACTCCGCCGTGGCTGGGAATTGAACCCGGGCCATGGGGAGGACAGACAGTGAGCTATCCCACTGAGCTATCATGACTGACTATCCATTCTCTAGGCTGTGGATAACGGGGTGGTTCGTATACCCAATAAGACTTCAGTAACTGTCATCATAGAGGATACCAATGATAATACGCCGAAGTTCACCAAGTCGGTGTACGAGGTGAAGCTATCTGAGGAGGCTCAACAGGGTGATATCGTGAGTTTATAAAATAAATATCCGGGAGAATGGGGGGAGGATGGACGAAGGATGGGAAGGTGGGAGGGACGAAAGGAAGGTGGGACGGATGGATTGATCTGGAAGAGGGGGACTGCTCTGTTCTTAAAATATTAAGAAGTCAATCTCAATGATCACACTGGGGTGTTTTTCTTATCTCATCAATTTGATCATTTTTAACTTTAGTTGGATAACCTGGAAAATAGTAAAGGGGTTTTTACATCGAGCTTCATGGAAATCATAAATACCATAGATTCAAAGCAGAAGCAGAGACAGAATCCAGGAGAGATGCTCTGCGTGTACATGTATTACCTAAGTGGAATTGGGGAGGCCACTCCCTGAATATCGCGAGGGGGGGGGTTATAGTTCAGCAGTGAATCGGGTTGGGTGTGGACTATTCGATAGTCTTTTCTTTTATTTTTGACTTTCAAAGATGTTGAGCCTAGCAACTCTTGTCAGTTGGGTGCACTATTCTCGTTATTTAGGGATTTTCTGATCTATTGTTCATCCCGGATTACCAAATTAGTTTCATAATAAGATCTCCACCCATAAACTAGTCATTAAATGATTGATTCGGGCGTAAACGGAGTTAGGTTAATCTTCTCCGGTATTTGTCATTGTCAGGCCCGATACGCCGCGCATAGGGAAGTCACCGCGACTAATAAGTTTGCGTCTCATCTGGTGGAAATGAGAATGGCGCCGAAGTTGGCCTATTGAATTATGGGTAGGGTTTCAGATCACCAGCCCAATATCCTCTCCACTAGCCATCGTAGTATTTACTGATGGAGCCTTGGCTGAATGGTTAGAGCGATTGCCAATGACGCTGAAGATCAAGGCAGTTTGTCCGCTCAACTTTTCAAAAAACTCCGTCTGTTCACCCTGCTGGAAATGAATAACCAGGTCTCTTTGGAGCTGGGAAAAATGAAGGCGGTGAGAAAGAGGAATGGCACCCCACCTCAGTTACACCGTTGCCGGTACAAGTTGGCTCTCTAACAACCACTTCTCAATGGCCATTTGCTATGGGACAACCATAGCACAGTCATTTATACACAGACTTTTTTTACACTAGTCCCATTATGATCGCAATGATAAATCTTCACTATCGGACCATTTACTGGCATTTCATCCAAGCTTTTGTCATATTTTTTAGGTTTATCCTATCAATGCAAGTGACCCTGACGCCGACCTTAATGGTATTCTCTCATACTCAATTATTTACGGTAATGAAGCTCGCAAGTTCAACATAGATCAGAATACTGGTATGCTCTCAGTGGCTAACTCACTGGACAGGGAAACCCAAAGTGAATATACACTAGTTATCAAGGCCAGTGACACGGGTGTTCCTCGTCTCAGCTCTAATTCTACAGGTGAGTTTCTTGCCCTGCCTGACATAGGCAGATGTCTCCCGAACTATTATTAGTTGCGTTATCGGGGCACTTTGCCATACCAGTCTGGAGCCGGTAGGAAGTGAATGTAAGATGTGTGGTGCTCATATTCAACAGAATCTCAGGATCTCACAATCCTGAGTCAAGCGTTCGCGCCACTGAGGTCTCCTGCCTGCTATATGGGACTGCCAGTCATACTTTGGTAAATCATTAGGTACTCTAATAGCTGGTTAAACCACCAAATCATGGATGACTTACTCTCTATGCCATGCCATGATGTGGGATCCGTCTTCCCTGCCTAGTAGTGGTTAGTAACGTCTCATCACTAGTTAATCCTGTTTTTCTTTTCACAGTTCACATCACCCTACTGGATGCCAATAACAAGAAGCCCGAGTTTACTTCCCTATCATACACAGCCAATGTGTACGAGAGTCTCAAAGTGGGTGAGGTCATCACAAGGGTCAGAGCCACTGATGGTGATACAGGAGTGAATGCCCGTGTCTATTACTCGATTACTCTAGGTAAGAAGGAATGGTCCGCAGTTAATAAGACGTTAAATTCGATTGGTTTAATTTGTTGTCAGTAAGCTAACCCTCAGGCTATGTTAAAGGCGCGCCTACAATAAATATGAATTATAAAAAATGCATATGAAGAATGAAACAGCTGCAAGTTAATGAAACTCACACCAATTGGTTCTTAGTTATTTGATTTAACACATCTGCATAGCTGGTAGGAATAAATAAGATCTCTTAATCCACTTAAGGATGGTACGTAGTATAACCCACATGGGCGAGTCTCCATTATTTAACGTCATGATCTGAATTCTTTGAGCTGGAAAATAAGTGGTGCCTACGATCCAGATCGGGTAATTAGCTGGGGGATGACTGATTCTCAATCCAGCATACTGTGCACGAAGCCCGGATTTATCATGAAGTATTTCAACCTTTCCCAGGAAACACAGACGATACATTCGCAATCAATGAGGAGAGAGGAGAGCTGCTACTCAAGAAACCGCTGAATTATGAGAATAAGCAGCTGTATTCGCTGACTATCCAAGCAGCGAACCTCGCTGCCACACCATCACTCAGCGCCACGGCTAGAGTTACTGTAAATGTGCTTGATGTCAATGATAATCGACCAACGTTCGACTCGGACCCAGAGATCAGATTTATACGAGAGAATGTGGGCGTCAATGCACCGGTGAGCTCATCTAGCCTGGTAGATGGGCGCTGTAGCCTCTAATACTCACCTCAGTGGTGATAAACTGATCGTCTTGTTTATGCTATATTTTATTGTGTTAAGAGCGCTGTTATCTAGCAGACCTTCTAAGCTGAGGCTTGTTCTGGCGCTTAAGGATCTAGGAGTTATGTGAGGTGTGCACACACTCGCAGTCGAAGTCTATGATTAAATCTAGAGTCTTTAATTGTGATTGGATTGTGAGGAGCTCATACTCCCAGTGGGACTAGCCCATGTTCCCACAGTTACGAACCCATCGCTCTTCCGTCGAGCTTTCCCGTTAAATACTAATTGTTAGACAGGGAGAACTTAATCTAATGCACATGTTCTCCTCCTTTGACAGGTTATTCAGGTGACTGCGACAGATGCTGATTCTGCCGAGGCCGGTAGAGTGCACTACCGTCTGGTCTCACAGGTTCCCGGGGATAAGTTTGCCATCGATCCTGAGACCGGTCAGATCTCTACCAAGTCTGAGCTAGACAGAGATGTTAAGGGAGGCGACTCCTATCAGGTTAGTTACCTACTACTGCCGAGATGTTAAGGGAGGCGACTCCTATCAGTTTAGTTACTTAGTAGTGCCGAGATGTTAAGGGAGGCGACTCCTATCAGTTTAGTTACCTAGTAGTGCATCCGACACAGTAGGAAATTTGCACTAGGTGTTTATTTGGCAAAAATTTATAATTTGAGTTGATTCAGATTCTCACTGCTTGTAGTTGTATTTTCTATGCCTGCTCCTCCCTTAAATTCGATGCAGTGTTCATTTCCTACGATTCGCCAAGATTTTTGGCAAATTGGGAATCGAATCACAAGCAACCCGATTCTTTGAATTGATTTGCACTCCTCTGGTGTTGTCGCAGCTTTAGCGAGACCATTTTTGTCGAGAACTCAGGTTCTGGTTCTCGTTTTAAGCAAGCAAAATATTTCTGGGATAATTTTTCAACGATCTCTTGCATTCAGCACGTTTCTGCTCTTCACCAGATGACATGTTTCTGTTTTGCGGACTTGTGTTGCCGTAGTTCAATAGTTTAACAGAAAGTGGCTAGCAAACGCAGCCGTAATACCGCCACTTGTTGCTCAAACTCTTTCTCATGTGAAAACACTCTGACACTTAACGCTCGAAAATATCTCACAGTCGCGATACGCTCAGCTCGTGTGCCTGTCTGAGTTCAATAAGTTCAAACAGATTGTGAGAGTGATAAAGTTTCTATTATTCATAGACCTTACACATATATAATTAGAGAAGCCACATAGGGCTGTCATATAGAGCCCTTGTGTTATATTAACTTCCTTATAAGGCTTCTCATCGTAATGTCGTTACATACTGGCACTTTACACTAGCTAGTTATTGGCCGTACATGTATCGTCGCCGCATAAAGCGTTACGACCGTATACTTGTGATGCTGGCATGGGTGGTCGGCAGTTTATATACTTGTATCAGGTGTAGTATGAAGTTTCTCTTCAAAATGGAGAAATAATTTTTGTCCTTTGACATCTGTCAAGAGTAATGTAAAAATTGGCCTACTGAATTTATGACTCAGCGTTTTCAAATGTGCATCATTGGGACGTTTTTTGTTTCTGACGATGGCTTATAGAGAATGTTATTGCGTAAGTCGATTACTTTCTTTCGTAATTCAGCGCTTAAATTCGGAGTTAAAGAAATCCTCTCGTAGTTTCAGCCGCATTAATCAGAGGTGCAAATTTGATAAAAACTTCTGGTTTGGGTCAATTGAGATTCCTACAGCTTGTACTAGGATTCAATTCCTCCCGATTCTCTGAATTTTTTCACCGTTAATTTCGATTCAGATTTAGTGTTCATCTGCTAAGATTTGCTAGGACTCTTCGCAAAATAAAGATCGGAATTGGATCCATTCTTTGAATCGATTCGTCTGCTGCTGGCATAAATATATCTTATGTCCGAGTCCATTTTTTTTCTTTTTTGATGATGGTTATGTAAACATGTCCAGCTGGAGGCATAACCAGATGATAGCCAGATTACTAGGGTAATAGGAGATTAGCTATGGCTTATCACACAAATACAAAAACTAGCCACCTGGTAGCCCAGATCCACCACCGTGAAGCTAACTCGCTGATCTATTGTTTTGGATACTAGACTAGTGGAGTTAGTTTGCAGAGGAGATGGGCGTTGCCAAGTTGTCACAATCCCATTGAAAGGATACGAGGAATGTGAACCAGTACAGCCTCCACTGCCCTCAGGTCCCCCCTACCCTGACGATCAATATAGTCATGGGTCTACTTATTGCGCTGCTTAGAGTTAGTTACTTGTAGAATAAAACCAACTTTCTGATCTTGTATTTTAGTTACTAGTTGAGGCGATTGACCACGGTACCCCATCGCTGTCTTCCCAGAAGTCCGTATCGGTGTTTGTACAGGATGTGAATGATAATGCTCCGATATTCGTCTCCCCTGCTGCCGGCGTAGTCCAGGAAAATTCCCAGGCTGGCACGGAGGTCATGACTGTCAGCGCTATGGATATAGACAAGGATCAAAATGGAGAGGTGGGTGCAGGTGCCCCTGACTACCAGACGTAACCGGGATACCCTGGCTGTATAACACAATGCGAGTTTCCGTGTCCACATAAAACAGACTGGGTTTTCTTGGCTGACTAAAACGGTCTCAGTTTTTCTGGATGAGAAACACAGCCCGTGATACTCTGACTATATAAAACAGGATGACACGGATTTCTCTGTTCGAAAGACACAACGTAATTTTCTCTCGTCCCATAGCTTAACCATATATCTTCCTGATTACATAACAGAGTACAGGTTTCCTTGCTCAGATAATATGGTGTGGGTTTCCCTGTCCATGTAAAACAGCGCGTGCCTCCTTGCCTACGTAATACAGCGCAGATCTCCATAGCCGACCGGTATACAGCAGTGGGTATCTAATCTCTAATTGAAATCATTATTGTCAAGCCTGGCTGGGTTTTGTGTACATAAAATTATGGGTCATATAGGTGAGTCCTGCATTAACAGCGACAGGAATTCAATCACAGCGCTGATTCATTAATTAACTAGATACCCTCTCTCTCCCGTAATACTCTCATTGGTTTTCGGATCGCAGCCGATGTTAGAGGAGGCCCATCCATAGAGTTAACTTCTCTACGGTGCGGGCGAGTGTAAGCAGAAAGTGTCCTTATGACGCATCCAATAGACTCAGTGGGCTAAATTCTGCACCTCTCCTGTCAGCTCTTCTGTCTTGGAGAAACAAAATAATTATTACCTGATACATGCGATTCGTCACAAAACTGACTTATATTAATATTAAGAGCCAGTCCCCAGCGCTCATTAGCTTTTGTTGGTCAGATTATTTTCACGGAAAAATTTTTCTTGACCGTTAATTATGAAAAAGCACTAATCTCCTTGTCAATGTTAAATTCCCTCCTTTGTCCCGATGTCATGTCTCTATGTCAAGGACACAAGTTTGAGGTTTCGTTTAGTACTAGGTGAATGATTGATGGGTTACATGTAGTAACCAGGATCTCAGCACAAACACACTTCTGCCCTCAACAAGGGGTCTTACTGTAGTTAGTTATAAATAAGATAATGGTAGATAGTGAGATCAGTTGATTTACATCACTAATAAATTCTATGTCTTCATGACAGAACTGCTTTCAGGAGTGGTGCAAAAATTGACTAACTGAGTCTTTGACTCAGTATTTCCCCTTACGTTGATCTCTCACTGCTCACACACAAGTGCCCCTTAGAGAAAGCAACCCCCTTTTACCTTCCAGTCAGACCGCATTAAAATCTATCCACTAAAATCTTCCCATTCCAGGTGGAGTATTCTCTACTATCAGGGCTGACTGAGTTCCGAATCGACTCTCAGTCCGGACTGATCACATTGGCTAAGTTTCTTAGCACGTTCCCCGTCATTTACACCATCACAGTGCGAGCTAGTGATAAAGGACAGCCCCAACGCTCTGTGTCACAGAGTATTACTATCATTGTTAGTTCAGCCGTGGGATCTGGCCTACAGGTGAGTTTCATATCCCTCTCATGGAGTTCCCTCCATAGATATATAATATTGTATGTCTACCCGCTGGCTCAGTGTGGATGGTTATGGGAAAGTGAGTTTTATATCCCCCTTCATAGATATACTATATTATATCTTGGATGTCTACCACGGTTTCCGATGACTCGGTTCGAGGTTTGGGAAGACTGAGCTGAGTCGGGCCATGATAGGTCAGTGGGAAAAGAAATGTATCTCACTGCCTGTCAATTGCCAGGGGTCATGGGTCATGAGTCAGGGGTCAGGGGTCATGGGGGTCGTTGGACAGTACTGAGATGATTTCCCTTTGCCTTCCTCGGGTTTTTGGTTGGGGTCAATAAACCTAAGCCGTTTGTTTACACATCTCCCGCCAACAATTCGACTACTCTTAACGAGAATGGAGGGGTGAATATTTGACAACCGGCGAGTGATCTTGACCCTAATTATCCACTGGTTGGGCCCTCCATTATTTTTACCATGGTAATCCTAAGCCCTGCTAGCAACTTGGAGTGAGAGGCTCGCTAAAGGCCCGTACCAGAAAAACACCTCGCCAGCAGTGAGGCCCGAACCTGCAATATTTAGGATGCAGACCCAAGCTTTTTAACAACTGAGCTATCTTGGCCCCCTAAAACTAGGATGACCAAAATAAAGGAGGAGCTAAATGCAGATGTAATGCGAATAAATAATTGTTTATGAGTTCATGTCACTTAGATTAGTTTACTAATTGGATTTGTCGCCATTTGACTCCAAAATATTCTGTTTATCATTTTAAGCTGACCAGTTCTGAAAGTAGTGCAAAGAACTTACAAATTATAGTCGGCATCAGCTTTACCAATGAAACTCAATTCCTCTCCGATTAAAATTCCATTAAATTATTTATTTGCTGCGCAAATACAGTGAACTCTATGACTGATTTATTTATATTTCTGTGTCTGAGCCATGATTCAAGTACCCATAAGATCACTTCAGTAGTAAGTACTAGGATCATTTTGGTTTGTCTTGCGTGTGTTAAGGCGTACTGTTTACCGAGGACATAAAAGCATTGAAAGTGCCTCAGGCGATGCCTGACCAATATTTCTTGCAGCAAGATGGATAAAATCAGTGCAACTTAGTGGTAAATTCAGCCAGTATTTATAGTAGTTTGTTTGTGCTTAAACTACGATGAGTTTTCAATGAACCAATTAAAAGTCTCTCAGGCTCGGCTCTGCGCTGGATTCACTAGGCTGCTGCCTTAAAACGTCCTGAAGTGTGGGGGGGGGGAGGTTCATCCGGGCTCATTGGAGCCCTGATCTGAAATATGCCTGGGCGATAGTTATATAGTTACATCCCCTGCTATTTACTTATCTGTCTGGCGGTTATAGTTTCAGGATAGCAATGGTTACAGTACCAGTATACCCGAAGAGATTCGACCCGGTACCGATGTCATTCTACTGTCAACCAATGAGAGATCGGTTGAGTTTTATGTCACCAAGGTCATGTCGTTGGGCCAGCATCAGCCGGCGTACTTCGCTATGGTGAATGGGGAGGGACAGATGCAGACTACTCAGCCCCTGGATAGAGATGGTGGCTTCTCTGTATATAAAGTGGAGGTGTATGCAAGGGACACGTCCTCATCCACTCCTCGCACTGTCCGAACTGAGGTAAGTCATATGATAGGATAATGATATTTCCTTCCATGTAGATACCGGGTTAATGAGATAGCTGGGTTCATATCCCGGTCATGGCGGCTCCCGTTGTGAGTAGAAACTCTTCATATTTGTCTTAGCACAAAGCAAAATTGTGCTTCGCTATGAGTTGGAGTATTGATACTGAACCGCCTTGTGGTGCTCCATGCTAAGCCTGGTCTAACCGGACAGCTTCACCGCAACAGCCACAACGTCATACCGAAAAGAAAATTAGTTTCACGACTAGTCCGTTGGATAGATTTATCTCACTCGAATTACCCATCAGTCAATTCGTCAAACAGTCGCCAGAATTCGGTGCATACAGTCGTTCCCATTGCCAGCATTTCTTCATAATTCCTACCGAATGGATTGAACTTAATATAGCTACATAACAAATACACTAGTTATTCTGTTTGCCCAGCAAATCATCACATCAGCATTCCAATGTCCCATCTTTGATAGCAATCCCTCCAACCTTTTCTGTTCCATTCCATTCAGGCGTATAATCCCATAAAACACTACTTAGTGTGTGGCACACCTCAGGGTTTGTCATCATGGGTTAGTAGGTCATCCGCATGTCTCAATCATTCAGTCATTTACCCACTTCGTATGCCGTCACGGTGCCAGATGCAATTCCTGTCTGGAGAATTTGTTGATGTAAGAAAGTTGTACAATGATTTAGCAGATATAGATGTGTTCGACACTGACCAGGACTGTCAAATGGACTCTGTTTACCCGGCAAATTCTTCTCTTCATGGGCCTCGATGAGAAAAAAACTTCTGGTCTTATT
>Ga0224511_10003961_pt1 | contig 10971 bp, 6 predicted proteins | sample SF_May12_sed_USG_2_FD_169988 | JGI IMG/M metagenome (GOLD analysis project Ga0224511, IMG submission 169988) | Sediment microbial communities from San Francisco Bay, California, United States - SF_May12_sed_USGS_8_1 | ecosystem: Environmental > Aquatic > Marine > Sediment | place: USA...
TTAACTCAGCCTTTCACAACTTGTAACCAGCGTCTTATGTTAGTTCTATATGGTTGTAATAAACCTGGGTTTTACCTCTTGCAAAACTTGTTACACTTTCCCGATCATTGTGTTAATGCTTGTTTTTGTTTTATATTGCATAATTTGTTTATTGTCAAAACCTTGTAGTTTTATATTGCTTTAAATGCGTTTGTTGTTGTATTTTATTATGTCAATAGATATGTGCAAGAAATAAAATAGAAAATGATGATGATGTTTTCATTTTGTGTGGTGAATTAAAAACAGAATCAGTAGAAAACTGCTTTAGGCACATCACAAAAAACAATTTGTATTCAAAGTTTATTGGTAAATTGGTAATGAAGCTCTTGACCACCAACCGTTAACATGATTTGTAAAAAAATGCATATGTGTATCATTCGAATCCATTCTATATGCATATTATATGCCTTGGATGAAATGAAACTTTGAAACCTTAATTCACCTAATGCGTAACCTTGTTTTCCTGATGTATTTTAGTCAACTATAGATCTATATGGCAAACGAAATGCCATATAGAAAGAAATAGGTCATACACTTCTGAAAATCAAATTGCCATTCATCAAAAAAAACATGTAAATGTGTCGTGTGTTGACTGATTCCTGAGGCCAATAATGAAATATCAAACCTCCGAGACCCAGCAGTGAGTTCAGTAAGCTGTTTTGTTCTCGAACGACCGCGAACGTTCGGTAATTGGTGAGAGCTCTGATTGACTAAATTACCGAACGTTCGCGGTCGTTTGCGAACACAAATGCTTACTGAACGCCAATCTCCTCACAGCGATTACGTCACACGTTGCTACTTTAATCTCTGCCTCCAGCAAGGATCACGTGACGATAGAGTATCACGTGATGTGTTTAGTTTTCTGTATGTATAGTACGTTGTATTCTGTACAGTACGGTGAAATTTTACTTTCATAATATTATATTTTAAGTATCTATTTTTAATATGATAAATTAATATTTCTCATTATGATTATTTAATATTTTCAAAGGAAAGATACTATATCTTGAGGAGAAAAGTCTAGAAAAAATATATAACTAAACAACTATCCGCCTGTATTTGGGCGAAAAACCTTGCTGGTGGCAGTGATATAATGTACTGTCAAGGGAAGTAATATAATGTACTGTCAAGGGAAGTAATCACTGCGGGGAGTTTGACTGAACGCACGGCAGGTTTAAAACGGTTGTTCGTCAATGTTTAAAGTGAATGTTAATTCGTTGATTTCTATTTATAAACTAGGATGTTAACGGAATATGCTTGAGTGGACTGTTTCAGAAGCAAATTTACAGTAGTGCCTCAATGTATTGCTGTGTAACTAGAGATCACTTTTAATGTAAATGGTGCTTTGATGGTATACTTAAAATGTATGTTGGTGTGTGATTTTATGATAAGAGAAAACAGATTCAGTAGTTATCAAAGTATGATGATTGACAAAAATTACTCTGAAATAAATCCAACGAAAACACAATTATTGAAGGTATTCAAATATGATTTATATAAAGGCCTCAGCATATCAATACACTTTACGCAGAGTCATATGGTCACAAGATTAGATACCAGTATATGAGTCTAGTTACAAAATAAACAGCACGAGAGATATACTTAAACCAATGTGTTGCAAAATACTACAAGTACATAATACGATGTGATAACAGTGGAGATACTTCTGTGTGACAATGACTGTGATATTGCAATAAGGTAAACATAAATAATTTAAATGGAGAATAAAAGAGAATCATCGAGGATTGCACATCGGCCTTTAAGTAAGTCTTTGCTTCCACCCATGTACACATAATTATGTAATTTATTAATAAATTATTTTCATGTTAGTGTTCTACTTTCTTCTTCAAATAGGTTGCAGGAAAATTCAATTTTGGGCTGATAATAGATCATAATCTAAATAGTGTATGTATTCATAATATCTAATTTTGCTGTTCATACGACGGCGATGGAAATAAAACTTTAACAAACACTAACGGAGTTAGAGGCCAATTAAACACCTTAGTCTGCTGTGCATGGGCTCCTTTTTATGTTAAAATCACAGACATGTTTCTACTTAACATCTAAATTATACAATGTTCATTTAGGCATAACATAATTTATTTCATTCAGTTTAACAGTTCAGTTGTTTCACATTTTATTTAAATGTAATCGGCTTCACTAGTCTTGTTATCAGTACCTGTCAAATGTTACGTCGCTGTATGAGGGTAAAATCCCCGTTTTGAGGATGAAACCGCACCCTACCCATTTCCGCACTTTATATATTCTGTAGATAGGGGTTTTTTTTGTTACTCCATACGACATGCAAAAAAGGTTGTCCGTAGTACGCAGGTTCAAAAAATATATTAAAGAACTACACGTACAGTACGCTAAGTGCAGTAGGGTTCACCCACCCACTAGTATTTCGCCGAAATAGAATCCAGGTTTAAAAACAACATAATATCTGTAAATAACCATGTGAAAGTGACTTTCTATTTTAGCACACAGTGGTAAGGACTATTTTGTGGGTTTTATGCTGTTTTCTTTACGAGGTCATATCACGGCGGTTAGTCTGCCATTACTTAGCAAGCGATTGACTGCTAAGGTGAGAAGACACCAGTTTTTCTAAAAACGAAACAAATCGATCTGGCAATCGTGGTTTTGACATCATTGAGAATTTACGTTTGTCTGGTCTTCTGCGATCATTGGCTGTGTGTAGTTATGTTTTTCTGGTCGTTTGGGGTCATTGACAATATGACATTTTTTAAGATCGAGTCCATCGCTAGGGGACCTCGATGGTGTGGCATCTTTCATTACCATTGATAAACATCTTCAATAAAACCGAGGCTGTTTTTGCCCATGCACACCATGCTTCCCTATGACTACTTTTTCTCTCAGTCTGATAAAATGTCTTCATCATGTATTCACCTTCCCGGGTTAATCAAACCCAAATATGTAGTGCACTGCTACATCTTTGTTGGGTTGCCCAGTGTGCTTTCAGATATTACGATAAAACACAAACCTGCCAATATGTGTGTGTAATAGTTTCAATTAACCTAAGAAAAAGGATACTCCTCATGAAGAATATTCTGCATGGGGAAAATAGCAGCCTCGGCTTTACAACTGTCAATCATGATTATTTATATTAGTACATGATCAATTTTAATCAAATTGATTAGGGATGTATTGTCAGGTGACAATCTGTAAATACAATAGAAAGTGTACTTCTGTTTGTGATCAACCTTGTCACATAAACAATGGATTTCAGCAAATGTAGGCGGAGATTAAAATGTGTGGAACTATGCATAGAAATAAAATGTGTTACAAACTGACGCCTCAAAGCCTAATTTCAAATGTAAAGAACAGCTATGATCCCAGATTACCAGCAAAATATGAGTACACAATGATGTATTACTGGACGACAATTTACAGCCGCAAACAACTTATAAGCCATGATCCTATGAATATAACTACACAATGATGTAGTACGGTAATTGTGCATGTATAATTGCAGACAATTTTAAGGGGTTCGACGAGAAGACGGGGTACGGCGTGTTACAACTATACAATGATGTAGTAGGCCTATGGTTAAGGTGCATGTATAATTGCAGACAATCTTCAGGGGTTCGACGAGAAGACGGGGTACGGCTTGTGCGGCTACATCCTGGTGGGGCTGGCCAGTCTGCTCCTCGTGCTCTTCTTCCCGTTCTCCCTCTGCTGGGCCCTCAAGGTCAACTAAGCAATGCGTAGTTATGTTGTTGCGCGGTAAAAAGCCAAACTAAATGAGTACGCAAGAAGGGGTATGCTATTAGTGAGATGATAAATTACCCAGTACCTGTCTGATTAAAAAATTATGAATAAAAGTCATTATATTAAAATTATGTATTATGTTATGGGTGTTCGATCTACAGGTTGTACAAGAGTATGAAAGGGCCGTCATTTTCCGACTGGGGCGAATCAAGGGGATGAGAGCGCATGGTCCAGGTTCGTACCTACCACGTGGAATGCAGAATGCTGTCACTATTATATAATACAGAGTATGAGCAGGGGTGGCAAAATCTAAAACATGTAAAACTGTCCATGGACAAGTTCTTTTAAAAACCCACTTGTCCGTACCAATGCGCTACTTGTCCGTACTTTAATACAAACGCAAGTATTTCATTACAAAAATTACTCGAATAAAAACGTGAAACCAATCGGTGTGAGGTTACCGGTATTAAAGTAAATTGTACCGCGTAGAAACCGCCTAAATAATGCAAAAAAAAACACGAGCAATACAAAGTCTGAAAACAAACTGTTTCGGAAGTGTTTGTGCTTTCTTTACCTTTGTGTTTTGCGCACATGTTTTGAAATTATGCCATTCTATACATAGATGGTGATCAACTCTATACTAGGCCGCAGGATTACCCCCGATATTGGGGGAAATGTGCTTCCGCAAATATAATTCCGCGTAGGATTGACGAATTTGGAAAATTGCCTTTATTATATCGTTTACGCTTATAAAACTTAAAGGTAAATAAAAATACATTTTTAAAATATATGTCTATTTTATTATATTTTTCAATTGAGGCAAAACATTTTAATAAAACAAGTCGAACATTCTACTTTCACTTCTCTTTTCATCATTCATCATGGATGTAGAGGATAGTGAAAGTAGTGCGATTATATGATTCTTAGAGCGTTTATACACAGGTCAGTACGACCGGTGTGTACACAACGAAAGTATGTGTGTTTTGTCAGAAACGTGCGTAAAAAGCGCAAAATGCAGATCAAAAATTATCACTGACTTAGGCATCGGATTTTTTTCACTTGTCAACGGGGAAAGGTTATTTCTCTGGAGCAATAAATGTACAACACGGACAATTGATTTTGCCATCCCTGTATTATATAGAGTTTTATATTCCATGGCATTTTGAGATTTCCTTGTTGCTGTCTTTTTGTCACATAATCACATGTGGATTGTTGATCATTATTTTTTGAATTATTGAAACATTTACACATTGATTTGTTCAGACAGTTTTCGTTGTTTTACATACCTAAACAATGCTAAAAAAAGAAACAGAAATCCGATTAAAAATGATTGAACTACAATACACATTGATAATACCATAATTACTGTTCCCCTGTTCTACAGGGCTGTTTTTCCTGATGCCTTGTGTGGACAGTTTCATCAAAGTTGACCTACGGACCTTCACCTTTAACATCCCACCACAAGAGGTAGGCAGCATCATTAATGACTCACTTTATTTTACCTTTTTATTGCTCACAAAAGCTTTTTATTTTTCTATAACATCATATATGAACTTGTTGAAAAAAAGGAAAAAACTTCGAAATATCGGTCTGCCTTGGTGCTTTGAACCACTTCATGTAATGTCATGTGAAAACGTGTCTAAAACATGAGTTGTTACTAAAATGCCAAATGGGGACACAGTACATTTTACTTAAGCTTGACCTACATGTACATGTACTGCAAAACTCAATAATCAAATAGTTTTGATAATTTATAATTAGGTGTTTGATGCCATTTTTCAATTTACAGATCTTGACTAAAGACTCGGTCACAGTTGTGGTCGATGCGGTAATTTATGCCCGTATCTACGACGCTACCATGGCCACTGTAAATGTCAAGGACGCGCGCGGATCAACTTATCTACTAGGGGCGACTACTCTGCGAACCATGTTGGGAACTGTCGGACTGTCGGAGATTTTGTCTGACCGGGACAGGATTGATAAAGAAATGCAGGTATGACAGTTTGGAATATTGATAATGCATAATGGTACCTCACGTTGCACACTTACAAGCACCTGTAAATATTACATAAGCAGTGTCACAATGCTATTAAATGCATATATCGTGTCCATATATAAGTTCTTAACGTTTACTTACATGTGACGTTACCATTAAGAATCCCAAATAAAGCATTTTGATGGTTTGTTTTAGAAATGTATTCCTCTTACATATGAAATACAAACGGGTACATTGAACATCATAATTATCTCTTTACATAAAATGTTCATAGTTGTGTTTCTATTTCAGACGACCCTGGACCACGCCACTCACGAGTGGGGCGTTAAGGTGGAGAGGGTGGAGATGTAAGCATAAACAGCAGCGCAGCGGTGCCTCAGTGGTAGAGTGTAGGCCCCGCAAGCGGGAGGTCGTGGGTTCGGTTCTTGACCGCGTCATACTAAGACGTTATAAAAATGGTATCAGATGCTTCCTTGCTTAAGCCCCTGTCGCACCAAACGGCGATGCCACAGCGTTTGTAAAGCGTTCTGAAAACCTGTCAGCGCACTGTGGGGTCGACGCGAAATACGTCTATCTTACTATCAAGTTTGCCACTAATAGGGTGTACACCACTCCCTCACAGCGTCCCTACAGCGTCCACACGACGTTCCCACGGCGTCTTTATAGCGTCCATTACGCAGGAAGTTGCTGCAGCGTGTTCACGGCGCGCATACAGCGTTCTCAGGGCGATCACAGCGTATAAGTTTTTTTAACACTTTTTTTCATATTTTGAGCAACAATATTTTGCGATATAGTGTGACTTTTCGAAGCAATTCGTCATAGTATTTAAAAGTTGTAAAAATGTTTAAAGTCACGCAGGACTTGTAACATCTTAAGTAACACACATATACTAAGTAGTGTACATCGAATAGCTTTTATAATATAATGTTTTAGTTGAGGTTTATTGTTGTTTAAATTATTATTTAAATAAAAGGCAAACTATGGTCGAGCTCTAAGTGTTTCAGTTTAATGAAACTTAAATGACTGTTCCATTTGCATTCATTATAGACTTATTAGTATTTTATTTGAAATCGTTTTATGATTACTTATTTTATTATCAAAATTAATGACAAACGCTGAGCTCAAACACAGGATTTACAAGGTGTTTGTACAGCGTGCACACAACGTCCCCACGGCGCGCTGTCTAACACGCTGTGCAAACGCCAAACCGCGGCGTTTGTTTTGAGGATATTAAAAAAACACCGCCACATGGCGTTCTAGGCGCACCTCGGCGATCTGCAACTTTTTTCAACGCTGTAGAAACGCTGTGAGGGCGCCGCTCTGGTGTGACAGGGCTTTGAGCGCTCAGCATATACGGATAGGTCTAGGTTTTTCCCTTTAAAATCTCGTTTGAAAAAAAATAGATGGATTCCACCGGAAATGTGGTCAAAAGTGATTAATATAATCGACCTTAGATAAATCATTATAAACTAAGTAAGCATGAACACGGTACACACTAGTCTTAATTTCCACAGTGTTCCATACTCACGAATAGAAATACATGTACATAGTCTCAGTATTTCGTAGTATTTAACGCGGTCCCGATGACTTCGAGTAAATGAGTTTCATCTGTAGTACAGCAAATATTCATACATTACTTTTAAAGTGGTTTTGTATGTAAAGGCGAGCATTCGGTGAACACTCCGTGAATGCTTTGGTTTGTGTTTTCTTACATGTGCAAATGTATGTCAGCGATTACAAAAATGTCCCATGTGCTCTACTAAGGTTAGTTGTATGTCAACGATTAATACTACTAAGTAAAAATAAAATATATGCACCATATATGTTTTACTAACTTAAAGTGTATGACAGTGATTTACTCTACTAAGTAAATAATACACGAAATGCCCCACAAACCTTTATAAGTTTCTGTATTCCACATTCTACGTCAATCATTCTAATTTACTATACTAAGTAAAAACAAGCAAAAAATGTCAAATATATGTGTATATATAAGTTGTATTCCATATTCTAATTCAACCAGTTTTCCCAATCCTCAGCAAGGACGTCCGACTACCTATGCAGATGCAAAGAGCCATGGCTGCAGAGGCCGAGTCCAACAGAATGGCAAGGGCCAAGGTAGGAATGAATAATATAAATATATAACTGTTCTTTATAAAACCGTGGCTGCGGCATAAGCACAGATCTATATGCGATTATGTGTACGACATGTATTTAATTTGTCCCCATCTTTATCAATTCCGTTACTAAACTACCAAGCTCGAGTGTTCATTACTGACGTAAATTTCTGGCAAATTATTTTTATGCAAATAGAGCTTTGTTTCTCATTTTGTAATAGAACTACAATTATTGTTTGTTCAAATGCACATATAGTGCCGATAACCAATAAAATTTGAAACATGGTATTCCGCGCTACATTAGTGTTCTGCGGGATTGGGACCTGTATATTTAATGAAGGGTCTTTTGTCCACCATGTAATTTTTAGATGGAGGTGCTTTTGTCCTACACTCTTGTTTTGCCATTCCGTGTTACAGGTCATTTCAGCAGAAGGCGAGATGAAGGCTGCAAGGCGAGTCAAGGAAGCGGCGGACATCCTATCCCAGCAGCCCGCGTCCATTCAGCTCCGGTACTTGCAGGCGCTCCAAGGCGTTGCCGAGGAGAACAACCACACCATCGTCTTCCCCTTGCCTGCGAGTTTATTTACCGGGGTTCAAAACATGGCGCCGAAACTTCTTGGCAGTGTTGTTGGGGTGCCGCCTTCCAAGCCGGAGCCTGCATTAGTGGATCTTGGTCAACCAGAAGACGGCTCGAAAACGCAATTTTGAATTATATCTACTGATTGTTTATATGGAACTATCTGCATTGTGCCTTGGTTGGTTAAAATGTGCAATATTTATTCTTTGATCAAAGTATATGGATATATATACATGTATATTTCTTTTTAATTCAGTTATTTTGGCATAATTAGTACAACGTGTAGTTTGTAGTGCTTTTTTGAATTCGTTTAATACCCATGTGTAAACAAAACCAAATAAATATTTATGTAATATTTACTCATAGTTATAATACATGACGTTATTTGAGAAAAACTCTGTCAAAAATCGCGTGTGAACGAATGTCCGTGTGAACGAATATTCGTACACCGGCGTAGGCTTGTGTTGACGGCGGGAAAATGTAACGAATAAGTAGGGAATACCAATGTGTGCTATTGGAGAGAGTAAATTACCATAATCGCAAAATATTATTAATTGTATTTCTTTAAAAAAGGAAGTTCGCGTTAGGCAGGAAAACAATCGTTTACAGCTGGACTAACCTTATAAAATAGTTATGATTAACCTTATTAATAGTAATGCTTAACTTAAAAACAAATGAAAAAGAATATACTTCGAAGCAGTCTGTGCGATAATTATTATTAACTATAGCCCTTTGACGAAATTTTAATGGCCCAAACTTTTTGTTGTGGTCATAATGCATACAATTCATATTAGAAATAATTTTACTTGCACTTATTTTAATCTTGCTTGTGTTTTCTTACGAAAAAATAACTACACAATCATTTTTTATGTTAATTTGTTTCTTTATTTAGAATTTGACTTCAAAATTTAAATCGACCGGTCGGGCTACCTTGCTTACAATTCTAATCGACCGACCGGCCTTTTACTCGACTCGGGCTTCGGGCTTATAGACTATTTCGCAGACTGTTTCGAAGCCTTTCGTACAATACATGCTCTAGTACCCAAAATATGTTGACTTCCTATGGGAATTCACCCATTTGATATGTTTAGATCTAGAATGTATCTGGTCTGTGTGCTTGACGTTAGTTTGTATTTAAAGGGCGGGTGAACGATATGTTATCAACTATTTTGTAAATGTACAATAAACATGGTAGTTTATCGTCAAATAGAATGACATAATAACATATCTGAACACGTCGGAAAGTAGGCTACACCACACCACCGTCCTTCAGGCGAATGTAGCCGAGTAGTTCCGAGTAGTTTCGATTGATATTCAGATAAAGATGGCTGCTAAAACATGGGATCCGGGTTATTTTGCTAAGAAGCGACATTTATTTCAGAAATAAATACTTCTCTTAATAGACGATTCCAGAATCGATAAATAATTGTTCATTATTTCAAAATATTTTAAGATTTTGTGCTACTTATGGTTGAAGAAAAGTATATTGGGTCATTAATGTTCAATTCCAAATCAATATCGTAAAATATTCCAGCGTAACAGTTCATTAAAAGACGAGCGAAATGCGAACAATGGACGCTATTACAAAAAGCACGCGCGAAAACAGCACGCGCTGTGTCTTAATATTGTGACGTTATGACGTCAAATCGTAATAAATGGCTGTCCTCAGCAATTACTATTTAGTAATACAAGTAAAAGTTTTTGTGTTTTAACTAGTCTTCATTGTAGTTCTTCATGTTTCTCGTTCAGAATAGTTTTACATTCTTTTCGGCAGTGTGTGGGAAGGAACTTTCATTTGGCCGCAGATGAATTAAAAAGGCATAATGTAAACTAATATCTTTGTTCTAGGATATTCTATAATATAAATAGCGTTTGTAACAAGTGTCATTTTATTTTATTTTCAGATTAACGTTCATCCGAAAACGAAATTGACAACGCTGGCAACCGAACTCATGACGCGGACATCGAATATTGAAACAACTCATTTTTGGAATGCGCGACTCTGCAGATATAAAGCTATGAACAAAAACAACATAAACGTTTTGTAACACATTGTATATTATATTGTACATGTTTTATTTTAGGTCATTTACGACAGGACTTCATAGAAATATTTCGTGTTTTTTTTCTTGTTTTCACACGCACCGTTCGCGTTATGGCAATCAGGTCCATACCGACCGTGGGTATTGCGTAATACCTAAAAATACCCCCAGAAGTGTCAACAGAGTACAGACAAATGTCTTTTAATTGTTTAAGACCTTAATCCATATATTCGTTAGTTTTAGGTAAGTACTGTGTAATGGACTACGAAGGATCCACATTTGTTTGTTGTTTTTTTTCTTCAAAATATAAACAAGAATTTCCTCATTAAAATGTGATATATATTATGCTTGTACTTTTCAACCACAGAAAAGTATTTTTAAAATGCAAGTAACCTTTATTTGCTCAAAATTAAAGGGAAACAATTTTACACCTCATTACCTCCATTTAATATGAATAGAATGAGAATTTTC
>Ga0224511_10003962_pt1 | contig 10971 bp, 8 predicted proteins | sample SF_May12_sed_USG_2_FD_169988 | JGI IMG/M metagenome (GOLD analysis project Ga0224511, IMG submission 169988) | Sediment microbial communities from San Francisco Bay, California, United States - SF_May12_sed_USGS_8_1 | ecosystem: Environmental > Aquatic > Marine > Sediment | place: USA...
ATTAGCTTACAAAAACGTCATTGTCAATGTTGTGTTAATTTAGATACACTACTAAACAAACTGCAAAAAGTAGCCGAAATTGCGTACACGCCCAGTATACCTGAAATAGACAGAAAAATTACTCCTCCTAAGCATTGCACTTGGAACTCCAAGTGAACATTTCATGACATAAAGCACTTCCCATAACACTTGCATATCACACCAAGCTTCAACATAGACCGTCTCTGTAAAACAGCCTCTGTTTTACCTTTTTTTTGTTTAATTTTCATTTTTATTAAATACACGTTTCACTTACTAACATTTAGCGCCGACTGGCGACAAAATAGTTCTTGTTTTTCGTTATTCGCCTTCTTAAAACACAACCTTGATCGTTTATTATAAACATGTAAATATTGAATTAAAAAAGGGTTGTTTTTAAAAACAAGATATTATCTTGTTGTGTTTATATAGTTTGGAGAGACCACGGTGGATTATATCTTTTTATAACTAAGTTATGTATTTATATTTAGTCCAGAGATCTATTCTAAGCACCTCAGGTGACAAAATTCTACGTAAACGAACTTTGATTTTATGATGAAACACCTTTGTCTTAAAGGGCATAGACAAAGTGCAAAACAAGAAAACAATATGTCAAGGAAGCTGTCCGAAGTTTAATAACAGTATATCTGTCATGTTTAAATGGGGATTCTCCAGGAATAGTGCCCTAGTGACCATACCTCTGGCATTTCGATTGTGTTTATCTTGCTGCAGTGATTGCCACTTGGTTGAACTTAAGTGGGATGTCGTGGTGGCGGGTGGCGGGTTGCCAGTCGCTGTAATACAAAACAATAGGTATTCGAGAAACTGGAAATATAGCGTACAACTAATGGAGAGTTTGTGGCTTTGCTCATTGTTGCTTTCTTGTTGTCATAGATTTAAATATGACACTCAAGATATTTTCTCAATCGTCGATATTGTTTAAGCTTATAGCTATGTGAGTATTGGTTGCATTCATTTTGTGTTTTGTGTCATTCGTTACGGCCAAATGGGAATCATATGGTATTAAATATGGATCGCAGTCGTACGGACTATGGCAGATATGTGTGGAAGATGTCGATGAGTACGGATGTGCGGCCCATTCTCAACTTATATCACCAGGTAATGTATCAAATAAAATGTATCAAAATGTACACTGTCCAGTGGTAACCCAACCAAAAGCAATACCCGACCTATTGTTTATGTGTTTCTTGTACAGTTGTTTATTTATATGTTTTTAAGGAATAGGCCTTAGGAAAGTATGTTTGAGGATTAGTAAACCTACGCAAACTATTGGCGTCTTGCATTGCTAATATATTGGTTCAGGTGGTGCAGGGGTAAGCCAGTGCTTATATCATAATATAATTGGTTCGAAAAGATGACACTGTCGAAACAAATTATGTTACGTTTATTGATAACGAACACTTGACAAATACCGTTTGAGGTATATGCGCTGAAATGTCATGTCGATTATTTGATCCGTATGTAAGATGCTTATAAATGTATTTTCAATTATGTTTTGTCACATTGTTGTACGTTTGTACACGAAATGATGTTCACTTTTTTAGACTGGTAAATCGTTCTTTAAAAGTTCTTTAACATTTAGCGGACCTATTACAATATAGTACACATATCAATGTCAATCGATTATGCGTGTTCTCCTAGTAACGTGCATTCAACTATGAAGTATTCAATGGCATTATCTCTTGACGGAGATTTCCCAGTTTCCAAAATGAAATAGTTATGGAACTATTCAGTAATGTTAAACCAATACTTTTCAGGAGGACTATTTAAAAACAAACTTGAGCTCATCGTCACCACCAACAAAAACACCAATATAATCGCAATCAACGCCATCGTCGTCAGTGTCTTGTTAAGTTCTATTCAACGTGGGCACATCATTAAAACGTTGCCTTTTTCATACTAGATAGAAAAAAGCACTTCACATATGGAATGAATTACTTGTATATGTCTTGGTGTTGGTTTTTATTGAATATTTTGATGATTTATTTATAATCATAGAATGTTCATTGACAAATCGACTAGTGCTTTTATCACATTAAGAAGACGGAATGCTTGATTAAAATCAAATACAAGAAAACGATAACATTTATTTCCTACATGTATCTCGTTTATGTTATGTTGAAAAGCAAAGTCTCTTGACGTTGATTACGGGGTTTCCCACGATAAACGATGTATTGACCTCCTTTACAGAGAGAGTGGACAAATGTGATGTTGACCCATGGGACACATGTTTCCTAGAAAAAGGCGATTTGCTCACACGTTTTGACTATAACATCAAATACGAAAACACCCTTACATCTGTTGAAAATGTTTAGATCGTACTATGGCGGACATTAAACATACTATTTCCTGGGACACTTAGTGGACCTTTATGTAAACAGCACTAAGTACAATAACTTGTATCCGACTACTGCTCACTTGCGTCAAGGCAGGGGCGGGTGAGGAAAGGACGTAGAAAGTATTATATGACCAAATCACTACACAAGTTATGTGGCTAGACTGGGGATTCGACCACTCGGCTAGCTGTCCGTGGCTCTCACTCACTGTGGTATTGTGCTCGATTCGCAGTAAAATGTGTAATTAATAAATAGTATTTACTTTCAACAAGGCTTTTTGCCATAAATGTAAATGTATATAAATTAAAGAGATGTTCAAACAAAGAATGTTGTAAACAATGTAGATATCTTCAAAGCATCCAAAACTCATAAATGGCATTTACTGAATCTAGGTTCTATCTCAATTTTGTTTACACTAATGACTGCAGTTTAGTTTATCAAAATACAAAAAAAAACATAATTAATTAGTAAAAGAAAACAATGTTGCCAGTAGCTGTAGTTACATGTATATCAAAATTATCTTCTTATTTCCAAATATTGGTCCTCTCGGCGATATTGAACAATGCTCTAGTAAAATGTGTGTTTTTGCGTTATGGTTATTATTGGATATCTGATATAGTAAATATGTAGGTAATTGTTCTGGTGAAAAGATAATGTCATTATTTGGCACCATTTACCGTTCAGATCCCAGTGGAAATTCTCCATGAAAATAACCCAACTCGCCAAATTACCTTATTAACACATCCCGCTTGTTGTGTATTGCATGCACTTAGGTGTAACTCTTTGTCGTAAATCTATACCCTGTATGTTTTATTAAAACTCTAAATTCACTTAGTAAATTGTGTAAAACGGAATTTAAATTTGACATTTGAATTTCAAATTTATAAACAAAAAATTATGTCACTGTAATTTGCAAACCGTCGATGTAAAAGGATAAATGGTTTCATATGTAATATGAAAACAGTGTTAAACAAACAAAAATACAAACAAATATATAGCAAATGCTGTCAACATTTTTTCTAAATCTGTTTGTTTAATTTTGATTGCAAAAACCTTATTCGAACTTACCGTTCATATTTCAGGATGGTTTCAAGGCGTGCCACGTGCGGTTTCGTGCTGACAATTCTAGGGACGTCGATGACATGTGTACAACTGTTCTGTAGCGATAGTCCACGTCTTGACAGAGCAAATCCGTGGATACTTCTTGGCGCAGGTGAGACGTAGTAATCTTAATTGCAGCACTGAGAAAAAGCATTTTATTATTTTAATGTATATTTCGCGAAATAACGTTGCCTGTCTTGGAAAGAAAAACTAAATGAGGCCATTTGCACATGGGGCAGCCAACTGACATTTACTACAGCAAAACAATAGCAAAGCAAAAAAACAGTAACATAGCTATATCAAATACACGCACTTGTGTTCTGAAATATTCTTAAACAATATCGTATCAAAGTAAGTATCAAACATTGAATGTGCGATATTATAAAAATAATATGTCGTATGACATACACCTCGCATACCTGGAAACAATCCTCTTAAATTTTCAGAATACACAACTGAACATAACCATATAACGATGCTTGTTTTTTCTACAATTGAAATACGTTTGTAAGCATTATATGTTGTGTGTATATATCGGCGTTTCAAAAGAGCTTTAAATTTACAGGGGTTTGCTATGAAGCTGTCATTGCGATATTCATATGGAAGAAAGGAAGACGGCACCTGTGTTACTCAGTTTACGTGGGTGGATTTGGCTGCACATTGGTTATCATTGCAGCGATGATTATTTAGTGTGACAACAGAAGACCAGCGAACAGTGACCAGGCTCTGCCGGTTTACTACAGCCACCCGCAGCCTCATGTGATTGTATCGAATGCACCATTAAATCCCAACATGTCGTATAATATAATGTGCGTTATAATATAATTCAGATATCACCGCACATATATGTTTTGCATGTAACAGCATTATTGTTGTGTCCTACATTATACAAATTACAAACATTATTTATTGTTATCCGTCTGTTTAAAATAACATAGATACAGATACGTTTCCTTATGCAATCACAAGTTTTTACGTTGTGATTTTGATTAACAGAATTTGATGTTCCTTTTCGTACATGGGACTACGATTATGTTTTTTTATAAAACAAATAATTGCTGTTTTCTGGTAATGCAAATCTTACAACACACACACACACATACGTCTTATAAATCCAGATACAAACATCGACATTTTTCTGCCGTCGTACTAGAATACCACAGACAAAGACACGTCGGTCCTTTTATTTAATCACTATCATTTTCGAGATTGTGATAAACAGCTGTCGTCTTTTATAAATTGGGTTGTTGTTATTTTATAGCACATTATGTAATTGTATTTGTGTGGTAAAGCAGATGTGACAATAACCACACACATGCAAGACCTTCATTGATACAGACTGAAATGGCGTTTTACCAGTTTTCTGTTATGTATATAACACAGCATTATTTTATTTTATTGCAAGGTTTTTTCTATGTGTACAAACACCGTTAAATATGTCAATATGTTAACATTAGTTCGTAACATTACCTATTACCTATTATATTAGTCATCTTTTTGTTGGTTAAGCTATTTTATTAAAACTATTCTAATCAGAAAACATATATACACTGTTATAACGTTCGAGAACTCTCTTAAAAGAACGTATATGTAATTAAAATACTTGTGTAAAATATATATCTTCATGGTTTTGAATAACATTGGTATATGCTAATACTGTTTCTGTGTACATTATTTTGTTATGTAAAACCATATACATGAGTAGCTGTAAGTGAACGTTTAAGTGAAGGGCTTTATTACAAGAAAAAGTTACTAGTTCTTCTATTGCTGTATTATTGCCTTTGGTTATGGGATCTGCAACCATTTACAAGTGCTATATAATATGTACGACGAATTATTTGTATAATTTAAGAGATTACTGATTATAAACATGGCATTTATATCCCGTAAGAACTACAAATGTCGACATGATTTATTGATTTTAAGAACTTGTTGTATCTGCCTTACAGCATGTGAATAACATTGTTAAACACACGTCTATAAGTAATAAGTTGACTTTCCTGTATCTTGCCAGAAAACGACATTAACACAACCCATAATTTGTTGCTGGCAGTAGAATAATCAAAACGTTATGTTAGAGGAAACAACTTAATCCAAGCGTTAGACCGTAATGTAATAAGTTCTGGAAATCTCAAGAAATGCTGTCTTATTCACAAAATGATGAGCATTATAGCTGAAGTAAAGAGGCATTGCTGTCTGTTCGACACTTTCCCATTTGGAGTTTCCCATTTTTGCTTACGTGTAGGGCGGCTTTCCTTTAGAAATGTTACCTAGAGTCACATTGTCGTTTAATCCGCGGAATCGAGATCCGGTTCCGGTACAAATATAAATTGAAGAGATGTTCAAATAAAGAATGTTGTAAACAATGTAGATATGTCAAGTTTAAGGGCACCATGACAAAGAAAGCCGCATGAGCGTACGTATGTGAGGGTTGTTGTCACGTGACGTGCTTTGTTAAACGACACTTCAAACTCATCAGGGTTTCACATCACCGCCCTATTAACCTATTGCTAAAATTACAATATTATAGCAGTTTGCATATGGCATATACTTTGATTTTGCAGCTGTTTAGGCTCACTTTTGACATAGGGGTTAAGTTGTGATTTAGCCCATGGGAAACGTTGTAAAGGACAATGCATGAAATTTAAATTCGAGAAAAAGCCCTGAGATTGCGGTCTCAGCAGTAATATGACTTCTAAAAAAAGTAGTTTACAACTGCGCGCTCTAATGGTGTTTTTTTTTTAATTTTAATTTTTATTAAATACACGTTTCAATTACTAAAATCTAACGCCGACTTGCTACAAAATAGTTATTGTTTATCGTAGATCGCCTTCTTAAAACACAACCTTGGACCTTTATTTTAAACATGTAAATATCGAATTGAAAGGGTTCTTTTTAAAAACAAGATAATATTTTGTTGTCTTAATATAGTTTGGAGAGACGATGATGGTTTATATCTTTTTAAAACTAAGTTATGTATTTACATTTAGTCCAGAGATCTATTCTAAGCACCTTAGGTGACAAAATTCTACGTAAACGAACTTTGATGATATGATGAAACACTTTTGTCTTAAAGGGCATAGACATGGTGCAAAACAAGAAGACACTATGTCAAGGAAGCTGTCCGAAGTTTAATAACAGTATATCTGTCATGTTTAAATGGGCATTCTCCCGGAATAGTGGCCTAGTGGCCATACCTCTGACATTTCGATTGTGTTTATCTTGCTGCAATGATTCGTACTTGTTTGAACTTAAGTGGGATGTCGTATTGGCGGGTTGCGGGTTGCCAGTCCTTGTCATACAAAACAACAGGTATTCGAGAACCTGGGAATATCGCGTACAACTAATGGAGAGTTTGTGGCTTTGCTCATTGTTGCTTTCTTGTTGTCATGGATTTAAATATGGCACTTATTTTCTCAATCGTCGATATTGTTTAAGCTTTGAGTTACATGAGTGTTGGTTGCATTCATTCTATGTTTTGTGTCATTCGTTACGGCCAAATGGGAATCATATGATATTAAAATATGGATCGCAGTCGTACGGACTATGGCAGATATGTGTGGAAGATATCGATGAGTACGGATGTGCGGCCCATTCTCAACTTATATCACCAGGTAATGTATCAAATAAAATGTATCCAAATGTCCACTGTCCAGTGGTAACCCAACCAAAAGCAATACCCGACGCATTGTTTATGTGTTACTTGTACAGTTGTTTATTTATATGTTTTAAGGAATAGGCCTTAGGAAATTATGTTTAAGGATTAGTAAACCTACGCAAACTATTGGCGTCTTGCATTGCTAATATATTGGTTCAGGTGGTGCAAGGGTAAGCCAGTGCTTATATCATAATATAATTGGTGCGAAAAGATGACACTGTCGACACAAATTGTGTTACGTTTATTGATAACAAACACTTGACAAATACCGTTTGAGGTATATGCGCTGAAATGTCATGTCGATTATTTGATCCGTATGTTTTGTCACATTGTTGTAAGTTTGTACACGAAATGATGTTCACTTTTTTAGACTGGTAAATCGCCAAGTTCTTTAACATTTAGCGGACCTATTACAATATAGTACACATACCAATGACAATCGATTATGCGTGTTCTCATAGTAACGCATTCAACTATGAAGTATTCAATGGCATTATCTCTTGACGGAGATTTCCCAGTTTACAAAATGAAATAGTTATGGAACTATTCAGTAATGTTAAACCAATACTTTTCGGGAGGACTATTTAAAAACAAACTTGAGCTCATCGTCACCACCAACAAAAATACCAATATAATCGCAATCAACGCCATCGTCGTCAGTGTCTTGTTAAGTTATATTCAACGTGGGCACATCATTCAAAAGTTGCCTTTTTCATAACGTGGTAACTTAAAGTATCAGTCATAGTGTATATACACAAATTGTGTACCAATTACTAGATAAAAAAAGCACTTCACATATAGTATTAATTACTTGTATATGTTTTGGTATTGGTTTTTATTGAATCTTTGATGATATATATAAGATACACGCTAACATCTTAATTTTTTTTAGTAAAATATCTACTTCTGTTTATTTTTAAAATGTAATCAAAGAATGTTAATTGACAAATCGACTAGTGCTTTTATCACATTAAGAAGACGGAATGCTTGATTAACATCAAATACAGAAAACGATAACATTTATTTCCTACATGTATTTCGTTTATGGTACGTTGATTACGGAGTTTCCCACGATAAACGATGTATCGACCTCCTTTACAGAGAGAGTGGACACATGTGATGTTGACCCATGGGACATATGTTTCCTAGAAAAAGGTGATTTGCTTTCACGTTTTAACTATAACATCAAATACGAAAAAACCCTTACATCTGTTGAAAATGTTTAGATCGTACTATAGCGGACAGTAAACATTCTATTTCCTGGGACACTTAGGGGACCTTAATGTTACAAGTTCTAAGTGCATTTACTCGTGTCCGTATCCGACTACTGCTCACTTGCGTTAAGGCAGGGTGGGTGAGGAAAGGACGTAGAAATTATTATATGACCAAATCACTACACAAGTTATGTGGCTAGACTGGGGATTCGAACTCACGACCACTCGCCTAGCTGTCCGTGGCTCTCACTCACTGTGGTATTGTGTGGTATTGTGGTATCGATCCGCAGTAAAATGTGTAATTTATAAATAGTATTTACTTTGTACAGGGCTTTTTGCCATATATGTAAATATATATCTTCAAAGCATCCAAAACTCATAATATGACATATACTGAATCTAGGTCAATTTTGTATACACTAATGACTGCAGTTTAGTTTATCAAAATACAAAAAGCCATAATTAATTAGTAAAAGAAAACAATGTTGCCAGTTGCAATACATACATTTATATCAAAATGATCTTATTTTCAAATACTGGTCCTGTCGGCGATATTGAACAATGCCCTAGTAAAATGCGTGTTTTTGCGTTATGGTTATTATTGGAAATCTGATATAGTAAATGTGAAGGCAATTGTTTTGGTGAAAAGATAATGACATTATTGTGGCACCATTTACCGTTCAGATCCCAGTGGAGACCGTCCATAATAACAACCCGACTCGCCAAATTACCTTATTAACCCTTATTAACAACCGCTTGTTGTTTATTGCATGCACTTAGGTGTAACTCTTTGTCGTAAATCTATACCCTGTATTTTTATTAAAACTATAAATTCACTTAGTAAATTGTGTGTTACGGAATTTGAATTTGACATTTGAATTGGTAAATACAAATATATGTCACTGTCATCTGCAAAACGTCGATGTAAAGGGATAAATGGTTTCATATGTGATATGAAAACAGTGTTCAACAAACAAAAATACAAACAAATATACAGCAAATGCTGACAACATTTTTTCTCAATCTATTTGTTTAATTTGGATTGCAAAAACATTATTCGAACATACCGTTCATATTTTAGGATGGTTTCAAGGCGTACAGGCACTGGCCATGTGCGGTTTTGTGCTGACAATTCTAGGGACGTCGATGACATTTGTAAAACTATTTTGTAGCGATAGTCCACGTCTTGCCAGAACAAATCCGTGGATACTTCCTGGCGCAGGTGAGACTTAGTAATCTTAATTGCAGCACTGAGAAAAAGCATTCTATTTTTTTAATGTATATTTCGCGAAATAACGTTGCCTGTCTTGGAAAGAAAAACTAAATGAGGCCATTTGCACATGGGGCAGCCAACTGATATTTACTACAGCAAAACATTAGCAAAGCAAAAAAAACAGTAACGTAGCTATATCAAATACACACACTTGTGTTCTGAAATATTCTTAAACAATATCGTATCAAAGTAAGTATCAAACATTGAATGTGCGATATTATAAAAAATAATAAGTCGTATGACATTCACTTCGCAGACCTGGAAACAATCCTCTTAAATTCTCAAAATACACAACTGAACATAACCATATAACGATGCTTGTTTTATCTACAATTGAAATACGTTTGTAAGCATTATATGGTGTGTGTATATATCGGCGTTTCAAAAGAGCTTTAAATTTTCAGGGGTTTGCTATGAAGCTGCTATCGGGATATATATGGAAGTAGGAAGACGGCACCTGTATTACTCGGTTTACGTGGTTGAATTTGGCTGCACATTAGTTAACATAGCAGCGATACTTATTTATTGTGACAACAGAAGACGAGCGAACAGTGAACAGGCTGTACCGGCTTACTACAGCCAGCCGCAGCCTCAAGTGATTGTATCGAATGCACCATTAAATCCCAACACGTCGCCATATACGAATCCTGCCATGCAACCACAAGCATACGCCCCGCCGCCAGTACAACCACAAGGGTACGCCCCGCCGCCAGAGGTGTTATACACCGCTCCACAACCGCCCTGTCCAGGGGCGTACCAGGTGCTACCTATAGTGAACCCCGATTCTCCTAGAGATCTTAATGATAAACAGTCACCTCCGCCGGATTACAAAGAGGTCGCTCGCAGTCAGTGATTTGAACATTGACGTGATATGCCTACATGTGGGGTAGTACACATCATGACGTGATATGCCTACATTTGGGGTAGTACACATCATGACGGGATATGCCTACATTTGGGGTAGTACACATCATGACGTGATATGCCTACATTTGGGGTAGTACAGATCATGACGTGATATGCCTACATGTGGGGTAGTACACATCAGATATGTTTTGTGCTTTTGTCTTATTTAACAATGAAATAAGGTGACAAATAACTTTAACAGCGATTTCAATTCGCTGTAAACGTATTTGTTAATACGCTATGTACGTTGTAAAAACAAAACTGTGAGTCATTACAATAACATGTATACATATATTTCTTATTACATCATTCAAGTCTTCTTACTTAGAGTTGAAAACGTGTATTTTTATATTCAATTATTGTATTTACTTGTTTCTTTAACTGAAATAAAAGTGTAGGTTATGGGGTCTAAAAAGAGTAAATTCAGGCATATGGTGGTATAAC
>Ga0224511_10003963_pt1 | contig 10971 bp, 10 predicted proteins | sample SF_May12_sed_USG_2_FD_169988 | JGI IMG/M metagenome (GOLD analysis project Ga0224511, IMG submission 169988) | Sediment microbial communities from San Francisco Bay, California, United States - SF_May12_sed_USGS_8_1 | ecosystem: Environmental > Aquatic > Marine > Sediment | place: USA...
TCCCTCCCTCCCTCCCTCTCCCTCGGGTACCTGAATCTCTTTAGAGCTGGGGAAGGCGAGGAAGAGAAGCGGCATCCCACGTCAGTTACACTGTATCCACTACAAGTTGACTCTCTAGCAGTCTCTCCCCATACAGCCATTATGGTCTATGGAAACAACCTTTACCTTTTAAAAGATGTGATTCGTCACTCATTGCTTGGAGGTTTTCTGTTATTCCTTGCTCTCTCTGAGACTGCGGAACTACATCATCTTCCATTGAGAGATCCACAGTTCTATCAACGAGTGTTCCACAGCTGTGACTATAGTTTGTGTCCGATATAAGTGCAGGTTCACTCATCTGAACTGTCATTACTTTGGTAACGTTTTTCTCTTCCTGGTCAGGCATGACCAGATCACCGGAAATGGGCTGTGCTAGTATCTGGGGCCTAGTCACTGATAAAACTTCGTTAAAATGTGCGGTTAGATCCACCTTCGCAGTCAGATCTTGCAGCGATGGTTTGGTTTCACATATTACACGGGGAGATAGACTGTTTGCTCTAACTTTACGCGGGGTACGAGGCAGGGCTATGTTGGGGGTTGATCTAATCGGTGGTATGTTCTCTTCATCAGGGCTGGTACCAAACAGCTCGGAGCCGAGCACAGACTCGAGTCTAATGGCCATGTCATGCTCAGCAGCCACCGTCCCATATCCAGACTCTAACAGACTACAAAACAGCAACCTATGATTAGTGATGCAACAGATAGGAGGGAACCACCTACAGAACCCAGACCTCTCGTAAAGAGTGGTAAGCTATTGGAATGAGGTGAAACGATAGCTTAGCAGATAGCGTACTGGGACGTGGAGCCAGGGTCCCTGGATTGATTTCTAGTTCAAACAAAAACTTAGTCCTTCGCAACACCTTTGTCGGTTATGGACCCCTTCTCTATGGGAATGCAGGTGCAAGCGGAAACTCTCCTAATAACGCATTCTAGGAAACCCTGAGTCAAAGACTGGGTAGGCTAATTTCGGACACTAGTCAGGGTCCAAAAGATGATCTTTTGGAACCTTGCTACAAACCGGAATATGGTTGATAATGATTAAAGGTATCATAATCCTGGGGATACTGAGATCTGAGCCAGTTGGTTGAGACCAGTGTACAAGACACTCGACGCCAAGATTGGGTGGATGAGGCTGGTTAACCTCAGGGGTATAGCCAATGACTTGGCATTGTGACACGCCTTTTCTCGAGTAACTGACCTTGAGTCATTGCCGCATGTCAGTAACTCAGTTTGGTAAGTTTGGCGATACTCCCGCACATCAGAGAGAAAGTTTTGTAGACTGGACGTCTGTGAGATTATCTCATCAATACGCACATAGTTACTATCATCTGTGGCGAACTCTCTGTGCTGGTCACTTCTTAGATGCTACAACAATATGTAAGATAATATGTGATCTGATAAGACTGGCTTGTTTCACATGGACAGCATCACTAATACCGGGATCAGAGGAGTGTATGTGGTCTGGCGAATCTGACTTTTCATGGCTTTGCCAGACCCTCCTTCAGCAAAATGTGTCCGTCTGAAGCGAATCACAGGAGCAGTCGCAACGCGGGCTCTTGCTGCCGTAGATTAGGCAGAAAACCAGAAGCTAATTATGAAAACCAGATACAAACCCGAGTGGCTTCAGACGCGCCGTAGTTCAGCCTGGTGTAACAACAAATATCTAATCTGGATCATTACAATTCTGATTGGATCGAGGCTAGTTTTCGAAGTCTTCCCATTATACCATGTGGATTACATAAAGGTACCGATCTCCCGTGCAAACCAATGAAAAAGTTTCGATAGGGGTGAACGGCCAGGTTGGTAGCTATTTTCTTTGTAAAAAGTTGGTACTCTATTTACAATCGCGATCCGAATTTGACACGGAATAAGGCACAAGGTTGTACACAAACTTGGAATTGAACCCGGGCAACCTGCTCCAATGTTGAATGCGCTACCCATAAAGCCACCATTCCCCCTTGTAAAACGGAAGTTCAGTACCAAGTGTTTGATTCAAGGTAGAGTGAAAACGAATTACAGCTCTCGCCCCACACGGGAAAGTACTGCTTAGCATTTGCCAATGGAATCTTCTCGACTTATCATCCAGGCTTACCTGATTGAGATCAGAATATCGAGTCTTGCACACCATACAAAAGGTCAACTTTTTTCTTTTGTCTTCGAAATCTGCGGGATCCTTCTCTGGTGATTTGTAGACAGCGTTCTTGGTCAACCCTAGCTTTGTTGCGACCATTCTAAAATTGTACCGCAACAGGTCTCTTAGATGGCTTTTTGTCAGTGATTCAAAAAGTTATTAGCTTACTCGGAAATACAAATTGACCATTTCGCTTCCAGAAAGACCTGATTTATTTATTTTCTTCTCAGGTACTTGGCTGTCTTATTGAGCAGACCTCCTAAAAGTGTATTCAGACTAAATGGATTATCCGGTCGGTAGGGCTTACCGATCGAATTGTTCATCGATAGTCCATCAGTAAGGGCCAATCGGTAAGATTTGAGCTCTTTGACGATCAGTCAAAACCTGCCGAAGATCTGTATAGTTTTAGCCAATCAAAATCAAGCAAATGTAGTGACCAATAATCTGCAACTTGACAAGGACTTATCATCTCACACCTTTTATCTTGCCTCGTTTCCGGGGCGTCGTAAGGAGGAACAGTCCAAGTAATTTAGAGACGCCCCACCGGAAACGCGGTAATCTGCACAAACGACCTACCACTATTCTATTGGTCAATGCTTGGCCAATTGTAATGCGAATAAGCTACGATGTAAAAGCCCGCGGAAAGACAATCGGGACATTGCATCGGCTAGTTTTCTACTCAGAATCAGTAAGCCATACTGACCGACCGGATAATCGGTCTAGTCTGAATGCACCTTAAGCCGGAGGCTTATAGGGGTGGTAAAAGCTAGGAATTATATGAGAAGCTCATTCCAACAGTGGGCCCTCAGCATGCTGGAATTGAACCCAGAATCTTTCAGTCTTGAGCCAGGCTTTCTAGCCATTGAGCTATCCTTCTATTCCTTATCGATACTTGTACATCAGACATATTGTTTACCTGGTCTCCTGGCCAGATGCATGCGGTGGATGATGCTCAAAAGGACAGCCCATGTGCACGGTGGTAAGGGATAAGATCGGTAGCTCTTCTGGTTCAAAACTGCGACTCGTGAAGCGAAATGACCGAGAGTTATCTTCCACCTTTATGAATTTCCCTTTCAATGCTCTCTCTAAAAATATATTCCTTGTAAGTCCACAGTCTATGTTTACACCAATCGATTGGTTGAGATGACCATGGTCACAACAAACTCTAAATAACCACAAACTATCATGAGTATAAACAAATGTGATTGACCATCGGGAGCATTTATTTTATTTGGGGTTGTCCTCTTTTGCAACATATTGTTCATTAGAAGACAACTCCAGATATTTTACTGGGTGCGTCTCAGGTTTGTCTAACCTTTTACAGTCTTGATTCGTTTACTCTCTTTTGGCATCTTAGGTTTCTCCAGTACTAGATCAAGTTTGGTAATTTTCTTCTCCAGCCATTGTAGAGCGGCTACATGAATCCATAAGAATTTAGGGAGATAAGCTGAGTCCCAAACATGTCATCACATATGGTTCATAGAAATATAAATTTTCCACATATACAGTGAAATTCGGTTAACTCAACCTCAGATAACTCGAAAACTCGCTTAACTCAAACCAAACTTCATGGTCCCTGCCTGGGTAATGATAATTTGCTGGGCATATCTCGAACTTTTAGTCATAACTTGAACTGATAAACTGCGGCTAGTGCCATTAAATTACCTTTTCTGTGGCTGGACGTGTTTACATTCTTGTATAAACAAGCTTAACTTCCTTTTCTTTTTCACATGAGAAGACAATCTCACAAATTTTAGAAAATTTAGCCAGGAAATGGTTTACACTAGAGCGAAATGGACGCGCTATGGTGGCCACATGGCTTAAGCAAAGGGAGAGCATAACTCATAACTCAAACTTTTCTGGTGGTCCCCTGCAGTTCGAGTTATCCAAGTTTCACTGTACTACATAGGATTATGAAGGAATCGTGATGACGGTAATGTTTTGTTCCTTACATTACTGGCCAACTATACACAGCTCACTAGCTATCTAAATTGTTGCTATCTTAAACAAAGTTTTCCAATGAAATGACACACGGGTCTTTGCTGTGTTCAGAAAGTGATCGCTATAGGTACAACAGAACTGTCTTATATTCGTCACAGAAGACTTACCATTGGGCTCCAACAGCCGTATCTTCCACAATTTTGCACTATGAATGAGCTTTTGACTGTTTGAGATGACAACATTCTGTAATTGAAAAAAGTATTTTGGTGAACAATGCAATACATCCCGGCACTTGAAAAAATGAAATGGTTTACATTTGCATATTCGCAAAATTTGTCTGGAGAGACCGTTCATTAACGGTCTTCAACCTGCCAGGTTTAAACTGATCAACAGGTTGGATCAGTCAGCCTGAACAATAGATATTGGAACAGATTACGCTCATCCTGACAAGAAAAGGAAGTTACTATAGTCGGGAAAGTTGAAAACGGCTGTGGCTTTTTTTATGATGGTGGTCAAACCGATGAGTTCCTACAGTTCAAAGACGACTAATGCCTGCTTCAAATGGCCGAATCTGAAGGTGCACCTTTCAGCACATTCTGCCACACACACCCTCTTTAAAGTTGAGCACGCCGTGCTGAAAGGTGCACCATCAGATTCGGGTCGTTTGAATCCGGCATTAATCTGCTTGCCAATGTTTTAAAATTCTTTTAGCATCGATCGATAGACCACTACGACATGCCAAATTCAGTAGTACTAACCCGGAGATAGGCACTCGCCATGTAAACTTTTTGGCACATTGGCCGGATGACTGCCATAGAGCCCCTTAGAGGCGTTAGAATTACAGCTAGGAACACAACTCCAAAAGTGCGTCTACCCTCGACCACGGCTCAACCTCTGTAAATCAAGTTTGAACTGCAGGAACTCATTGGTTTGACCATCAGCAGCAAAAAAGCCACGCTGTTTTCAACTGACTATATTGCGCGAACACTTACCGTGGGTTTCACACTAGATCGTCTCAGCATCATAGCCCCTCTACCGGCGAGAGCAGCCCCTTTATCAATGTAGGCAGGCGGTGTGCTCTGACCTGGTGTGTTTGCAAAGGGACTCGGAGTACCTGCACGATGAGAATTACGATTCAATTTCAGCAGCGATCGCAACTTCTAGACATCATTTTAGTATCAGATATAGACACTGACCCAAGTAAAAACCCTAGCAGCTTCCGCATGTATGTAGCAAGATCTCTTACCTCTAACTGAAGTAAGGTCAGTTTGAAAGTATGTGTATCAAACCTGCAGATTCTGTTGTAGAAGTCACATCTCTATTATAGTCTTCGGGACTCCCATGGGCACTGATCAAAAATGAAATCTCTTTTGTGAAAAACTTCTCTACTTTCTAAAATAAAATAGGGGAAAAGACTTTATTTACCACATGTATAAACCTCATCAACCACTGCAATGTTGACCAAAATGGAGCATTAATTATACCATTTGGCAATAGTTTATGATCACTAGTACAGGTTTTAGCCTAGGTCTCAGGCAAAGCCGATTAACTTCAGGTTGAAATCTTCCATAGGTTCATCAAGAATTGAAAAAGTGAGAAGGCAAGTCCCAACTGAATCAGAAACTGAAACAGCATCAAACCTACCAAAAACCGTAAAAAGCATTGGGAGAGAGATAGCCCAGTGGCTAGAGCCTTTGGCTCAAAGTTGAAAGGTCCTGGGTTCAAGATTCAAATCCTTGTCATGTTGAGCGACCACTGTGAGAATGAGCTCCTCACATAATATAGAGGTTAAGATGCGAATGGTATGCCAAAACCGTTTGCTCTAACCGTTGGCCAAACGTAACCGTTGTGTAGAGCGGTTAAGATATCAAATTCCAGCGTAACCGTCAATGAAACCCTTCGAGAAATGATGAGAATCCAGCAGCTACGACAATCAAAATGAGGTCGCCTTCTCGTTTTCGCACAATTTGTACAGTTATTACAGTTTAGAGCTCAGGGAATCCTATGATATAGCCCTCCAAAGAAGACTACCGCAGGGCGAGTACTCGGAGCGCTCCCTAGGAAATCCCGTTTTACAGCCTCATTTTTATAATGGGTTTTGGGCCACATGGAACACGAACAAGGCGTCCGGGTATGTTTCATGGCGAGTAGAACAAGATAACAGTAATGGGAGCTGCAACCGTTTAGAGAATGCTATTGGTTTTGCTAATAGTTAGCAGTCGCCTGGGACACCCTTTTGGCCAAATGACACGCGCATCTCCAATATGTATATCGCATGGAATGGTAACTGTTTGCATCTTGTCTAATTCCCAGCTTCACCTCTCCAACAAGCATCATTCCTACGAGAGCCTTTTGAAAGAACAGCCAAGTGCCCGAGTAGAAAAAAAAGGTTTAAGGGGTTATTTCATGGTCAAGGGTAGACGCACTTTCAGAGTTGTGTTCCCCATTCTTAAAGGGAGACAACTCCACATTCATTGCAGCGATAGCGAATGATCTAATTACTAAAACTTCCCAATGATCTAAACCCCCCTCACAAAATCGAGTAGAACTCAAAATTGAACATAATATTGGAGAGAACCGAAGTTATAAGAAGTCCTTTGTCGGGTTTTCCCTAGCCTTGCATAGAGGTCGATGCGTACGGGCCTCTATCGCTATCGGGCACTAACGCTCGCTGACAGAGGTGAGGACTGCACCCTGAAACCCTATTTCTATATTATTGTTGAACATTTTCTCTATTCAGACTTGAGCAAGAGGATTTTCCAAACATCAGGGTGTAAGCCGAGAAATCAATGCCAACACCAACAGCATATCTTGAGGCCAATTCTGTTGCTTCGAGGGTCTGAAAAGTGCGTCGTCAAGGGGCTCTTAGTATGCGCATTGGATAGGGCTATATCTAAGCTTCCATTTGGGCTGGATATTGGGCCCATTTGTTCATGGCAGGCTTTAGAATCTGAAAACAAGTGAAGACACTTTTGGTCATGACAGCCCCGTAAAATGTTGGTACTCACAGCACCAAGAATCACAAGGTGTTGCTCCAACTGGGCCAGCTTTTTCTTCAATATTCCATCCTCGTCAATATAAAACGTTTTGTGGCATAAGGGCAGACCCACTTTCTTCTGTGACATGGCAAGGCAGCAGCTACACAAATGGTGTGTCTACAACCACCTGTAATAGTAAAAAAGTTTCACAGTTTGTTAATTACATTTTGATGTGTAAATTTGATTGAATAGTCCTCAGATGGGCACTAGCAGTAGAATACCATAAGCAATCACCATGTCAATGTGTACAGCTGGACATTGATTTGAGTTCACCATACTTAATGAGTCGCTGTGTGATAAAATTCAAAATGTAACAAGCATAAGATAGACTCGGGCCTGTTTTCACGGAGTGTAGACACCACCCCAAAGATTAAACTCCACAAACTAAAACATAAATGTCTCGCCCCACCAAACCATCATGATCGTGTTTAATTGTTAAATTATTCCTTCAGTCGAAAATATTAGTATACCGAGAATTGACAATTAGTATGGTAGAAGAATCAGATAAAATTCATGAAACTGGAACCGTAAAGTTGAGCTAGCAGAAGTAGCACTAATAGTAGCGACGCTGATCTCTCACTCTGATCAAGTAAGCTTGTTTAAACTCTCAGTCTTACTAATATGTAACGAGCTTACCTTCGGCGAGGATCAGTCTAGGTTTAACTAACTGCAAGTCTAATCCTAGCCAAACCCTAGATAAGTTGGTTACATGTGATACTAGTAGTACTAAGTGCTAGTAATACTATTACTATAGTAGTTCTACTACGAAAATGATTGATGATGCTAATTCGGTAATCAGTACCACTACCAGCAATAGTAATTCTTACTCGTCTAATACTAAATATTACATAAATAGTCAACTAAATCAGTACTAGTGGTACTACTACTGGTACTACTACCGATACACAAGTACACTAGTGTAAATTTTTTACTAGCGACACTCACTCACTGATAGTGACAGGACTAATTACTAACATCATTATTAGTCATTTAGTGATGGCAACAAGACTGGTTGATTAACAACAGTGATTCAATCATTGGTACTCACCTCAGTCATGCGACTGTTCTACTTCTTGTTGATAATACTACTACTAATAGTAATACTAATACTAGTAAGTAATACTTACGTTACTAATACTCGTAATACTAATATTCATAATTACTAAATAACTAATACTAGTAATAGCACTAATTAAATACTTATTACTAGTATACTTTATACTACTAGTTCTAGCATTGATTGAGTCGTAAATCACTAAATATATGAATGACTCAGTGACTGAGTGAGTGACTGTCACGTCAGTGTCACTGAGAGAGTGTTATCGACTGAGTTAGTGACCGAGTGACTGTGAGTGAGCAACAGCCAACGCAACACACAACAGGACTAGCCTAAGGTCAGGGAAACCGTCCAATGTAAATTAAAATTGTAAATCACTAAATTTAGTAAATAGTAATTGTAAATTAGGGACGAAGTTAGTGAGTAAACTAAATCGTGAATCACTGAATGTAGTTGTAAATGTAATGACTAAATCACTAATGTTATTGGTACTCAGATTGTAGGAATATTGTTCTCGATTTAGAGAACGACGTATGATAGTAAAAATATCTATAGTTCGGATCGTCAACATTATGATAGCTATTATAATACAAGACCAAAGCCGGGAATTACCTTGTTTAGTTATGTTAACCTGCCCTGAGAAGTGAGTGAGTCAGTCTCCGGTAGCGGTCATTCCCGCCAGGCGCCACTGCTGTAAAGTCCAAGGGCTCTGTCGGTTCGGCATGCTGATTGGCCATCATTCGACGTCGACCGTTCATGGGCCTGATACGCATCAGACGCTTCTTGTCCGAAATTATGGCGACAACAGCGTCGGAGGTACGCAGGAGGGCCTGTCATTCGATTGATTTGAGAAAAGCATCAATTGGACACGCCCCCTTGACTCCGGCGATTTCATGACTGTTCTATCGACTCGACGAGATCAGAGAAACAACGATTAGTAATAGGAGTTTGATGCGATTTCACAACTTCATAGCTGCACACCTCCGTAGCAACTGATAAAACCAAAGATTTTCATGGGAGGCAAAAGGGTTAGTCAGCGACGCGGAGAGTTCAAGCGTTCCAATGGCACTGACTCTGGCCATCAACCTGAAGATGTTGTTCCCATCAATAACGCGAACAATATCACTAGTAGTTGTAGCAAGAAGGCGCTGTGGCTGTCTTTCTTTGCATTTGTCTTGATATCTTTAGCATTCCCAGGTATTTATGAGGCAATGTGGAATTTGACCCAAGAGTCGAGTGACGCCCCGATGAACCACACCGTACGAAGTGCCCCAAAGAAACATTTATCTACACCTGTCCCGACAGCGTACCAAACCTCCAATCCCAATAAAGACATTCCAAGAGAAATTCAGGAGTTTGAAGCATCCACTCAAAAGAACTTTATGCCAAAGAAGATTTTTCTGGAAGGAAGGCGTATCGCCCCTCTTGAACTTCTCCCCCAGAAGAATATTGCTAAGAAACACAGCGTCAAGTGAGTTTGACATGTAAATCAAACATTGAATAGACATCTTCCGACTGATAATGTCAGAATAGATCCACAGGCTCATAATCATCTGCAAGATCACAACTTTCTCATAATGCTGTGGCAATCGCATTCAATTACAATACACGAACTGCATGGGGTAAACACCCAATTTGTCTTCCCCAAAACTACACTAAAATCTCATCTTTGCTCCCTGTAAAATTTTACCATATACTGCATACTATACTGCCATACACATTTACGAGTATTCATGCTGGGGTGTACTTTAATCTGGTATCTTGTCTGACACGCCGATAACGCGCTTCAATTTTTTAGAGTTTTCATGTTCGATGATTTTCTATCGGATCAAGAATGCGATGCTCTAAGAAACGTTCATGATAAGCATGTTCGTCAGTGGAGTGAAGAGACACCAATTCTCTGTTTTGAGAGTGAAGACACATTACGGAGAAACCTTCACCAAGTCGGCAAAGGAGATCTCGATGTACACGAAGATGACTTCACCGTGGGTTAGTCCAGCTCATGGAAAATTTTGTAAATATGTAAATTAAACATACAAGATGAAATAATATTTTGATCGCCTAAAATTTCATTACAATGTTTATACGTATGTATCAACACCACCAGCTAGTTATTATTCTGAAATAAGTCATCACCTCCATATACATTTTAACGTCCAGTCATGAATGAAATACTCCCAACTATGGACCCTACAGTACAGATAACTCTAAGGGGATCTGGCCTCTGTCCTTTCTTTGTTGTCCTTATCAGAGGTCTTGTGCTCGTGTCCAAACCAGAAATCGGATCACCTCAGCAAAGTATTTACTCACTCTTTTTCAGGAACTCAGTGTTTGAACTCAAGTTTTTCAACTCAGTTGGCTGATTGGATGAATAGAAGCTGGAGTATGAGCACCGCTTTTTACCCAGGCGAGAGTCCCTTCTCTAACAAGTAAGTATCAAATCATTTCGTAGTTTTGTTATATTTCTGTTTTGTGCTGAGTGTAATAGTGCAATAGACCATTTCCAAATTTACAGGTAGATTATGACCCTCATCCGGGTTTCGATAACATTAAGATGCAATCGGCTGCATGTTTATAGGATATACAACACAGTGGTCACTGCTTAGTTGACAGAAACATGGTTTTAATATGCATTAATCTCTGAAATGAAATGAAATTCAAAATTGTAGAAGATTGTCCCTGGATTTTTAGTAAAAGTCATAACTTCTTTTTTTCTTAATAGGTCTGTGTGCATGTTTTGGTCAGTCACAATAAAAAAAATTGCA
>Ga0224511_10003964_pt1 | contig 10970 bp, 4 predicted proteins | sample SF_May12_sed_USG_2_FD_169988 | JGI IMG/M metagenome (GOLD analysis project Ga0224511, IMG submission 169988) | Sediment microbial communities from San Francisco Bay, California, United States - SF_May12_sed_USGS_8_1 | ecosystem: Environmental > Aquatic > Marine > Sediment | place: USA...
CTCGTCCATGTTATATGTCTGTAAGATCACTCCTCGTCCATGTTATATGTCTGTAAGATCACTCCTCGTCCAAGTTATATGTCTGTAAGATCACTCCTCGTCCATGTTATATGTCTGTAAGATCACTTCTCGTCCATGTTATATGTCTGTAAGATCACTTCTCGTCCATGTTATATGTCTGTAAGATCACTCCTCGTCCATGTTATATGTCTGTAAGATCACTCCTCGTCCAAGTTATATGTCTGTAAGATCACTCCTCGTCCATGTTATATGTCTGTAAGATCACTCCTCGTCCAAGTTATATGTCTGTAAGATCACTTCTCGTCAAAGTTATATGTCTGTAAGATCACTCCTCGTCCAAATTATATGTCTGTAAGATCACTCCTCGTCCGAAGCATTTCGGCCAGGTTCGACCCTAGATTTGGGCAATACCGGTAATCATTTTTTCTGGTCTATTTTTCTTGCATTATGTATGGTTAAACTTTTCTTCAAGTCTTTACATTCCTTAAAAATAATATAACAAAATTCAACGATTAGCGATTTCAGCTCAAAACTTAATTGCAGAAGCTTAACATGTAATTAATCGATATAATAGTTTGATTGCGACCACATGCCGAAAATAGGTATATGTATACTGTATGTCTGAGCCTGGGTGTTCTATTTTACTTTTCACCCTTTTCTGATATGTGTACGAACACCCATAAAAATTCAATGTTAACACATTATCAGAAAAGTAATAATCGAAAATGATTAAAGTGGGTGTTTAATTGTGTTCATATGTATGTTGTGTCCCTTTAAAATATATATATTGATCTACTAAGTTTTAAAAAAATCTTAAAATATGTTTATTCGTTTGTGTACCTTAAATCATAAAACTGACAACAGACAGTAAATATGTAATCAACACTCAAATAATGTCGATCGATTCTGCGGCAACAAACACCTATTAGTTGTAAATACGTTCGTGCATGTTTGTAATGTAAGTTCGGAGTTTGGGAACATTGTCATGTTAAACGCAACAAAAAACCCAGCCACCACAGAAAAGAAGCAATGTTTTGTCATGAAACTACAATTGGTTTATAGTTGAGTCCATATGTGTCATGTCGATCTTTAATGCTCAAAAAGTGAAGGGTGGCAAATTAAAACCATCTCGTATCCTTTAAAACGTTAACGAGCCAGTGAATTAATCATCCTGACATTTTACTCCGTCGGCATTAAGTGCAGAACTTAATGCAATGTAATTCGAGGCGCCGTTTGATGATTTGAATCGATGTCAATTCTGTATATTTTCCATCAACGTCTTTTCTGTACTTTAGAAACGCGCAAATTAGAAGAGATTAACATTCAACTTCGTTATCTTATTCGTTTTCAAATGAAAAAAGTAACGATATGATACCGGATTTAGACGGTTTTCGAAATACGAGAACGTGTGCAGTGGGTTTGTTGACGATTTAAGGGTTACTTAATCCGGTTGCTCTAAACAATCTACTTTTTGTTTTTCTGAACGAAAATCGTAAAATGACTAACATCCCCCGGGTTTAAGAACCATTGAATACCAGTACAAATGTAACTTGATTAGTTGGTGCAGCTTTACCCTTCCTTATTTAGATTGTAAGTCAGATTTCAGTTAACAAAAGCATTTTCTTCAAATTGGTGTTGACGTAGGTTTCCTTATTTCAGTTCTAAACAAGCTGCCACCACACATAAATCAAAACGCTTGATGTCAACACGTTCTTTATTTGTAGTCGAGGAGCGTCCTATATGGATTGACATCTGATTTTATTTTAATGATCTTTATAATTATGCCTCCACCCATTATTGTTTAAATGCTATAATTTAGTCTTTGTAGCCTCTAAGGAATATTAACAATTGAATGTTGGAACCATTTGATTGGAGGAAAGACTTAATAAACACAAATTACATGTACAGATATTCCAATGACGAGATATGTATCTTCCAGGAGTCATATTCATAAAGCACTTGAAGTTAAGAGAAAACTTTGACACCGAAGTAAAACAAAACCATAAAACATTAAAAAAAAAAAGATAATGATAGGTTACAGATGAAATTCTATATAAGTATATGTAAACTGTTTTCAAATAATCGAGAAAAAAACAACAAACTCTAGGGGAACTTAAGGAATGTTCCCTTTTCTTATTTTTCTACCTATAGTAAGTTGCTTTATGAATATGGGCCCTGGCCGTACCCAACCTAGAGACACTTAGAGACCCATAGAGACGCCTATACATGCACACTTGTTGATGTTTTGAAATCTGTGAACTACAAGTGTGTGTACTGAATCATGTGATGACGATACACTCTCTTATTCTAGATCGCAAACTGACTGCTGCTAAATAATTATAAATCAAATTTAAATAAAAAAAATCAGTGTTCTGTTTTGTTTTATTTTCATTTTGCAAAAACAATATTTCACAGAAGAAAAAAACACAAAGATATATGTATTTTATAAATCAAATTTAGATGTCTTTCAGTTTTTGTTTTATTTCCATTTTGCATAAACACTATTTCGAAGTACACAATAAAGCTATTTGTATACATTTCCCTATTCTGTTGACAACCGATGATCATTCAGGAAGCATGAATCACAGGTATGAGATTGCCCATACATCAAACCGGGCGAAGTGACATCCACGTCCTCGCTGATATACGTGTGTATTACAAAATCAATAGACGACTGGAAACTGATGTACCATAACCATTTAATCTCCGGTTTTATTCACTCAAATTAATAACGAAACTTATAACATTTATTTAAGAGTGATTGTATTTACGCAATTAAGGTACCTGAGAAACATTTTTCCGCGAGTAGATGTGCAAAAACGTAATTTTAATTACCGGTACTAAACTAAAGTTTTCTATGCATTTAAAAATATTTTTTTTGCCAACATCATTTTGAAAAAAAGCAAACTAGCTGCTCTAAGTTGTAGTTTCAACCTGATGTTTAAAAGAAATCTTCTTTATTCAATGACGGACATAGTGTAATTGCATTTCTTAAAAAATACAGCAATGTAGTTTGTAAATAAGAGGTTATCGCATCATGTCTTGCCTTTAACACATATTTCTTATTATTAAAGATATATCTTATCGAGCAACTATATAAAGCTCTGGTGTTTTTAATGTGTTACTGGACAGACACACATATGTAATCTAATTGCTTTGCCGCCATAGCAACAATTGTTATAGATCGCGCTTTTTATAATCAAGATATCAAAGACTGCCAGTAGTACATAAAGCAAGTGTTGTCATTATTTCAATAGGAAACCACTAAGGGACTTGTCCTAATGACAAGCATAAATTATTCCACATGTTAAATTTCTTATTTGGGCGAAATGTCGTGCAACGGTTGATGAACTCCAATATTTTGTACTATAAATTATACAATAGTTTACTAGAATGTATAATTATGCGTACAATGTAGCTTGACTTACATCTTAATAATTAGACAGATTTCAATGTAAACTGCAAGATGTGAACTAAAATCGGGTCATTTTCTCTAAATTTAGATACATTTCCGAGAAGCTACGAACTACGATATTCGTATTGTTTGCCATGTCGTCATGGTAACGTACCTTTAGACTCGAACTGCTGTTTGAGGTTGTCGGACACCTCGAGCTCATCCTCGAACCGGAACATGCTAGCCACACAGCAGTCCGCGATGTTCGCCGTCCCCACCTACACACCGGACACACACGAGAACATGAATGTATGTGAATGACGTTAAATACGTACATTGTTATGAGTTAGTCTTAGGTTTTGGTTTGTGCGTTTTAGGTTGATGATCTAGGTCATGACAGTAGTGCCTGTCTACATGTTTGGTAATAAAAGAGTTTTCTTTAACGTTTTTTTAATAACGAAAATAATTGTAGTAATTTTCGACGATTTTATTGTATATTTACACACCGGCCAAAAAGAAGAGTTAACAAGTAATTGACGTTAAATACGTAAATTATAATTACGTCTCATGCTTTTTGTGTTTTTAGTTGATAAACGTGCGACTGTTTCGTTATAAGATATGTTTTCTTAAACGCTATATCATTGACGAAATACAAGTCATTTGCCGTAATATACAACAATTTTACATAATTACAAAACGTATAATATAAGGTTTAAAACAGGAGGAAATAGAATTTAAAACATAGCCAAATTCTCAAACAGTAATGATGTTTGGTTTAGTATACTAGTATGCCAGTTAAAAGTTCTTACGACATTTTAAAAACAACAACAAAAAACAACCCAAATCCCGACATAAGAAAGGTTGTTATATTAGCCGTTGGAGATGTCAGCTCATGTCTTGGCATATTCTAAAGTTTAAACATATTTCCAAGAAAACCATAACCTCATTGCTTTGTTAGGTCCGTAAAATTATGGTGAATACGGAATTTTATATTTTAAAGACTAAACTCATTGTAGTTAAATAATAAAACTGAATAAATTAACCTGCATTGAAAGAATAATTACCGTAATAACAATGGACATACCTTATTTGTACACTGTTGAAAACATTGTACTTTACCAAAGACGGAGCAGACCCGTGCATCCGTACACGTACCTGCCAATACTCGAGCTCGTTCCTGATGGTGGCGCCACACACGTGCTTTGGCAAGTGCAGCTGTCCCGTGCGGTAGAATTCCAGCACGAAGTTGAACATGTCCGGGTTCCGGTCAAAGAAATACATGTCGAAGTCCGGCACGTACTCCTTGGAGTTGTGAGTGAGACCAGATAGACGCGTGTCCGGCACGGATAGAAGAGTGGCGCGTGACGTCATGTACGTTATGCCACCAACGTTCAGTTTCACAATATCGACATTACCTCCTGGGCTCTTGAAATCTCTCAATTCGCCCATATTTACACACTTGATTGCCTATTTTTTGTTAAAACTTTACTAGCGCATTCCACTCCCGCCATTGTTTTCTGTAAAATTCCTCGTGGTCTCATCAACGTTGACAGCTGCCTTTAAAAGGGGCGCTTAAGCGGAATCACTTCCCTACCTTTGCGAAATCAATTAGCATTAGTGTTGTTACACAGGTCTGGAACTATCTGGTCATCTTCTCACCTCGTCTCGTCATTAGCTCAGTTCTAACGAGATGTCAAAGTTGTACACAACTACTTATTAACAAACCATCACTGAGCCAGTGAGGTGTTTTTCAATTATAAATAATTAATAATTGTCATGATGGGACTGCTTCGGCGTTTAGCGCACGAATCCATGCATGCACAGGAAAACTAAATCAGCGTCGCTAGCGTTGTCTCCGAAACTCCCAAGTGAGCGTCAATTTATTCCAGCACTACTTCTCTTTTTGTGGTCAGTCAATCATTAAAGTTTTATGGAGCGGAAATTCCTTTTCGAACAAGGTGCACAGTCGTTTCTTGTGTTCTTTTAAAGATTTGCATCCTCGTCGTTGCATGGTACATGCTTCGGTAGAATACTTGATTAAGTTAGCAACTGTTTTACAACCAATCACGTAATATCTCACTCAAACGGCTAAACCTTCAACATGTGAAACTAATATTAACGTGAATAATTAATAGACACTTAACACGGTAAAATACATATATACACGTTTCTGTTATCTATCTATATACTGGTGTTGCTAACAAGTTCTTGCAAATATAGACTCATATTTTCACTTGCATATTCGGAATCACTATTGATCATCATACAATTTTCATGACGAATGCGCGCGACCGGCTTGACAATTACCGTTATTTATCGTATTGTCAATAGCACCTGGCTATCGAGGTGAAAGATGATGCGAAAAGGGCAAATTATGGCTAAAAAAAGAAACGTGTACCCGACCTACAAAATTTACCGGTAATAATAAAGTTTCAACTAAAAAATCCACTGTTTTTAAACAAATGTTTGAAGTTTAAATTAACAAAAGTGAAGCCAGAGTATATCACAGGGAATTCTTGTTTATAGTTACGAATGTAAACGTTTTGCATCAGTTATTAATATGCTGTTTGTTGTTTGTTGATGTCTGTGGTTCGCATCATAACATGTGCAAAGTCTAGACGGCCTAAGCGTAACCAATACCGGACGCACAGAGTCGTGTCATTTACTGACAAAGCTCTGCGTTACTTAATTCCGTGTCGAACCGCCGTTTATATCTTCGTCGCTATCGGATCAGGCAGTAAAGTTGCAGAGTTTTACAATACGGTAGGATGACATACAAAGTATCAAGTTTTTACTTTCTTGGAAAACAAACAAACCATACTCGTGTACACTTTAAGCATTAAAATGGGTTCTTCTTATGTACAGGTTATTTAGGTTTAAATTTTAAAATGATATCCAATTATTTGTTCTAATTAGAGAAATATATGTTTCGGTATTCATATAAAGTTCACAAATACAGTCCTTTAATTGATGGTGTTAAAAGATATAATCAGTCTCTTGACAGGTAGTTGAATTTATTTAATTTTCTATTCATTGATTGCACTTAATATCAACCGATCACAACATACACACTGGAATTAGATGAAGCACGAGGCCATCAGAGCCAAGCATGGTTGCCAGAACGAGAGACGTACTGCACGAGTACAGTCTGGATGCCAAAACGAGCGACTTGCTAGCAGTGTATACGAGAACAGCCCGAGACCAGCCCAGCTCGAGACGACACCCAGGGACACACCGGGGGTTTCCGGCCCTGCCAATGTCGGCTGTCTGTGACTGCCATATCAGTCAACATCGGCTGATTAGCCCGATTATCTTTGCACGCACTGCTAACTTGAAATTACTTAACATGCAGATATCATTGTGCCAATTATTATCAACCATTGGTTTTGGCGTATCAATTATTGAAACAGTAGTTATCAATCAATTGGGGGACATTGAACTGATTTTATGCTACAGTGTCTTCTAATAGTGCAGTTCGTATTATGCTCGTCTTAAATAACAGACACAGATTAAGGTCTAAGCCATTAGTTGTGAAGGTAACAAGCTTTCCAATGCAGAGGAAACCAAATTTAACGCTGTTGTTTAATTGCCTTAAATTATGTAAAGACAGCTCAATAAAACTCATTTATTTTTGTAAATTATTACTCCTACTCTATTTCTATAGCCTTTTATAAATTTAAAACGTTCCCCAAGTACCAAGTTATCCAAGAAAAAACACATGGCTAATGGGTAACTAATTGATTTTGAAAATGGATTATCCTTTATTTCAATGTTTTAGCAAACTGTGTCATTGTGCTGATGAAAAACAAAAACATATTTATTCTGTTAAGAGCTCGGTTTAGACCTCAGCAGGTTACAATAGGGTTGTCGTTCGCCAACAAGTGCCGCTAAGTGCTCTCCACATTCCGCTACGACTCCCACGGGTCAACAAGTACTGGGTGAAACAACCAAACCATGATAATGCTGGAACCGGCTCACGTTTACTACCAGACACTTGCCACTGGTGATCCTTCTTGTCAACTGTCTAAAGAGGCCAATGGTCCAATCTTCTTGCGACTCTTTCAGCCGTTTTCAGAGTTGATCCTTTGAGTAAACTGACCTTAAGGCCACCGTCCCAGTAAGACCGCACCGAAATGTTGGCTAGCTTCTGACCTGGGCCCGACTGTAAATACACAGTGGGTGTATGAGCCCAGTGGTCCTCTCCTATCCACAACAAGTTGTTGATTCGCTGTCCAGTGTGGCTGGAGTGTTTGATCGGCAAACATTAGGTGACTCAGGTCATACAACGAGTCTTGTGATGACCACGCATTCCCACCCTTCTGTTTGTTTCTCGCCTTCCGTGCTTATATTTAGAGTTGTAAGAGAACTTACAAAAGAAAGCGGTGTTTACTCTACCGATTACTGTGACTGACGTTTCTATTTTGATATTCATAACAATGGACATTGATATGACCGATATATCAATGTAATATGTAAAAATAATAATTACTGGGAACATTTTCTTTAGCAAAATATGTTATTTATTTCTAATTAAAGGAATTTTAAGTATTATTTTGAAGCACTCGTGGTTACAATATAAAGGTTTTGGGAAGGAAATTATTATTTTTCAGTTTCTCTCAATTCAGTTCTGTTTACTTAGTATTTTATCTTAAGAGTAGTTGAAACAATATTTGTAACACTAACTCCAGTACATCTTAAATGAAGTGTTGCTGGAATTTAAAGCTCTCCTTATTTATCGTAGCTCCTTTATTTCATACCACAACATTGCTCATAGTTGGGTGCAGTAAATTCTGGAACACGTCATTTTATTTTATTTTTTCTTAAAACGGCTTGCTAAAAAGAAGAGCGCAGCAACTGATTTATTAAAAATGCATGAACATTTTGTTGTCACCACCCCCATAGATATTTGATACGCGTATCTAGTATTTAATTTGCATGTTTTGTTATTTGCCAGATATGATCCAGAAATCATATTACAGACCCACTATCGTGTTGTTTGTTCATGTGTATCTGTTGTTGTCGTTTTTTAAATCAATTACCGCCATGGCAATCACACGTGTCATTGCCCTTCATGTCCTTGTTTACCTGTTTGTTGTTGACAGGCGATTCTAAGCAGCGTGCATAATTTATGAAACACAAGGCTTTTGAATTATATTGAATTATTAAGACGTCTGTCTCTACACTCACTGTACAGCTAGTTCCTTTCACTCTCAGTTTCTTTAATCATGTTTACAAACAGTTTCTTATGTTTGAACGTTTGCAATATCAAACTTTGGCCTGCGGAGTTGGTTTGACGACTTCACAATTTCAAACAAACAGTCGGACACTGTCAATTGATTGCGTACGCCAAGATCTATTTAAAACTACTAGGGTTTGTGAATGAAGCGAAATTAACTTGCATTTAAATGGACTAGGAAGATTGTTAAACAAACTCCCTTTTATATTAGAGAATATGTAAATATTCAAACTTGCAACTCATGTTTGAATAAACTATTGGTATGTCTTAGAGAAATGGTATTTAAATTAAGATTTCAGAGAACAAAATGAATATAAATAGACATTGTGCTTAAGAAAACAGGCGGCTGTTGAACATTTGAATGTGAATAATGATTCAAAGATATCGACGCACCTTTCATTTGACCTTTTTCTTATTTATAAACATACCAACTAGTAACAAGTTCAACATTTCACTGATAGGGTTATGCGTTCTTTTGTCTTCAAAAGATAGAACGCACTCTTTGTGCCAAGTTGCAATAATGGATTTTCGTATGCAATCGTTATACACCATCAACTATGCAATCAAACAAAATCAACGAGAGATTTATAAACAATAAATTATTGTGCTTTTGAAGTATAAATAATTAAATAATGTCATCAAAGTCAATAGAAGCCATGCAAATAATAACGTATACAGTTTCTATTGTTTTAAATACAGAACCAATCTGGTTATATTCGGTTGAAAGATGTCGCATGTCCGGTATTACAATCGCTATCTTGCATTTAATTAAGTCTACGTGTAAATGTTAAATATTTGGCTATTCATTACATGATGGCGTGACAATAAAGGACGGGTCCCAATTTTGGGTAGGCATTCATGTCTTTGTTTTTTCTTTATATTTTCCACACATCTAAATTCATGTTTGGGAAGTCAAAACTGCTAAAAAATTGCTTGGAAACAAATAAATAAATTTTTATTAATGTTTAAAGTGGGTAGGGTAATTCACACCAATTTCAATTCCTTACAACTTTTGTATGTGATCAACAAATTGATATGCCTTTGCGAAACATCTTACTAACAAATCTACTTATTTTCTTCATAAGCATTTATCCAAAATAACCCTGTGCTATATTCTACGATATTATATTATGTAAGAAGTCGTTTAATAACCTATAAAATATATGTCTCAGCAGAAAAGCAATAACACGCCACAGCCCGGGTAACGTTTCTTTTGACATTATTAACATTGGTTGAAAAACGTTCTGGTGACAAATTCAGCACAAGATTCACCCCCTTTTTCGTTGAAGAAGGAGTAAATGTTCTCACTAAAGAGCTAGAAATTCTAGGGTGGTTCACCCCTTTTATTGGTGATGGAGTAGTAAAATTTTTCACACAAGGGCCAGTACTTCAGAGGGAGAGACGTTTAGGGTATGGCACAATTTAAAACTCCAATAGGCCATTGACTGCAATATTTGTTAAATAATTTATTGTTTAAAACGATGTTTCGAAACTGAACTTTGAAGTGGCATGTTCTCTTTCTGACTATTTTTCTGATTCTTGTAATAGATCTATGATTCATCTCCGAGCTCGACTCAAATGGCCGGGGAATCTATATACTTAAAGTAAGCACTCCAGAATATTCCCATTCAGTTAATCGGAACAAGAACTAAAGGTCCGTGAAGAATTGGAACAGATTAGCGAATTATTGGAAGATTACTAAAGTTCAAATTTCGCCACTTAACCAACTAAAGCTATAAAAGCTGATCGATATGTTTTGTCAATACAAGGGCTGGGGATTCACCGTGATCGATGATGGACCATGTCGTGAATGTTATCGCGTGCTTCCATCGCTCTCCTGGCCCCCCTGTGGAGACAACTGGCTGCTCGAGTGGACATTCCTCACGGATGGACACGTTTCCCACGTCCACGGACACTTGAAGACAGTTGTAGGTGGTTTTTGAGATGTATATTTATCATTCTTGAAGCCAATGCACGTGTACTGGAATTTCATGGCCGGGAATGCCATGTAATACAAACATTTCATAACCGGGGCATCCGATTTTGGTATTATTCTGTATTGAAACTTTTGAAACACCATTTCATGTTGCCATATTTTTTACAAGTCTTAGCGGTACATATATCATTTTTGACATGATTAATTGTTTCTATTTTAACCTTTAAAAGCTTTGTCTAGCCACTTTGTGATTTTTAAACAAAAAATTAATAAATAAATACATTGTATTTATCAAATGTGGGTGCAAATGAAAGATGCCCGGTGACATTTAAAGATTTCCCCTGCATGCTTTCTCTTGAATTGAAAAAAATGAAAAAACACGC
>Ga0224511_10003965_pt1 | contig 10970 bp, 6 predicted proteins | sample SF_May12_sed_USG_2_FD_169988 | JGI IMG/M metagenome (GOLD analysis project Ga0224511, IMG submission 169988) | Sediment microbial communities from San Francisco Bay, California, United States - SF_May12_sed_USGS_8_1 | ecosystem: Environmental > Aquatic > Marine > Sediment | place: USA...
ACCAGTAGAATGGGGGGAAAATAGTGACTCGTAGCGGGTATTCTCTCAGTGCATCAGTAGAATGGGGAAAATAGTGACTCGTAGCGGGTATTGTCCCAGTGCATCAGTAGAATGGGGAAAATAGTGACTCGTAGCGGGTATTGTCCCAGTGCATCAGTAGAATGGGGAAAATAGTGACTCGTAGCGGGTATTGTCCCAGTGCATCAGTAGAATGGGGAAAATAGTGACTCGTAGCGGGTATTGTCCCAGTGCATCAGTAGAATGGGGAAAATAGTGACTCGTAGCGGGTATTGTCTCAGTGCATCAGTAGAATGGGGAAAATAGTGACTCGTAGCGGGTATTCTCTCGGTGCATCAGTAGAATGGGGAAAAGAATAGTGACTCGTATCGGGTATTGTCTCAGTGCATGAGTACCAAAACACTGTGACTTTTAGCAGATATCGTCTCAGTGCATGAGTAGAATAAAAAACTCTGACTCGTAGCAGATAGCATCTCAGTGCATGACTTGAATGAAAACAAAACACTCTTGCTCAAAGCAGGTGTGGTCTTAGTGCATAAAACCGTTATCAAAATAACGAGTTTGTGTCGTTGTGCGTAGATTGGTTACATCTGGTCTTACATTGACGTTTTTTCCGCATGTGCATTTGTTCCGTTTTTACCCTTTCTATTATTACCCTGATACTACTTAAAAATTTGTGAAGCTACGTGTTGATGTGAAATCTAGTTTTATTAAGCATTTTTCTTTGGTATGTTTTAACTTTTTTCGTTTACCCTGGTACCTTAATCACAGCTTGTAGTTTCTGCATAGAACTACGTTTTAAAGGTTTGAACTTGATAAAATCAAATAAATTTTCTGAACAAAAATGTGTGTACAGGAACATATCTTGTTAAACACAATTTAGCCGAAATATAATCGTTATTATTTTCAGAGGAGCTGGATGTGTTTATGCCCCAAGCTGATGCGAAAAGCGAGGGAATTCAAAACGATGGAACAGACGATTATTCTGATGATGACACAGATAATGCCAACAACAACGAATTTGATGACGTATTAAACAGAGACAACACAAAATCTAATGACGTAACACCACGTGACAATTACACAAACTCTGATGACGAAAAAAAGAGCGCTAGTGTCGGTTTATCCGACATTTTAGAATACACTTGGAGTTTGTTCTCATGATTACTATGTATTAATGTATTCATATCGGACTTGTAATTTATGTATATGTGCAATAATAGAATGTATGAATTGTTTTGTTGTCCTTCTGACTACATACAAACACTCATCTTGGAATAATCAATGACATGGATTTTTAAAAAATGTTATTTAAATTGAGAAACATTCTCAGTTGTATGATATTATGGTAATAAACTAGTTGCACATCTTGTGGTGCAGTTATAATTATGGTTGATTCCATGTCATTTATGAAAACTTGTGAACGGAAATTTTATTTTAGGGTCTTCATTAAATATTTTACCAGCGCTGCATTTGTGTTTTTCCTTAATATTTACGGTTCACAATTTATGTCTTAATGTTTTGAAACAATTGTGTTTTAGTTGACGCTTTTCAGCACTAATAAGCTCATGTTATGGCGCCTTATTAACTGTTACCCTTTGTCAAGGGTCTTGTGCAGTTCGCACTGACTTCAAAAATAGACACAATATTACAATCTCTTTTTGTGGGTCACAAGTGCGTTTTAACGCGCCGCAAATAAGTACTTAAACTTATCTAAACTATTATTTTGCAATCTTCTGTACATAGGTTGCATGAAAACATGTTGAGTGATATTTTGTTGTCTCCATAAATTTAATCACCAATGTCATATATTTCTTCTACACCACTACATATTACGCATTCAGTAGTCAACGAAACTGATAAGATCACAAATGGCCATGCTTTCAACCATTTTCGACATCTTATAGTAGATAGGACTTATCGACTGTTAAGATCCAACACGGCCATTGTCGAGTCGAGATAAAATGTTGCCACTAGCTGCCATTCTATCGTGTGTTGTTTTTGTCGGTAAGTTACTTTTCTTTTCTTATAGAATGCATTATATTTGACTCGTCCACATAATGCTTTTCTTGTAGAGTTTGAGAATAGTGCTGTTGTATTAAAGTTTGAGAACTCATAATGAAGCATAACATTGTTAAAAATACAATAAAACAATCTATTTTCTTGCGTTAGTAGTTTTAAAAACAATGCAAGTGGCATGTCCCTCCATGTATGGTAAGGATACCACACGCGCATTCAAAGTAATCAAACATGCCATAATAATAAATATTTTTTTACATAAAATGTCAAAATGTTTCATTAAAATAATGTATTGCTAGACATCGAACACCATACCGTCTCTAGTTATTGACATTTATCATGGTTTTGCATTCTATTAAACAAATAAAACACACGCTATGAGACTACATACTCGACCTTTTAAGACCTGCTTAGAGTAACAGAATTATAATGATTTAAAATGTACTTACAGTTAGTTTAAACAATATTTTATTCAAAATAATTACATAGTTATTCCTTAACAATCAAAACATAAGTGGATTGGTACTTACAGTTGCTTCCCATCATTTTTATCCCGCGACCAGTTCAATCACAAACATTGCCATGTTGTCTTTTGTTGGCAACTACATCGTGGTAAAGTTCTTCTTTTGTAATCGACTGTCAAGATAAACAAATTATATGGATTATATTCATTAATATATCTATACATTATTGACGACGCGCTGAAGGGCGGAGTCTAATGTGATCACGTTTGTTGATTGCCACTAAAGGGTCATGTGACCAGGATGTTTACCGATCGGATCTAAGCGGATATCAAAAATACGTTTCACAGTAATCTCCCTTGTTTGACAAATCAAAAACAAAAACCATTAAAAAATAAAAAAAATCGAAACTCTTGTTTTTCGTTATCTGATGACAGTTTTTGTTATTGTTATCGAATGATTTCAGCGGCGGACGACTCTCTGTGTCTGGCCCGACAAGGCACATGTCAGGACACCAGCGTACACTGTAGCGGGAACTACGTCCGGCTGCTGTGCGCAGGCGCAGCCAGCAGACAGTGCTGCGTCCCCGTAGCGTCACATGCCTCTAACACTATAGGTTAAATCATTGCTTCATGAGTTTAATTACTACTGCACAACGTACACAATTAAGAAATGCATTTATTTATCTTTGTCATATTGATATTTACAAAACTTGAAGACATCATTTGTATGGAAGTTGTAGCCTAGACAGAAATAAGGGTGACCCCCACTTCTTTGTTACCCAGTATTTAGTGGGGTTAGACAGTACGCAGTACGCAAGGGGCTGGTACACACTACGCAAATATTGTATTTTTTGTACGCAAACCCTCTGAAATTGTACAAGTACATTATGCTTACACAGCTGCCATTGTTCAATTCAAAAACCAATAAAAACTAAGTGCCCCTTGTTTTCAAAATACCAATGACAACAAAGTGTCCTTTGACAACACCAGAATGTTCACATGGTGCACACCGTTACCATGCCACCGGAACGGCTTACTACCCTGACCCCAGTCCGCTAGAAGGCGGCTACCTGGACATGAGGGACACGCCACTGAAAACGCTGCAGGTTTGGTTCATCTTTGGCATACCCTTATTGAGAAAACACTGGTTTAAGATATTCACACATCTGCCATGGTTGACAATATATTACATTTGGTTAAAGTCATAACTAAATGCAATATATAAATGATACTTTGTGTTGGCTCCAAATAGAAGTCTTACATATGTTTTTTATGATAACTGTTGCAACATTATTTATCACAAAGCATGCTTTCATGTATAATTTAAACTGATGAAAAGGAAAGCCTTCAGGAAGCATAGCCTGCATGGGAAAATAGCAGCCTCGGTTTTATTGAAGCTGTTCATCAGTGATAATGAAATATGCCACACCACTAACGCCATCTAGCGCATGAGCAAAACTCTATTTTCAAATCTAAACAACATACAATCCATGATCCCTGAGTACCAGAAAAAATAACTACACAATGATAAAGTACGGGGCGACATTTTACAGCCGCCACACAGTCACTAAACACCATATAACTGAAATTGGAAATGGAACCCTCGATTCGATGTCACATCACTAATCCCTACCATTCACAACACGTCTGTTCATGAAACAGACCGCTATTGTTATTTTTATATTCAGTAAAATGACGCTATAAGGATCGTTATTCACCAACACATTTTTAATAAATATTGCTTGAACAGGTTGGGACATATATCGAGTGTCTGTGTTCTGATATTAATAACAACTTAAAGGTTGTATATTTCATTCATTGAACACAGTTGACAGTTCACCAACTGTCAATCATTATCATTTTTAACAGTACATGATAATTAGTTTTATGCCAATATATTAGGGTTATGATAGTCAGGTGACATTCTGACCAAGTAATTACAAAAGAAAGCATACTTCTTTTTGTGATTAATATATGAGCAACGAACAAAAGAACTGGACAGAAATCGGAGAAGATTGAAGTATTGCGAAACTGTGCATTCACTTACCTAGTTGTATGGATAGTTCCACAAATTTTCAAGCTCCTCCCCAAGCGGCATATTCTCTTTGATCTTGTGATAAGGTTTATCACAAACAGGAAGTATGCTTTCTTTTGTATTTTCTAGGTCAGATTGTCAGCTGACAATATAATCCTAATATATTAGATTAAAATTGACAATGTACAGTTATAAATGATCATGATTGACAGTTGTGCATCTGTCCATTCCATTAACATTTCACCAGGACTATCTGGAAGGTTCCGCCTCTTATGTAGTTGTTGCCATGGACAGCCACGCCGGAATACCGTTCAACACAGCAGTGTGTATTCCTGAGCTGAACCGGAAGTACAACAGATTCATTGATTTCCGGGTATGACATTTTCTCATATTACATACCCTTTTGATATGGTGTGGATTTTGTAGTTCAGCCAGCACCTATATACATACATCACACTTAGTAAATACTTCATAAAAAGTCAAATTACAAACGGATATCCTTACAAAACAAAAAGACAATATTTAATTGTCCTAAATCTCCTAATACATGTTCGTACTTCTTTCTTCGGACGAGGAATAGAAACTTCAGGCTCAACAAACTCAGAGTGACATCTACGCGTTATATTGCGTTTTTGTGAGGCCGTATGCTGTGAGAGATATCCGTACCTGAATTTGTCTATTATAATCTATCATGCAGAAAGTGCGCCACTCCAGGTGGGGATCGAACCCCTTACCCTCGGATTACAAGTTCAGTATTATACTGTTGAGCTAAACCGGGGTGGGGATAATAACGCAGCGACAAAAAATAACTTAAATCAGATTACCAGTAAAACATGTAATGAGGTCTGGGTAATATATTCAACAAAGACCTCCACGGAAGAGCTACTGTCTGATCGCTTACGGATTTCTAATGATATGTAGTATTTCGTATGCCCTGTTCATCTATTTACCGAAGACCACCACCGAAGCGCCACGGTTTCGTTTCGGCTTTGTCCGTTACTATTCGTAGTGGTTAGTAATTTACCGTATATCGAAGTTTTGGTGCAAAACATTTCTAACTACCTTATTTTAAATAACAAGTTTCAATAGTTTTGCACCAAGCCCTCAATATGTATTCTGACGAGCCATCTCATTCCAGGTCCGCCACCGAAGAGCTACGATTTCGTTCCGGCATCGTCCGTAACTATTCGCAGTGGTCAGTAGCTCACGGTTTATATCATCTCACAAGCAATTCCATTTCAGGTTCGAGACACGGGCAGTGCGTTCACCAACAAGGGCTACACGCGTATCGACGTCTGCGTGAGGTCCCTCCACGACTCCTACGACTCCACCATCAACGGGCCTCTCACACTCGTGTTCCCTTAGAACACTGGGGTTTGTGATTGGGTCAACCTGTTGGAGTGACACCATTTCGAACGAAATAATGTTGGTCTATGGCAACCCGAATACATTTACTTTTTTATTGATTAATAAATAAGAGTTATTATACCTAAATGTCATGCAAGTGTTCTGTTTTGTTAATGTCGTATGATTAAGTTAAAAGGCGGTGGTAAATACATAATTATGTGCGTGTTATGAAACTGCTATAAAACATGTTACAGATTTTTGAGGCTAGAACAAAAGTCCATGAGCATGAGTCTAGTACCATTTGTGTCTATTTAAACCATGTTTCTGTCCCCATGACCAACTTAATTAACAAACCCGCATGTATTTAATAAGAGTAGATCTAACAGATGAGAACACAAGAAAAATTCTTGTGATGATAAATCGTAAAAGTTCGAGAAGTTGAGGAGTAGTATGTGAAGTTTTTTTTATATTTTGCAAAATTCTGACTATTTAGTTGGTTTTGACCACGGTGGCTTATCTTAATATATTAATTTATCATTATCCGTTATGAAAACATCTTCACCGTGTGCGTTCAGACAACAAAATTTAATTTATATTAAAAATACTCCCTTTGACGGTTCCACAGGAGGATATGTTTATATATTTAATGTAGATGAACAAAGTACGACGCATGACGACGTACGCCGGATAAAGGCCGGTCATAACTATCATTATTAGCTCTTTGCTCTCAGATAAGTTCATTCAAATGTGAAGTTCACTTTGTATATCGTTTTTCACAAAACACCAAGTGAACACAGAATCAACAATAGATTTCCCCAAATTCTAGATTGTGACTTTTCACAAATATTGCTTATGTAAGCGCTAACACTGTGTGACCACAACCGGTCCTTCGTGTGTTCGTATACATGCCTTTTCCCCAAAAGTTGATACGTGTATGTTTTGAATTTCTGAGTTGATACGTTTATGTCCTAATCTGTTGTGACTAACTACAACACAGCAACACCGATTCTGAAGAATTCGTCTCATAAATACTATACAACAGAGTATTCCTACAGGAAAAGTCATGCAGGAATTGTTGACATATTTACTAAATACATGTATGTGCAATAATGCTAAGTTTTAATCGTTTATGGGTCCTTCTGTCTACATACAAAGAATTGACAAGGACTGATCATGTCCTATAATAAAATAAAGCAAACAGTAATACATGTATATTTTTACATTTGTATTAAAACTCATTTAACATGTATTATTTAACTAGCTTTAAAAGTGGTATTGCAGTTCAAATCAGTGATTGATTAAATACATCATTGACAAACCCTATTTAACTTTTAAAACAATTATAAATATACTAACCAGTAGTGCTACTTCATCTCTTGTTTTTCGGTGTTCAGAAACCCTAATTCTACTCGTATGATTGTTTAAAAAACACGTACATCAAATTATCAACCTGTGGACGTATGTAGTGACGAAAACATAGATATGGTCGTTTCGTAGCCATTGTCACTTGTTTATATTATGGAAATACATACGGACACATACACGCAACTGAGAAAAAGGGAAAGGTCATAGAAAGCATAGCCTGCATGGGAAAATAGCAGCCTCGGTTTTATTGAAGCTGCTCATCAGTGGAAATGAAAGCGACCACACCACTGACGCTCCTTGCGCATGAGCGGAAATTCATTCTATGATTTAAAGAACATACAATCCACGATTTCTGAGGACCAGGAAAAAAACCTACCCAATTATGTAGTAAGGGCGACATTTTAAAGTTCAAAGCCATACATTTAGGAAGTGCAAGGTACCGTTATTAAAATGTAAACAAAGAAGCAACAATTGATGTACAAAAGACATTGCAACCCCCATCTAAAATGTGTCGTAGTGAATATCAAAACAATATAAAACATATTTGTGTGCAACACATGTCTTATCTCACGCAAGACAATTGCGTTGTTTCGCCAAACTTCAGTTTCCTCCCCTTTCTGTACTTTCCCTTTGGTTGTGTGAAAAGGTTTATAACAGGAAGTATGCTTTCTTTTCTATTTACTAGGTAAGATTGCCACCTAATACTCATAACCCTTATCAAATGGATTAAAATTGACCATGTACTGTTATAAACGATCAGATAAAGACTGCAAAGACGTATTTGGAATCACAGTTCCCACTCTTATACACATACGTACAACTAAGGCACGTTTGGTTATAAACTGGAGTATCCATAAGTCTAAATACGAGAATACTAGTAATTCTCATAAACGACTAGTTTACACCAGTTTCAAGTAAACATGCAATGGTCAGCGTACTGATAAGACTCTATAAATGTCCATGGTTTCAAAAATGTTCAACATACTTTCGAATATAAAGGTCACTGGTCACAACAATTGTTCTTTAGTGGAGGTAAAATGTTGCCAGTTGCAGTCGTTCTGTCTTGTCTTGTTTTAGTCGGTAAGTTTTATGGCGTTATTTGTTTATTATATATTTGAATTGTACACATTATGCATAGAAGTGTTTGTGCTTTATAATGCCTTTAAGCAAAACTGTATACATGAATAGGGTTAAACATTTTAAACGTTCAGAATGCTCGTAGCTTACTTTGTGTAAACAATTTTAGAAATTATGCAGGCATATTGTCGCTTACAAATATTAACTATGTGGTAGTTATGCTGAAGGCGCGCACACATATTTGCACTCATTTTACACTTATGACAACACTAAATAATGTACTAGTTTTGTAAACAAATTTTCAAATCAGCGTCTGTAATAGTGCGACATTTTATAAAAACCGGTTCCATTCTTTTGCAAACAACATTCTTGTAAAACACAAGTTATACAACAACCTTTATTTCAGCGGCCAACGGCTCAAAACGCGCCACGAACACAATAGGTAAACAGACATTTTAATAGTTTAAGATTGCTTTTGGTTTAAACAATGCTGTAGGTTACAACACATTTTTAGTTTAAAAATGACTTTGGTTCAAACACAGTTTTAAAAGATAACTTTTGTTTAAAGTTAAAAAAACATTTTGCATACTTAAATTGTTTGTAGATCTTTATACTAAATGCCAGGGGAGTTATTTATTGAGGAACAACAACAATTACTTCAAATGTTGTATCACAGAATGTACACACGGCGCACATCGTTACCATGCCACCGGAACGGCCTACTACCCCGACCCCAGTCCGCTAGAGGGCGGCTTCCTGGACATGAGGGACCACCCACTACAGACGCTGCAGGTCGGTACACAGTAACACCATACCCGTAACTTTTTAGAAGGCATACATTGCAAAGAGGTTAACATTAATTTGCCATTGTAAAATAGACCTTGCGACTAGTAAATGGAATAATAATGAAAACATTCGTGTTAACCGCGGTTCTTTGTATGTGGAAAATAACGATTTATTTTTATTGTTTACAAATGCGTTCTGAAGGCGAGATGTGGTTATATTTTTATAATCAATAATAACTAAAAATGTATATAACGCATTAAAGGTATGTTTGACGCATAACAAAACTGCCTTAAATCGATGTTTTTATTTCACTAGGACTATCTGGAAGGCAACGCCCCTTATGTGACTGTTGCCATGGACAACCATGCCGGAATACCGTTCAACACACCAGTGTGTATTCCTGAGCTGAACCGGAAGTACCACAGATTCATTGACTTTAGGGTAGGTTATAGTCTTTGTGTCCATTTCAATTTAAATGGAATTACATGTTGTCAATTAAAAGTACTTACCTTTCTTTCAACATCTCTCCTTCAGAACGCATTTGTGAACAATAAGAATAAGTTTTGCAAGTCTTAGAGATCCACAGTAATGTGGCAACACGGTTAATAACCGAGTACCGATCTATGAAACCACAACTCAACTTGTAGAAGTCCGGTGTGTTAACCATAGTTTATTAATTGTTGATAATCACATTGCGAGGTTGTAATTTTTACACCTTTAGGTTCGCGATACGGGACCTGCATTCGCACACAAGGGATACCACCGTATCGACATCTGCACGAGGTCCCTCCATGACTCCTACGAGAACACCATCAACGGGCCTCTCACCCTCGTGTTCCCCTAGACTCTCACTTTTGGGGCATGATTTTAAATGACACATAATGTCTGTTTTTTAAACAACACATGAATGATTTAAATATTGATGATGTCAGTAAATAAAACTTAGAAATAAGAACAGTACATATTCCTTGTTTCCACTATACTTAATTATCATCCAACCAGCCCAGGCAAAAGTTGAGGTAATGTGTTAGTCGGGTACATACATTTTCAGCTCAGTCTGAACACAATAGAGTGTATGCAGAAAAATAAGTGTATGACTGAATTACAAAATTGAAAAAACCTGAACTGAATTATTTACCTATTTCGATATCGGCACGAGGTCATGTGTTTTTCGACAAAAAAGGTAAAAAGGCAACAACAATAAAGCGAAAAATGAAACATAAAAACCCTTGGCAGAGCCGGGAATTGAGCCCGGGCCATCTCGCACCCAAAGCGGAGGCGTTACCTTTACACCGCCGAGTTAACCGAGAGTATCAAGCTGTTTACATGTTACGACGCAATGGGTCGAAACGTAAATAAACAAAACAGAATTTGCGGGCCACATTTTCAACAAAATCACTTTTTTCTGTAATATTTGTACATGCATGGATAACTAGATTTGGCAGGTTCTGATATCAACGGAAGTATGTTGCACTGCTTAAATATGGTTAAAATGTAAGATGTAAACAATTCTGACCTAAAAGATACATGCATTGCATCTTTAGCTATTTCTAAAAATACTGTTGTTGTGATTTGAACTTTCAACGGCATTATTTAAAGAAGCAAATTCGAAAGGTTATGTGAATTTCCAAACATAGATTAAACAAACATATTTCAGCGGTTTCGGAGTGATCTAAATGTTAGTTACATTCATTGATAACGAGACAAAACCGTAATTCATCCTATTATTACACAGTTTCTGAATAGTAAAAACACAATATATATATTTGTAAATTAAATAAACCACAACAATATACAACCATATTTTATCACAGTGTAAAGAAAGTAAAAAAAAACTAAAACGGTTACACAAACAACTTA
>Ga0224511_10003966_pt1 | contig 10968 bp, 3 predicted proteins | sample SF_May12_sed_USG_2_FD_169988 | JGI IMG/M metagenome (GOLD analysis project Ga0224511, IMG submission 169988) | Sediment microbial communities from San Francisco Bay, California, United States - SF_May12_sed_USGS_8_1 | ecosystem: Environmental > Aquatic > Marine > Sediment | place: USA...
GCTTCTTCCAAAGTGGCTTAAATGGACTGTTTTAATATTAATTTCAAGGTAAAATATGTTTGCTTTAACATGAAACCCATTTTGGCACTTCTTGGCTAATCACATAGTTCGTAGCGTATGTTTACCTATGTACATGTACGTAAACAAAGCAGGTTGGTTTTCGAGGTTCAAAATCTAGTACGTCTATTCAAAGGTAATTATTTTGAGTTACATAACATAGACATTTTTAAAACATGCAAATGTCATAGTTTATAGCCTTATTTTTCCACCCATGCATAGTGACATAACAGAATATTCCTTGGTCATAAAAATAACTGGTGGCAAACTTTGTGATTTTACTATAGAGTAAAGAAGAAAACTAATTGCGCAATCCCAACCTAAACGATTAAATCATTCATTAAATCGCCGCGTAGCATTGTATCCTCACACCGTTTGCTTACGGAAAATACCGAAGCGATACATGAGTTATCTCCCGTCACTAAGATTTTGCCCAAAATGCCCAAATTCTGCTTCATACCTATTTGACATGTGTCTCCCGTAGTGGTCTTAAGCTTTAAGTAACATACCTGGAGAATGCACGCGATACATCGCCTAAATGTGGGGATGACTTGTGCAAGTAATTTGATAATTTTTGATTTACTTTATTTGAAGCAAAATTATGCTTCTGTCACCAAATTGCTAGCGGACGCACGGACAGATGAACGGACGGGCGGATATATCAGGAAGACCATAACATAATACAACTATTTGGGCGTAATAACGTGGATTGCATGTTATTGTACAGCTTAATTGACAAACACAGAAAGCTAACAGAGTTAGGGTGTGATCAAATATCGAATACAGGTTTAATAGACACTTGTAATTGTTTTTAATTTATTTAAAAAGACTTCCATAAACTGTGTGTTTTATTATTATATGATTTAAAGCTCCTATCCCAGCCTTGGTGGATTTTAATTCCCAAAATTGGAACAAATAAAAACAAAACAGCTGTGTTTCACAGATAATCATTATCAAAAGAATAATTCTTTCAATTTCATTGAAATTCCTCGTTGTCGTTAGAGATATGTAAAACAAATGTAGTAAATACGCGCGTCCTCTGGTCCTGGAAGGATTTCTCGGTTTATAAATATAACGGAATTCTCTTCGCCGCGCTCCTTGCAGGAGCCAAACTAACGCCGCACGTTTATAGGTCATTCTACTTTTAGAACAATGTTTTAAAAAAATAAGCGTTTGAAACGGTTTATATTTAATGCAAAATAAATGTGCTATTCTATACTGACATGTCTTTGAAGGACAAAGGTATCAATTATCTAGTTGTATGTAACTTGATATCAATGTTATGTTTTTAATCCTTTGCTGACATTATTTAAATGTTCATTTCAACCAAGGCTGGGATAGGAGTTATAATGCCGTTGGTATGAGCATTGGTAAATAAACGTTATATTTATTCATTAATAAGTGTACGCAAGTTGTGTTAATTTATGTTGTTGTCATGGTGATCTTTTTATTTGTAACTACCCGTTCACTTGTTTTTGAGAAAAAAAGACGAAAAATGCCTACCGAATCTCTTTCTTGGAACCGGACGGCCCTGGGCTAGCCTGAATAAACTTGTTCATGATTATATGTTTTAATATCCAAATAGTTCACTACTTACTAAATTATCATAATTGTAAGCTAGATGTTAATGTTTCATCATAGTTTAAATACCATTTCATTTTTTTTTTCATTTATATTTGCTACTACACTTAACTCATCGTACTTGAAATGTGTGCAGAGTTTGTTTTTTTAACTTACATATATTTATTTAAGGTCGATTGCGAAGAAAGTTATCCCAACTTTTATTAATCGCTCTCGACCGCTCATTCCAGATGGAATCCATCTCATTTTTGAACGAGGTTTGAAAGTAGAGACAAGCCAGACCTATCCTTATATGTTGAGCACTAAGCAATGAAGCATCTGGTACCATTTTTAATACGTCTTTGGTATGACGCGGTCTGGGATCGAACCCACGACCTCCTGCTTACGGGGCGAACGCTCTTACCTCTAAGCCACCGCTGCGGTAATACATGTAGTCATTTGTAAATTAATCACGGGTTTAAAGAAAATATAGAGTGAAAATGTGTTGAACCTTTAACTATCACTTGGCCTTAAAACTTCCATCAACTCATCATACTTGACATGTGTGCAGAGTTATTTGTAAATCCCACCAGGGGTTTAAAAGATATAGAGAACAAAATACAGTGTTTGACTTTAAATCATCACCTTCACCTTGAAGTGACATTGGTCAAACATGCGCTCTTCACATTGTCTCATAGTACTTTAAATTTGTGCCAAGTCATTTCAAAATGTCACCAACCCTTTATGAGTAACAGACCGGACACGAATTACAGTCATACAATGTTTAACCTTAAACTATGACCTTGACCTTGAACCGACCTTGGTCAAACATACGCACTGCACATTGACACATCGTACTTGACATTTGTGTAGAGTTATTAATAAATTCCACCAGGGGGGTTAAAGGATATACAGCGGACATGATTGTTTAATCTTAAACTATGACCTTGACCATAATTTGACCTTGGTCAAACATGCGCTTTGCACATCGTCTTAGAGTACTTTACATTTGTGCCAGGTCATTTCAAAAAGTCACCAACCCTCTATGAGTTTTTAACATTTAACTATGACCTTAACCTTAATGTGACCTTGATCAAACATGCGCTTTGCACATCGTAAATCCCACCAGGGGATTCAAAAGATATACAGCGGACATGATAGTTCGTTTAACCTTTAATTATGACCTTGACATTAATGTGACCTTAGTTAAACATGCACTCTGTACGTCGTCATATTGTACTTTACATTTGTGTCACGTCATTTCAAATGGTCACCAACCCTCTATAAGTTTTTAACATTTAACTATGACCTTGACCTTAATGTGACCTTGGTCGAACATGCGCTCTGCATATCGTCTTATGGTACTTAACATTTATGCCAGGTCATTTTAAAAGGTCACCAACCCTCTATGAGTATTTAACATTTAACTATGACCTTGAGCTTAATGTGACCTTGGTCGAACATGCGCTCTGCGCATCGTCTTATGGTACTTAACATTTATGCCAGGTCATTTTAAAAGGTCACCAACCCTCTATGAGGTTTAAACATTTAACTATGACCTTGACCTTAATACGACCTTAGTCAAACATGCGCTCTGGACATCCTTTTATGGTACTTTACATTTGTGCCAGGTTATTTAAAAATGCCACCAACCCGTTATGAGTAATAGAGTGGAAACGAATTACAGTCATACAATGTTTAACCTTGAACTATGACCATGACCTTGAACCGACCTTGGTAAAACATACGCACTACTAATCGACTCACCATACTTGATATTTGTGCAGAGTTATTTGTAAATCCCACCAGGGGTCCAAATATATAGAGCGAACACGAAATACAGTCATACAATGCCCAACCTTGAACCTTGAACCGATTTGGCCTTATGCGGGGGGCGTGGACTATTTCAACGGCGAGGGCGGGGTGTATAAAATCATTGAAAGTGTTGGTGGTTTATGTATAAGTCTTTTTAGGCATGTTTTGGCCATATTTCTATTAAAATTTGGTTTCGATTGAATTTCGAGCGAAGCGAGCGAAAAAAAAACATAAGCGGTTGGAGCATGAAAAAATCAAGCGTCAGCAGTCGTTAGGGGAGGGGCGCACTGGATCCGCTTCTGTTCAAATAGTCAATAATGGTTATTGTTGAATATTTATTACTTTTTTGTTTAAAATCAACATGTGTTAAATACCCTCTATGTCATTTATCCTGCACACGAAAACAACCAAATTTTGTGAATTTAAAAAAGGATTATGTTCTTTTGAGTATGTTCTCCAAAATGATAAGTGAAAGTTTTTCAAAATTCAGAAAATGTTTTTCAATGCCTCTAACTTGATGTATTGTAAATTTGATTTTACTCATGTTCATCATGGGTATTATTGTTGTGGCATTTTCACAATCCACACTTCTTCTTAAAGTCACCGCCAGTATTTATTTTTTTAAATAATATTTTATACATTAAACATGTTTAAATGTAAATCTTGTTATATATATATATAATAATCTATATCTTGATTTTTATTAGTAAATCCTACCAGGGGTTTCAAAAGACAGCGGACATGATAGTTGGTTTAACCTTTAATTATGACCTTGACATTAATGTCACAAATAAAACAAACAAAACAATATATAATATTATATGAAATGAAAAATGAAATGCCTACTATAGTATACAGCCTGCTCCTCAAACATGTTATGAAACAGATCGAATAGAGTTCGTCTCTTAACATTATGCATTGAAATTAAATAACAAGTTAAAGATTATATTTATCATGATAACAGGTCTCATTTTAAAAGATATTGTTTATTATATACGGCTTAAGGAATTAGAAATGTCTGTGAATGTATTTCTGGGTAGTACCAACTGTTACATCAGATGATGCTGATTGTGTTTTGTTCTGTTTGTTTTATTTGTCTATAATAATGTTTCAATAAATATTTCCAAAAAAACATTACATGACCTCTAGGATAAATTTGGTACTAACTCCATACAAACCTAAACGGAACAGGCATATAGGGCAGATGTTTAATAACCTTAATTGCAGATTCACTGTAATGGTGAGCATCTTTAAACAGAAAGGACTTAACCTGGAATAATGACTCGTTTCAAGAGCAACATTCCGTTTATTGTCAAACACACCAGTATGACAGACTATTGCCAATAAGCATATTTGTTTGTTTAATTAGGTTTTATCATGGCGGTCTGTCAGATTGTTTTATTTTCGTTTTCGTCAAAACATCATTTAATTGTTATTTGGAATAATCACTGTCTGTTCGAAATGATCCTATTGCCATGATGTTATCTCGAATTGTATCCTTAAGCCAAGGTTATTCGCATACAAAAATAAATTCCTTTTATGAGCCTCTGTTAGAAATAGATACACAAGTTGCATAACCTTACTCAGACCCATTACGCCATGCTTAAACATATCTGCATATCGCGTAACTAAGCATTTATCATTAACCCGATGTTTCATTTTCGTTTCCGCTGAAACTTCGATCGAAGTCTATTAAGGATTAATCTATTGACAATACGTAGGCAACCAAGGTAACATTAAATATTCCATGTCTACTTCAATTTATTAGATCTCAACAAAAAAAATTCTTGTCTAATGACAAACGGATTTAGTGGTTTGTTTCTAATGCTTTTATGTAAATGTGTTTCTATCGTTTTCCTTATATGTATGTGATGTACTCGTGTTGTTTTTTCCGTTGTAAATGTAATCGTGTTCCGTTGTTTTCATCATTTGTGTTACTACTCGTATATACCGTGCATGCCATTTTGATTATGCTCCTTTTGTCATGTTCATATGTATTATTTATATTGTATAATATCTCCAGTGAGTGGAGGAAATAATGCTATATATAAGTGTAAATGAACAAACAATAGACGATCTCACTTCATTTGTAACAACATTGACGAGGTTCTCACCAATTATCGGGCCTTCAAGCGGCTTTTAAAAAAAATCTATTATGGTGAACGTTAGTAATACCGATATCAGCGGTACCATCTTCATAAAAGTATTTGTATGCCTTGACAAGAGAACTCACGGGGGTGTTGTTTTAGTGTTTCGTGAACACATTTCAGCTTAATGCAAGACCGAAAATTATTTAAGATGATAAGGATGCTGTGGAATACTGCATGGTATGGGAGCTTGCGAATGCCAAAAATACTGGCGGTGACTTTAAGAAGAAGTGTGGATTGTAATAATGCCACAACAATAAAACCCGTGATGACCATTCAGATAAAGATGTGGAGGAATTCAACACAGAAGCTACTATAGAAGATGAGGTTGTAGATAGTCAGAACATAGGTGGACACATAGACCATTTGTCAGGAGAACCTGCTGCTACTTCAGTAACAAATCGGTCTACTAGACAATGCTTCCCCAGAGATGAGAACTTTGTAACGGCAGCGGTTTGAACAAGATACAAGACGTTGGACACTGTGAAGCCCTTTTCACACTAAGTGGCAATGCCACAGCGTTTGTACAGCGTTAAGAAAATATTTCAGCACGCAGTTAGGTCCCCGCAAAGGTTGCCTATTAATGTATAATATGCCCCGGTCCCACCACACAAAGCCACGAACTTTGTTGGAGCGTTCCTTGAACGGAAGGGAGAGGAGACAACGCTCGTCACCGCGCACAAAATAACACGGGCGTTGCCTTAGCGGTGCTATAGCGTTGGCTTAACTGTAGCAAGCGTCGGCTTAGCGGTGACGAGGGCGTTGATAGAGCGGCGTTCTGTGCATTCGAGCGTTGGCTCGGCGGGGGTTTGAAGTTGATTTAGCGGCATACCGCTTTTGACTACGGAGCTTAACGGATCGCTTTAATAGACGTTCTAATATATGTTTGATTGCTTGTAGCAATCTGGGGAGGTTCTGATTCAGCTGCTGGACTAGTGCACCAATAATGGCAAGTCTCTCAGCATCTATGATAGTACAGTTTTACTATAACAAATTCGATGTAAATGAGGTCTGCACTTAACGGCAGCTCGATTCCAAATGGGCTCCTGATCCATTTTCTCTTCGTATTTACAGCCACATTCTAGTCCCGCTCCGCCCCTCCGTACCAACGCCAAACCAAAGTTTATCACCGCAACGTATCGCTGCTTCAACGCCCGACACCGTTACAGCAATTCCGTGTCCGCACGTAAAACGCTAATAACTTATCCACCAAAGTTTATGCAACGTTTAACTACCGCCCGGACAAAGCCGGCAAAGCAGCGGTGATCCAGCGTTCACGGTTTCTGCGTTGGCTAAGCGGACCCAAGCATCCACGAACTTTCGTCTAGTGGTGCCAAACTTTGACTGGGCGTTGTAAGAGCGGTAGTATACATGTACTTTGCCGGAGCGGATGCTTGCCGCTTCGTCACCGCTCGCAATAGTTTGTGCAGCTCAAAACATTCAGAGTGGTAGGAGGGACACTTAGCAGTGACCGAATGTATACGGCGTTTCCTTTACGGTGCCCAACGTCTGTTGAACGGTACCGAGCGGTGATGATTTTTTTCACCGCTCCAGGAACGCTCCAGTAAATTTCGTGCGGTGGGACCGGGGTTGTACAGCGTGCACAACGCGTCCTTATAGCGTCCACACGACGTTCCCACAGCGTCCTTACAGCGTCCATGAGGCACACGGCGCACACACAGCGCGCATACAGCGTTCTCACGACGCTCATATCGTTAATGTTTCTTTTTTAGTTTTTGTATTTTGAGCAACACATTATGCTAATATAGTTACCTATTTGGACTGTTTGAAGCAATTCGTCATGGTATTTAACAGTTGTAGAAAGTCACGCAGGAATTGCAACATGTTTAGTTAATCATTTATATATATACTAGCCCAAATTTCTAAACCGCCAACTTATGTATGTGGAAATATCTTAAACATCTTGAAAGGGACCGTCATGAAATTATGAATAAATAATAATGAATCTATGTCATATTTATTAGTAAAAAATATTATTCAAACATAGCGATTTAATTTAAAATATTCATTTTATAGCACCGAGAGCTGAAATTCATTTTCACAAATCGCAACACCATTTTAGTGCAGTGTTATTAGTGGGTGTGCCCACTTTTTGCTTGAGTAACTGTCTAACATCTGCTCCTCATTGACACTGCATACTTCCGGAGGTATTTTAGATTAAATTCCAGCAATATATTCCGCCGGCCTCCATATGAACATTATCACGTTGTGGTCAACGGTCTAGCTCAGCCCAGACATGCTCATTTAGGACTACGCGCTCACCAATCAAGGACTCTGAAGTTGTTGTCTTAGAGCATCTAAAGATCGGCCCTTGTTACAGACGTGAATTATTTTTAGTAGCGTTCCCCTATTTTTGTATGTGAGACAAGGAAGCGGAAATGTGACGTCCATGATTCCCAAAAATGATTTGAGACATACTCTCGCAATAACTAAGCGCCGCCGGATGTAAGAAGGTTTTATGTTAATATCTTGGCGTGGTTCCGGGTTGCCAGATACGTCTGCCACAGTTGCTAAGAAGGCGAGTGGTGTCTGTGAAACATACGTGCCTTGTGCAATTAAAAGTGAGCGAAACAATGTTGTGCATATACCTGTCTGTGCATAAAAAAATGATAGAAATACAAAAAATATCACGTGTCCTTTGTTTAGGCGTTCCAACGTTAACCAAACCGACAGCACGACCCCTATCTTCAAGGCTTAATCGAGGCATTTTTCTTACTTTATTTTGTGTTTCTGTGATAAAACTGAAAATCAAGAAAGACTGTTCAGTGTAAAAGTTGAGTGCATTTGAAAATGTTCATGTGCGTCACGTTCAAAACAGCTGCTTTGCGACGTTTCGTTATAATCGCGTAAACTCATTAGAAATCAACCAAGTGTTATCATTTATCGATACAATAACGTAAAATACGTTTTTGTTTATAATTTCAAATTAATACACTGACCATGTAAAAAGATATCGCAGATTCCAGAGTGGCGGTTTAGACATTTTTAATTTAATTAGTTAAATTTAACTCTAATGACGATTTATTTCCATTCATTATAATAAAGATATTATAATACATTATCAAAATATATTGCAAACATCGCCTCCAAATACAGAATCGACACATCGCTTCACATTGCGCACGCGGCGCGCCCACAACGCGCCCATGGCATTCTAGAAGACCACACAGCGCTTTCTAGCGCACTATGCAAACGCCAAGCCGCTGCGATGTCTTTATGCAGGCGTCACACTGTCCAGATATTGACACAAGATGGAAACACGAATAAGAACAAAATCAAATTCGGTTCTTTGGCAAGTCAAAAAAATGGCCGATGGTATTGCGAAATAACTATTCGTGTTGATATCGTATGCCCAATCTGCTTTATCGTAAGACCGTCGTGAGGCCATCTTGTACAATCGTGTGGACGTCGTTTTTGCTTCGTGTGATCATCGATGGTATCTGACATTTTTCGCCACACGAAGACATTATGAATGAAACGAGAAGGTTGCCGACCGTCGTGTCGCCTTCGTAGTTCGGTGCGATGGCATCGCGATGGGACCACGATGTGGGCGGAGTCAAGAATTTGAGGCGCTCCTGGGGTGCACACATGGTGACCATATTAAAGAATTGCCAGATCTTCCACATCAGTCAGTCCGACATTTTCGTACAGAAACCATTGTGTCGTTTTATATGTAATTAACAACCATTTTCAGTTAATTTCCTATGTAATGACATACCATCAGGATGAGTCAACCAAGAAAAAGAAGAAGCAGCTGTATTACTTTTGATACAGCTTAATGAGCAACACTTGCAAGAGCAGCAACACCTCTTACAGGCAAAGTATTGCCTAACAGTGTTTTGTAAGCTTGATCTTGACTTTTTTTTGGCAAAAGAGGAAACCGTGGTCAATGTTGGTCAGACAATGGCTTTCGGAGCAACGTAGGGGAAAGTATGGTCACTACAGCACACTTCTTGAGGAACTGAGGACAGAAGATGATGCCCTGTACGATAAGCTCATTGCAAAGGATAGAAAGGAAGAATCAAGAAGGATACATGGTCCCGAAAGTTTCTTCGTCCTAGTCTAAAGCTATCCATAACCCTACGACATCTGGCATGCGGTGACAGTTATTGAAGTCTTACAACTTCAGAGTTGCTCCTAACACCATTTCTCTGATCATTCATGAGGTCTGTGATGCCATCAAAGCCGAGTTTGCTGCTGAGGTGATTCAGTGCCCTACTTCAACAGAAGAATGGAGTTCAATTGCCGAGCAATTTGAAAAGAAATGGCAATTTCCACACTGCTGTGATGCGTTGGATGGCAAGCATGTGGCAGTTGCATGTCCTTGGAACACTGGCTCCATGTACAGAAACTATAAAGGTTTCTTCTATATTGTCCTGGCGGCCTTAGTCTATGCCGATTACACGTTTTTTGTGTGGATTGATGTCGGATCTGATGGTTCCAGCAACGACGCCAGTATTTATAATGGATCAAAACTGAAGGAAGGTCTTGAGAAATCAAACAATCCATTTCATCTCCCTGAAGATAAGCCCTTACCCGGTGATGACGTTCCTGTCCCTTATTTCATTATAGGGAATAACGCATTTGGTATAAACAAGACATTGATAAACCCATTTTCCATCAGGAACATAGACTGTCACGAGAGGATATTTAACTATAGCCTCTCAAGAGCCCGACGCGTAGTAGAAAATGCATTTGACATTCTAGCACACAAGTTCAGAGTTTGCTGACGACCATGAACCAAAGACCAAAGACATACAGGAAAATAATCGCAACTTGTGTCATTTTTCACAACCTCATCAGACTGAGATATCCGGCCCCTCGCAACAACTTGATGGACCAAACCCAAGACGTCATTCCAGGGGCATGGATAAATGAAGAGTACTTTGGATGTTTACCGTAAGAGGGCAAGGAACATTGGGACCCAGGACGGTAAAAAAATTAGTAGATATCTCGGGCACTACTTTACATCAAAGGCTGGTTCGGTGCCATGGCAAGACAAGAAGATTTTGTAATGAAAGCAGTACCAGAACAACGATTACAGTGAAATCTTAACTATTGCTGACACTACTTTTTGTTTGTTTTCATAGCTTGCATTGTATAATAAATAATACTTCTTTGAAGTAACAAATACCCTTTATTTGTTTTCTATCAACATGTAAAATATAACAAATGCCAAATTTAATATACCAAAAACTGTTTCTGAAAACAACTACAAACGTGACGACTTCGCGACCAGGTTCGCACAGATCGTATTCACATTTTGACACCGTGTATCAATCGCGTGGCCTTTGTGTGTGTATCGTGTGACCTTCTGTAGGAATCGTGGTTTATTCGGTTGTAAACTGGTTTTCGACTTATATCGGGG